>LWDU01044390.1_pt1 | contig 60016 bp, 72 predicted proteins | sample 727161 | NCBI WGS metagenome assembly LWDU01 (sample SAMN04566230, study PRJNA314399) | hydrothermal vent metagenome | isolation source: deep sea hydrothermal plume seawater | place: Mexico: Gulf of California, Guaymas Basin | collected 2004-07-11
ACTAACATTCCTTCCTTCAGGTTACCTGAAGAGGTTCTTAATGAGGAAGTAGATCAAATCATAAACCTTGGTATAGAAACTCGTTTTAATTCAGAAATAACAAGCATGAAAGAACTTTTAAAAGAAGATTTTGATGCAATATTTGTTGGAACCGGCGCCCCTAAAGGAAGAGATATTAGTATTGAAGGAAGAGAGGAAGCTGCAAGTAATATACATATAGGTATAGATTGGCTTACTAGCATAGCTTTTGAACATACAAAATCTATTGGAAAGAAAGTTATTGTTCTTGGAGGAGGAAATACGGCTATGGATTGCTGTAGAACCTCTTTAAGACTTGGAGCTGATGATGTAAAAGTAACTGTAAGAAGTCCTTTTGATCAAATGAAGGCATCTGAATGGGAAATTGAAGATGCAATGAACGAAGATATACCAATTCATGATAACCATGTACCTAAGAAATTTATTATCCAGAATAACAAATTAGTAGGTATGGAATTTGAGAGAGTCGAAGCTAAATTTGATGACAAGGGGAAAAGATCCTTAATTCCGACTGGAGAAGATCCAGTTATTTTTGAATGTGACGATGTACTTGTAGCCATCGGACAAGACAACGCTTTTGAATGGATTGAAAGAGATATAGGAATTGAATTTGGAGAGTGGGACATGCCGATTGTAAATAAAATTACTTTTCAATCTACAAATACAAAAGTATTTTTTGGAGGGGATTCTGCATGGGGGCCTGAAAATATTATCTGGGCTGCTGCTCACGGACATCAAGCTGCAATTTCAATAGACAAATTCTGTAATGAAAGAGACCTGTATGAAAGACCAGAGCCGGGGACTACCTTAGTTAGTCAAAAAATGGGTGTGCATGAATGGTCCTTTGATAATGACATATCTCAAGTAAAGAGGTTATTGGTTCCTCATGCAGACAAATCAATTTCTCTTAAAGACTTAAAGATGGAAGTGGAATTAGGTTTCGATGAAAAAATGGCATTAGAAGAAGCAAATAGATGTCTTAATTGTGATGTGCAAACAGTATTCTCAGAACAGTTGTGTATTGAATGTGATGCCTGCGTAGACATATGTCCTACAGATTGTATTAATTTCCTATCAAATGGAACAGAGGAAGAAATAAGAAATAATCTAAGAATACCAGCCCTTAACGTCAATCAAGATATTCTTGTTTCAGATAAGCTTGAACAAACTGCTAGAGTTATGATCAAAGATGAAGATGTATGTCTTCACTGCGGCTTATGTGCAGAAAGATGCCCAACAGGTGCTTGGGATATGCAGAATTTCCTTTACGAGGAGGCTAAAGTTTACACATGAATAAAATAAGATCTGTGAATGACTTTGTTATTAAATTTGCAAACGTAAATGGCTCAGGTTCTGCTAGTGCTAATCAGATGTTTGCCAAAGGAGTCTTTCGTTCAGGTATTCCTGTCAGTCCAAAAAATATCTTTCCTTCTAATATTCAAGGCTTGCCAACTTGGTTTGAAGTTAGAGTTAATGAAAAAGGTTATCTTGGGAGAAGAGAGGGGATAGATATATCTGTCGTTATGAACCCACAGTCGTATGGAGATGATGTCAAAGAATTAAAATCTGGCGGATATTTAATTTATGATTCTTCATGGAAAAGGGATTTTGGGAGAGACGATATCAACGTACTTGGGATTCCTTTAACTCAACTTTGTGTAAATGAATTTTCTAACCCCAAGCAAAGACTACTTTTTAAGAATCTAGGTTACGTAGGACTTCTAGCTTCAATTCTTGATATGGACAAAGAAATCTACATATCTCTTATAAACGAGCAATTTAAAGGTAAGGAAAAACTAATTGAGCCAAATATCAAAGCTTTAGAGATTGGCTACTCCTACGCGGAAGAAAATTTTAAAGATTTATGTGAAATAAAAGTTAATAAATCAAATAAAACTGATGGACTAATATTGACTAGCGGTAATGATGCGGCAGGTTTAGGCTGTGTGTATGGAGGAGCGACCTTCTGTGCTTGGTACCCAATTACTCCTTCCACATCTCTTGCTGAATCTTTTAGTGATTATAGCGAGAAGCTTCGTAAAGAAGACGAAAGTCAGAAAAATAAGTTTGCCTTTATTCAGGCTGAGGATGAACTAGCTGCAATAGGTATGACTATTGGAGCAAACTGGAATGGAGCAAGAGGATTTACTGCTACTAGTGGACCTGGAATATCGCTCATGAGTGAATTTATCGGATTAGCTTATTTTGCTGAAGTACCTTCTGTAATTTTTAACGTACAACGTGGTGGTCCTTCAACAGGCATGCCTACCAGGACACAACAGTCTGATCTTCTTGCATGTGCTTACGCGTCTCATGGAGATACTAAACATGTTCTATTGATTCCCTCAGATCCGAAGGAATGCTTTGATTTCTCTGTAGAAGCCTTCGATCTGGCTGACAGACTACAAACTCCAGTCATAGTTTTATCAGATCTAGACCTGGGCATGAATGACTGGTCGACAAAAGAATTTGACTGGGATGACTCTAAAGAATATGACAGAGGCAAGGTGTTATCGAAAAAAGATCTTGATGGTATGGAAAGATTTGGTAGATATTTAGATGTAGATGGAGATGGCATACCTTACAGAACCTACCCTGGAACACATCCTAGTAAAGGGGCCTATTTTACTAGAGGCACATCCCACGATGAATATGCAAGATATACGGAAGACGGAGAGAAAAATGCTGAAGTTTTATCTATCGCCAGTCTTTAACCAAGACAAGAATAGTAGTTCTATCGGCATAATATATTTTGGTAGTACTGATTGTTCTATGCAAGAGACGTTAGATCAACTTGATGAAGAAGGTTTAAATGTAGATGCTATGAGATTACGCGCCTTCCCTTTTAATCTAGAAGTATGGGAATTCATTGAAGACCATGACTTATTATTTATAGTAGAACAGAACCGAGATGGTCAGATGAGAACTCTAATTATGGCTGAAGGTGGAATTATTCCTGATAAGTTAGTCTCTATATTATGCTTTGATGGCCAACCTATAACCGCTTCTTATATAAAAAATAAAATTAATGCTCACCTATCAGGTGTTCCGGCAAAAATAGCTTAATTGAGGAAAATATGACCTACATTACTAAACCGATAAACCACCACCCCAGGCTAGAAACTAATAATCTTGGATTAACAAGAAGAGACTATGAAGGCGCTGTTTCTACTTTATGTGCTGGATGCGGACATGATTCTATTAGTGCGGCAATTATTGAGGCCTGTTTTCAATTGAGTATAAAGGCTTATCGTGTGGCTAAATTATCTGGTATAGGGTGTTCGTCTAAAGCACCTGCTTATTTTTTAAACCAATCCCATGGATTTAACTCAGTGCATGGAAGAATGCCTTCAATTGCCACGGGTGCAGCAATGGCCAATCATGAGCTCTTATATCTAGGAATTTCTGGAGATGGTGACAGTGCTTCAATAGGGATAGGCCAGTTTATACATTGTGCAAGAAGACAATTTACGGTCTTACTAAAGGTCAATTTTCTGCAACTAATGACCTTGTATCTAAAAGCAAATATGGAGACGATAATCTGTTCCCAGCTATTGATTTACCTAGTATGGCAATTCAACTAGGGGCTAGCTTTGTAGCAAGAAGCTTTTCTGGCGACAGAGATCAGTTAGTTCCTTTAATAAAAGCAGCTATGAGCCATAAGGGATTTTCTTTATTAGATATTATTTCACCTTGTGTCACTTTTAATAACCACAGCACATCTACAAAGAGTTATGACTACATAAGAGAGCATAATGAATCTTTAGCGAAGCCTGACTTTGTACCCTTAGGAAAAGAAATTACAGCAAGTTATGAACCTGGAGAAAATACGGATGTTTCTTTACACGACGGGTCAACCTTATCTCTTAGCAAACTTTCGCTGGATTATGACCCTACAGATAAAATAACAGCTATAAAGAAAATTCAAGAGTCGCAAAGAGATGGCAAAGTTCTCACTGGACTTCTCTATGTAGACCCTAATGCAAAGGACTTAAAGGACATATTAAATATAACTGACAAACCTTTGAATAGTTTAACTCAAGAACAGTTATGTCCTGGAAAATTAGCTCTTAAGGAAATAAATAATAATCTTAAATAAGATTTAACACTCTAATTAACTCCTAATTTCTTAGCAATAATCTCATAAGATTCAACTACATCACCTAGATTTTGTCTAAAACGATCTTTATCAAGTTTCTCGCGAGTCTGAGAATCCCAAACTCTACACCCGTCAGGTGTGAATTCATCTCCCAATAACAAATTCCCCTTAAAAGATCCAAATTCTAACTTATAATCAACTAATATCATGCCGGCATCAGAAAAAAGTTTTTGTAATGATTTGTTGACGGCAAAAGTCATTTCTTGCATCTTATCAATCTGTTCTTGAGTCGCCCAACCAAAAGATCTTATGTGGTAATCGTTGATCATTGGATCTCCTAATTCATCATCCTTATAAAAGAACTCAAAAGTAGGAGGATTCAAGTCTTCACCTTCTTCCAATCCAAGTCTCTTGCATATACTTCCAGCTGTTACATTTCTTACTACACACTCAACAGGCACCATCTCAAGTTTTTTAACAAGACTATCTGTATCAGATAAGAGTTTCTCAAAATGAGTAGGTATTCCTTCTTTCTCAAGGAATTCCATAATAAATGCATTAAACCTGTTATTTATACTTCCCTTCCCTACGAGGCTTTCTAATTTCTTTCCATCAAAAGCTGAAGTATCGTCCCTGTAGTGAAGTATTAGAAAATCCTTATCTTCTATTTCATATAGAGATTTCGCTTTTCCTGTTGTTATTAATTTTCCTTTTTGCATCTCTTGACTCAATTAGGATAGAGATTGATTGATTTCAGAAAGAAGATCACGTTCAAATACTTTAGATTCTGCATTATCTCCTCCTACAGTAACTATACATTTATTTTCTTCAACTTTAGAAATTACAATTTTGAAGCTACCTTTTGATTTAATATCTTTAGTAAATAAACTTCTAACAAATCCTTTTTCTTCCGCTCTAGAAAAATCCACATAAAAGACCCCTTCATTTCTATCAAGATCTACAACAGTAATCAAAGCCTCTTTAAGAGCTCTGTCAACAGCAGCCCAAGCCCTTGAAAATTCTAAATTTAATTCAATAAAATTAGAGAGGTCGTCATTCTGTTTAAGAACTGCCTTTTGGCCAATATTCAAATTTAGTGCAACTAAAGAGGTTCCTCCTTCAGAAGAAGATTCTGATAAAAATTCTAAAGCAGATAATAGAATCTTTTCTTCTAGATTCTCATCTCCAGTTAATCTAATCCATTCATTATTTTCATTCCTAAAAACATGAGAAACAAAAACTTCAGAGCTTGCTTGTCTAATACCGTGCTCTATTTTCATTATTAATTTAGTTTGAAAGTTACCTATTTGGACAGATTTACTCTGTATGATACCGGTATTAGGATCGTCATCCATTAATCCAAATTTATTTCTACTCCAAAAATCTTTCATTATCGGCCACACACTACTTGGCAATGTTTCTACATAAATCCATCTAATTTCACCTAACCTATGTAATCTAACTTCATTTGAAGTCCCCGAAGAAAAAACTTGCTGAGGCATAGGAACTTCATAAAGCTTCTCTGTATTTTTTTGAGATTCTTTTGGTAATGGATAAAAATCTATAACAGGTCTTGAATTAGAAGGAATTTCTAAAGGCTTAGGCTCAGTTGCTTTTAAATAATCATCGATACGATCATCAAATATGAGACTGCAAGCAGAACTAGTTAATAGCAAAGGTACCAAGAGTATAGTTTTTTTTAATTTTAAATATTTCATTAATTTAGTAGACTCAATTTTTTTAGAATAATTTCAATTTCTTTGTGATATTTTGTATCTAAAGTTGTTAATGGAAGTCTTAATCCTGCAGGTATTCTTCCTAATCTATGCAATATCCATTTTACAGGTATTGGGTTAGATTCTATAAATAAAAAAGCATTCAAATCATCTAGCAATGCATTCAAAGAAAAAACCTCTTCGGAATTACCACTTAGTGCAGAGTTACAAATTTCAGAGATCTTACTAGGAACAACATTGGCTGTAACAGAAATAGCCCCCGAACCACCATTTAATATAAATTGCGCAGAAGTGGGGTCGTCCCCAGAATATAATAAAAAAGGTTTATCCTTCATTTGGCTATTAAAAACTTCTTTTAACTCATCTAACCTTTTTAAATCTGGAGTTGCTTCTTTTAAACCAATAATATTTTTATGCTTTGAAAGCCTCAAGACAGTCTCAGGCAATAAATCACATCCCGTCCTAGCCGGAACATTGTATAGAATCTGAGGTATATCAACTGAATTAGCAATCTCTGAATAATGAGCTACTAAGCCTTCTTGAGTAGGTCTATTATAATAAGGAGTAACTAAGAGAGTCGCATCAGCTCCTGCTTTTTTCGCAGCAGAAGTTAAATATATTGCTTCTTTAGTAGAGTTAGCTCCCGTTCCAGCAATTATAGGTATTCTTCCTTTTGCATAAGCAGAAGACTGCTCTATTATCTGCACATGTTCCGATACATCTATAGTTGCTGATTCACCAGTTGTTCCCACAAAGACAATACCTTTTGTACCGGATTCAATATGCCAATCTATAAGATCAAAAAGACTCTGCCAGGCGATTCCTCCACCTAAATCCATAGGCGTCACTAAAGCGACAATTGATCCTTTTAAGCTAAACATTGATATAAATACTATTCAGTGGTTTAAAAAGTAATTCCAAGACCTTATTATAAGCAGATTGTATAGGAGGATATATGCCAGCACCTAAAATAAATTCTAAAGCTCCAATTTTTAAAGGGGAATGTACTGGAGCTAAGATTGCCCATCTCTCAAAGCTAAAAGGAAAGAAAGTGGTACTCTACTTTTACCCAAAAGACAGCACTCCAGGCTGCACTACAGAAGGCGGCGACTTTAGAGACTTAAAAAAGAAATTTGATAAAGAGAATACTATTATTTTTGGTTTATCTAGAGAGTCAATTAAATCTCATGAAAACTTTAAAGAAAAGCAGAATTTTAATTTTGAACTGATTAGTGATCCTGATGAAAAAATTTGTAAACAGTATGATGTTATAAAAGAAAAAAGTATGTATGGAAGAAAGTACATGGGTATAGATAGAAGTACTTTTTTGATTAATGAAAAAGGTAAGCTTGTAAAAGAATGGAGAAAGGTAAAAGTTACAGGCCATGCCGCAGAAGTTCTTGAAGCAGCAAAAAAAATCTAATCGCTATAAGGAGTATTCTCCGCTTTAGGTTCTGGCCAAGAATTAATAATAGCCTTAACGAAAGTTGCTAAAGGAATAGCAAAGAATAATCCCCAAAAACCCCATATACCGCCAAAAAACAGGACCGCTATAATTATTATTACTGGATGCAAATTATTCCTTGCTGAAAAAAGAATAGGAACCAAAACATTTCCATCCAGGAGTTGTATCAATAAATAAAGTCCCATTAACCAATAAAATGGTTCAGCTAAGCCCCATTCATACAATCCCAGTAAGGCAACGGGTATGGTAACCAAAATTGCTCCAAAGAAAGGAATTATCACAGACAAGCCAACTAAAATAGCTATCAATACTGCGTAAGGAAGTCCTAATATAGCAAATACTAAATAAGAAAAAGATGCCACAATAAACATCTCAATTACCTTGCCAGTTACATAGTTAAACAATTGATCATTCATCTCTGAAAATACAGAATGCATTAATCCTCTTTCTTTAGGTAAAAACCCAGTTAACATTGGCAATAAGACTTTTTTGTCTTTGAGAAAGAAAAAAACCATTAAAGGAATAAGAATTGCATAGAGGATAGCACTGAACAAAAAAGAAACAGTGCCAGCCAGTTGGCTTAAAGCTTGTTTCAATAAATTATTTAACTGAGCAGTAAAGTTTAAAAAAAGACTATTAATATCTTCTTTAGAAAATATATCCCCATATGTCTCAGATAAACCATTAAAAGTATCTTGGAAGGCAACTACTATTACGGGTAATTTCTGGAGTAAAGAATTAATCTGAGATCCTATAGAAGGCAGGGCTAAAAATATTCCTAGATAGAGCCCAAAGAAGATTATCAGAGTTAATGAGAGGGAAATCCTATGGGAAACTTTGAATGATTTAAAAGTTCTTAATAAACCATTCAATAAAAAAGCTATAACTATACTAAGAAAAACAGGAAACAGAATATCTCCAAATAAAACAAAAAAAATAAAAGAAGAAAAGAGTAAAAACCCAAAATATACAGACTCTTCATTGGAGAAGAATCTAGCAATAAATTTATTTAATAGGTCTCTCATAATTGATGTCAGGAACTTGCTTATTTATATGTTGTCAAAAAAGTTATAGATTTACTATAAGGTATTTAATTATTATACCTTGATAGGTAAATATGATAGAAATTTTTAAATCAATGAAACTGGCTATTCTTATGTTTCTTATGGCTACTCCTTTTCTGATCATTCCAGAAGAGGAAACGTTGCCTGAGTTAGGAAATGCTTCGTCTTCTGCAATCTCAATTGCCTCAGAGTTTAAATTAGGAAGGCTTTATATGGCTCAATTGAGAAGAACCCTTCCTGAATATAATGACCCGGTTACTCAAGATTATGTAGAGCATTTGATTTTTAGACTTGCAGAATACAGTCAATTGAAAGATAGGAGGCTTGAAGTAACTTTAATAGATCAAAGATCAGTAAATGCTTTTGCCGCACCTGGTGGTGTTATTGGAATTAATGGTGGTCTATTATTCCATGCTGAGACTGAAGGTGAATTTGCTTCAGTTTTAGCTCATGAATTGGCACATTTAAGTCAAAGACATTTTGCAAGAAGATTACAAAGACAAAAAGATAGAAGCCTTGCTAATGCTCTTCTTATTCTAGCTAGTGTAGCTATAGCAGCAGCGACGGGCCCTGAAGCTATTCTGGCTGGACAACAAGCAATTAACCAACAATCTTTAGCATATAGCCGAGGCAATGAACAAGAAGCGGACAGGGTTGGTTTTTCAACTCTAGTAAGAGCAGGGTTTAACCCTCAGAGCATGGCAAATATGTTTGAATTGCTTCAATCTCTTAGCAGATTGTCAGGTTCAGATAATCTAGAATTCCTTAGATCTCATCCTCTTACCAAGAAAAGAATTAGCGACTCAAGAATAAGAGCAGATGAAGTTAGTGGAATAAATTATAGAAATAACCTGGAATATGATCTTGTAAAGAATAGATCCAAAGTCCATTTTAATAAACAACCAAGACAATCAATTACCCAATTTAAGCAAGATCTTAGAAGAGCTAAATCTAAGCGCCAAAAAATTTCATCATTGTATGGCCTTGCTTTATCTCAATCCAAAAGTGGTGATCATTCAAATGCCCTAGACTCTGCTAGAAAATCCTTAGCTTTGGATAAGGAAAATCTGTTACTTCAGATGCTATTACTTGAAGTGCATATAAAAGAAGGAAATAATCTAGAAGCAGAAGCATTAGCTAAATCTTTGCTTGAAGTAAACCCTGACAACTACCCTCTTACTGTATTCTACTCAAAAGTACTAACGGATAACCAAAATTTTGGTCGAGCCGAAGAAGTCTTAAGAAAATTATCACTTACTAGATCTACCGATCCTCAAATATGGTATTGGTTAGCTGAAATTCAAGGTTTGGATAAAAATATTATAGGATTGCATCAATCAAGAGCGGAATATTTCTATTTAACTGGAAGTTATGATCTTTCTATTAAACACTTAAGGTGGGCATTAGAATTATCAGGTAATAATTTCCAACTTTCGGAATCTATCCATGACAGAATAGAAAGAGCACACCAAGCTCTAGAAGATCTTAAAGAATTCTCTTAATTAACCCGGAGGCCAATTGAAAGGCCGCCCTGCAATGAGATGTATGTGCAAATGAAAAACGGTCTGTTGTGCGTCTGCTCCATTATTAACCACCAACCTGAAGGCATCTTCGATTCCAAGCTTTCTTGCTATCTCTCCAGCTACATACATTAAGTGCCCCAAGAGGGCTTTGTCTTCTAATTTAGCATCAGCTATTTTTGCAATATGCTTCTTAGGTATTATTAATATATGATTTGGAGCAACAGGGTTGATGTCCTTAAAGGCCAAGGATAGTTCATCTTCATAAACTATTTCAGCTGGTATCTCCCTATCTATAATCTTTTGAAAGAGTGTGTCTGACATTTCTAAAGTTAATTGATATATCTATATCTTTATAAGAATAAGATTATAATTTAGATGATTCGTCATAAGAGAAAACCTTTCCTTTTGTAGCCTGTGAGGACTCAACTAATTGGACTTCATATCCATCAACACTAGAAATTTCTTTTATGCCATCAATATGCATCTTCTTATCTTGAAATTCCTTCAAGGAAAAGATTTTAGCTTTAGCATCTTTTGGGTCTTCTCCAGCAGTAAAATAGTTAATATGAGATTCATAAATACCCTCACCTATTGAATGGTCATAAAAACCTACATGCACCATATATAAATTCATCTATCCTCCTGTAGTTAACTAGAGTTTAAAACTACTTTAGCCTAATCTCAAATAACCCCAATAAATAAATGTAAAGCGAATACACTAAAGCTGTGACTATTATAGAAATAAATAATGAAGGAATAAATTCAATCTTTAATTTGAGGCAGTAAGGGAGAGCAATAAAAAAAGCTAGGGAAGGTGGAATCATTAACATTATATTGGATGATAATTGTGTTATCTCCAGTTGGTCCTGCCTTTCCATATAAATCCAGCTTATAGCCAAAAGAGATGTAAGAGGGATAGAAGCTAATATGCCTGCAAATATTGTTGAACGTCTTGAAATCTCTGAAATTAAGACTACTACAATAGAAGTGATTAAAACTTTCAGAAATAAATACATAGTCAAAGACTATAACCAATAAAATTAAGCAGTCTATTATTTATTTGTTATCAATATACCTACCCAAGTACCCAATAGACAGATGATAACAGTCAAAACGACATAAACCACAGCTAGAAAAAATTGGCCTTGATTCAATAAATCTAATGATTCTCTAGAGAAGGCTGAGAAAGTAGTAAAAGCTCCTAAAAAACCAATAAAGATAAGAGGGTGATAAATTTCATGATATTTAGGATCCAAGGAATTAATCAATAATCCAAGCAAGAAACAGCCAAGAAAGTTTACTAATAAAACTCCAGTAGGTATGGGTAAGAAATTTAATTTTTCAATAACTTCCGATAAATACGATCTTGAAAGAGCACCTAAAGCCCCTCCTAGACCAATTAAAAAAAACTTCATTGCTTGGAACTGGTGGGCCGTCTGCGACTCGAACGCAGGACCAATTCGTTAAAAGCGAACTGCTCTACCGACTGAGCTAACGGCCCGAAAAAAAAAGCGTATCTTATAGGTTTACTCAATTAAATTCGACTCTTCTTGAATTTTTTCTAAAGATTTTTTTGCAAGCTGCATTGCTGCACTATTCGGGTAGTTATCAATAACAAATTTAAAGTATTCGGCAGCTGCAACATTGTCTTCAAGGCTTACCGCTATTTCACCTAATTTATAATATGAGTCTGCTGCTCTTTTATGTTCTGAATACTTACCTATAATAATTAAATAACTTTCTCTTGCATCTTCTAACATCCTTTGGGCTAAGAACAACTCTCCCGACCAAAAATATGCATCTGGACTATACTCGCCTTCCGGTGAACTAATAATAAGTTGTCGAAATTTATCGAGAGCTTCTGCATAAAGAGCTCCTTCAAACAACTCTAATGCCTCTTTAAATAAAACTAGATCAGAATTTATGATTTCATCAGCTCCCAAAATAACTTCTTCATCTGACTCAATCAACTCTGCACTATGATTGTTTAGAGACAACTCATAGATCCTTTTATCTATATCCAAGTAACGTTGTTGGTCTAATTCTTGTAATCGTTCAACAAGATAAGAATTTTCTTCAATTAGATTTCGTAAAATAACTATCTCTTCTTCTAACAAAGTAATTTTTTTATAGAGCAATTGAATGTTTTCAGATTCATCAGAAAAAATGAATGGGGATTGAAAAAAAAAGAATAAAAATAATGTTCTAAGAAATTTCAATAGCTTATAAATAATTAAGAAGTTTTAATAAGAGCTCTTCTATTTTTTGACCAAGATTTTTCATTAGATCCTCTAGATTCAGGTTTCTCTTCGCCATAGCTTACGGTAGTTATATTACTCGAAGAGACTCCATTAATAATTAGCAGTTCAGCAATTGCATTTGCTCTCTTTTCTCCTAGAGCTAAATTGTACTCTCGTGTTCCTCTTTCATCACAGTGCCCTTCTACTCTTACGTTAAGTCCATTTTCTTTAACTATCGAAGCAAGACTTTTAATCTTTTCAGAACCAGTGGAATTAATATTGTAGTTATCATAACTAAAATAAACCGTGCTTGACGAAGCCAAGCTAGGTTCGGAATATGTACTAGTGGCGATTGCAGGAACTGCAGTAGCTTCACTTGTTCTTTCTATTGTTGTATTAGTACAGGCACTGAAGCTACAAATAATAACTACCAATGCCAAAAATTCTTGAAATAATGTCATATCAATCTCCTTTTCATCATTATACTTTATTTTAATACTTGTCTAATATCGGTGACCATGCTGGTTCCCTTGCTCCCCCGGATACAGAAGGTAATATAAATCTAGTTTTACCATTTATAGTAACCCCTGCAAGAATATCCGTGTCAGTCTCTCTATCTTTTGTTGCATAAATAATCATATTTCCATTTGGAGCAACTGATGGCGACTCATCTAAGAAAGTGTCTGTGAGTATAGAAATCTTACCCGTTCTTAAATTATGTAAAGCTATATGAAATACACCCTTCCTTCTGTGGACATAGATTATATTCTTACCGTCCGGGAGGTATCTAGCTCTTGCATTATAAGTTCCTTCAAATGTTTTTCTCTTAATCCTCATAGATGAAATATTAATCTCATATATTTGAGGTGACCCGCTTCTATTAGAAGTAAAGATTAGAGATTTTCCATCTGGTGACCAGTCTGGTTCTGTATCAATACCGTAATGCCCTGTGAGAGGTGTCCAAGCATTACTTCTCAAATTATATAAATATATATCTGGATTATCTCCCTTAGAAAGAACTGCTGACAAGTAGTTACCATTAGGTGACCAGGAAGGAGAGCTATTTATACCCCTTTCACGTTTAAGCGCCCTTCTATTACCAGTAGCTAATTCTTGTATATAAATTCTTGATGTGCCTTCTTCAAAAGACACATAAGCTATTTCTTTACCATTAGGCGACCAATCGGGAGAAAGTATTGGTTGATTGGATTTGAATAAAGATAAATCTCCATCTCCATCTATATCAGTAATCCTCAAATCATAACTGTCAGCATCTGAGAGTGGCTTATCAACATAAGCGATCCTTGTAGAAAAAATTCCGGGTATGCCATTTATCTTATGGTAAATTCTATCGCTTATATTATGACCCATTCTCTTTAATGACTTAACTGAGCCTTTTATTAAAGCTTTATGAATATTCTTTCGCCTAGAGACATCTAGTATGGAATAAGCAATGTTTATCTCCCCTTCAATTTCAGACTTAAGAACTGATCCTATTATTAGATAATCAACTTTAAGCAACCTCCAATCTCTATAAGAAATTTCTTCTTCCAAAGAAGGATAACTCAACATATCCTCTGGATTTAAGACTGCAAATTCAGCAAAAGACTCTAAATCCTTTTTAACTATTTCATGCAGATATTGGGAAGGAGCTGAATTAAGCTTCCATTCAAAAGGAACCATGGCTACCCTAATAGGCTCGTCTGATCCTCCTGTAATTTCTATTCTAAGTTGAGAGCTAAGATAAGTGCTTGAAAGAATCAGAAGTAAATAAATTATCTTATAAAAACTCTGCATCATTTCAGTAAGGCTTAAATACTAGTGTAAAATTTCGAAAGTTGTCATCAAACAGCTGTGCTGGCATTTTAAGATTTTCAAATTTTCTTACTTTAGCCACAGCTATCAATGCTGAACGGTCAAAGGCGTCACTGCCACTAGACCTTTTAACTTTTACATTTAAAATTTCACCTGTCGGAACCAGAGAAAGTATAAGTTCAACACTAAACTCTTCGGATACTATTGGCTTTTTCCAAACAGCTCTAATCTGCTCCTCTATAATAGAAGAAAAAAGTAAAATCTGATTCTGTTGATTTAGATTTGTCTTCTTTTGAGCAAAAGTAGTGGTTTTACTTGCTTTGCTCTCTAAGGCAAGGATCTCTTCATCTGCCTTTAAGACCATTTCCTTAATATCTATTTGCGAATTAGGTTCTATTAATATTTTTTTTATAAAAATTTTGTTTTCTTTCTTAGAAACTAATTTAGGCTTCTCATAAACTAAATAAGCAGGAATCGGTTGAGAGTAATCAGCCTGAAAAGCAAGTAAATCTATACTAAAAATATTAGATAAAGATAAAACTAATCCAATATGAATGAACATAGAAACGAAGAATCCTGCAAAAAGGTTCTGCATTAATTTGTTTTAGGGGGCTTGGTTATTAAACCTATATTCTTTGAACCAAGCTGTTGAAGCTGAGACATTAGCAACATCACACTCTCATATTTAACCTCTCCATCCCCCCTTATAACAACCTGCATATCCTTGTTAGCCTTCAATATTTTTGCAATTTCTTGAGAAATCTCTTCAAGGTTTAGGGATTTATTTCTGGTGGCATCAATTTCTAAGAAAAAAGACCCATCTGATCTTATTGAAATTATGAGAGGTTCAGATTTTTCTACAGGAAGAGCATCGGATGATACTTCGGGTAAATTGATAGAGATTCCTTGAACCATTAAAGGTGCAGCAACCATAAAAATAACCAGCAACACTAACATCACATCAATGTAAGGAACTACATTGATGTCTGAAATCAAGTTTCTTCTTCTCTTCAACATATTAATTACCTAGAGTGTATTTCTCTGTGCAATACAGCTGCGAATTCATCCATAAAACTTTCATAGCATGATAAAAGATAATCGCTTTCAGATATAAAGCGGTTATAAGCGATTAATGCTGGAATAGCTGCTAAAAGACCTACGGCAGTTGCGATCAATGCTTCTGATATGCCAGGAGCTACAGCTGCTAATGTCGCTTGATTTGCGCCGGCAAGACCCCTAAAAGAATTCATTATTCCCCACACGGTACCTAATAAACCTATGTAAGGACTAACGGATGCAACAGTGGCTAGAAAAGGAAGGTGTTTCTCTAAAAGCATTTGCTCCTTTGATAGAGAAACTTTCATATTCCTTAAAACACTTTCCATAACTACGTCTGCTTCTAAGTCTTGAGAGCTTAGTCTTTTATAATCCATATAACCGGATCTAAAAATACATTCTGCTCCAAATGGAACATGGCTCTCATCATCACCCATTTCTAGAAGAGCTTCTACACCTAAATCAGACCAAAAGAGATCTTCGAATGAAGATAAATTATCTTTTGATCTACTGATAAAGATCCACCTCTCAAAAATAATCATCCACGATATTATTGACGCGGCTATTAATATAACAATTACTGATTTGACTACAAAACTTGCGTTTAAAAATAAAGTTAATATTGAAGCATCCATAATTAATAAATATTAAGAGATTAGAGTAATTTTTTCATTCTTGAATACAATTTTGAGGGAAGTGCATAAGGAGTAAACTTAGTACCATCAACACACCCACATCTAATATTACCACTACAAAGTAGCATATCACCCTTGTAAGCTTCTTGCTGAAAATCAAATGAAACTTTACCTAATTTTATAAGCTTGGTTCTAACGGCTATTTCATCATCCAATCTTGCCGGTTTCTGAATAAAAAGGTCAAGATCTCTGACTATAAATATAGCTCCTGCTTCCAGTAGAGCCTGTTGTTCATAACCTGCAGTTCTTAAAAGCTCTGTTCTGGCTCTCTCGAAAAATTTTAAATAATTAGCGTAATAAACAACACCCTGGGCATCTGTGTCCTCGTAGTACACTCTTAACTTATATTGATGCATTAATTCTCTAGATCGTGAGCTTCTATGTCCTCTCTATAGAGTTCCTTTAATAAAAAAATAAAATCATCCCATAGTAAATCAGCATTAAAAGGTGAGTCTAAATGAAGAGCTGGATTAATGGCACCAAGAGGAACTCTAACTTTAATTGGGCGTCTATCAAATTTATACACCAATGCTGGTATTCCCTTCGTTTTGGTTGCATCCAGAACCTGTTGCCACCAAGCTTCTAAAGGTTCTGCTCCTGAAGCATATCTTTTACATTCTATATACCATTGTCCAATCATAAGATCTGGAAGATGTTTCTCTCGTGTTTGTTCAAGTATTCTTCTTATGTTCTTTTCTAAACCAAGATCATTTGTGAGCAGGTTAGCTATTTCACGCTCAAAAGAAGCACCTTTATTTCGTGAATTAGCCATTAAGAGTCTAAATGCTCCATCATTTCATTTGGAAAATCAGCGTTAGAATGAACACTTTGCGTATCGTCCAGATCTTCAAGAGCTTCTAACAGTCTAAATACTTTCAGGGAAGTTTCTAAATCTAAAGATACTGTTGTTTCTGGTACCAAAGAAATTTCAGAATTAGTTAATTCAATAGAATTATCCGTGAGGCACTTTCTAATATTCTCATAATCATCAGGCCTTGTTGAAATTGATATTAAGCCTTCATTGCTTACTTCCATATCTTCTGCCCCTGAATCTATAGCCAGTTCCATGATTAATTCTTCATCTCCGCCCGAGCCAATTTGTATCATTCCTTTTTTAATAAAAAGATAACTAACGGAACCTGTTGTACCCAAGTTACCTCCAGCTTTTGTGAAAGCATGTCTAACTTCAGCTACCGTCCTATTATTATTATCAGTCATAGATTCAACTAATATAGCTATACCACCTGGTCCGTATCCTTCAAAAGACACTTCTTCTAGATTTTCTCCATCTACTCCTCCTGCTCCTCTTTGAACAGCCCTCTCAATCGTATCTTTTGTCATATTTGCAGCCAAAGCTTTATCTATTGCAGTCCTGAGCCTTGGATTATCATCAGCTTCTCCACCACCGAGTTTTGCAGCTACAGTAAGTTCTCTAATTAATACTGAGAAGATTTTTCCCCTCTTCGCATCTTGACGGCCTTTTCTATGTTTTATATTGGCCCATTTAGAGTGTCCAGCCACTTTAAGTCTCCTTATTTAGGTCTTGAATCTTTAAATGCAGTTCATCTAATTGTTCCGAAGATGCTGGACCTGGCGCATTGGTCATCAGACAAGAAGCCGTCTGCGTTTTAGGAAATGCAATCACATCTCTTATGGAATCTGATTTTGTCATTAACATTATTAATCTATCAAACCCTATGGCTAATCCTGCGTGTGGAGGGCACCCGTGTTTAAGGGCTGATATTAAGAAACCAAATTTTTCTTCAGCCTCCTCTTGGTTGATATTTAAAATTTTAAGTACAGCAGATTGCATTTCATGGTCATGTATTCTTACTGAACCTCCCCCGAGTTCAGTACCATTTAGAACAATATCGTATGCATCTGTTAAAGCTAAAAGTGGATCTTTTATTAATTCTTTTATAGAGCACCTAGGTGCAGTAAAAGGATGGTGCAAAGGAGTTATAAGCCCAGAACTGGCAATCTCAAACATTGGAAAATCAACGATCCAACAAGGTGCCCATTCTGAAGTCAATAAATCTAAATCTTGAGCAACTAAATCTCTAAGAGCAGATAAGGAATCATTTACTACCTTCCTTTTACCGGCCCCAAAAAAAACAATATCTCCTTCTTTGACATCTAAACTTACTAGAAGTTTCTCAATAATACTTTCATCTATAAATTTTATAATAGGAGATTGAAGTCCATCTTTTCCTTTAGAAGGATCATCAACCTTAATATAAGCAAGACCCTTGGCACCAAATGTACCCACAAAGTCAGTGTAATCATCTATTTTTTTCCTAGAAAGAGACCCCCCCATAGGAATGCAGAGTGCTGCAATCCTACTATCGTCCGAATTAGCTGGCTCGCTAAAAACCTTAAAATCTGAATTAATAAACAGATCCTTAACTTCTACCAACTCTAATGGATTACGCAGATCAGGTTTGTCGGTACCGTATTTCTCTATAGCCTCTGCATAAGTAAGATGAGGAAAATCCTCTAAATCAACCTCCAAAGTCTCTTTGAATACTTTAGAAATCATTCTCGTAACTGTATTAATTATGTCATTTGCATCAACAAAAGCACTCTCTATATCAATCTGGGTAAACTCTGGTTGTCTATCAGCTCTTAAATCTTCATCTCTAAAACATCTGGCAAATTGATAATATTTCTCAAAACCAGAGGCCATAAGAGTTTGTTTAAATAATTGTGGAGACTGCGGTAAAGCAAAAAAAGACCCTGGGTAAGTTCTGCTTGGAACAAGATAATCTCTAGCCCCTTCTGGAGTTGCCTTAGTTAATAAGGGCGTTTCTATTTCTAAAAAGCCTTCTTCGTTTAAGACATTTCTTAAAGAATGAGAGACTTTTGCTCTTAATCTAATATTAGACTGCATTGCCTCTCTCCTGAGGTCAAGAAATCTATATTTTAAACGGGTTTCTTCTCCAACAGATGCATGTTCATCTAGCTGGAAAGGCAAAGCTAAGGATGTGTTTAATATTGTTAATTCTGAAGCAATAATTTCAATTTCTCCAGAAGCAAGATCTGGATTAATAGTTCCTTCAGGTCTTTCCCTTACAATACCCTTAGATAATAAAACAAATTCAGCTCTACAGCTTTCCGCTAAAGCAAACGTTTCTTTATTATCTGGATTATAAACAACCTGAACTAGACCTGTTTCATCTCTCATATCAAAGAAGATAACCCCACCATGATCTCTTCTTCTATGAATCCATCCTACGATTGCAACCTCTTGACCCGCATCTTGTTTATCTATTAGTCCGCAATAATGAGTTCTAAATATCATAATATAAGCCTTATCTAATTTGTTGAGCTTGGTGCTTCAATCTTCTCTTTAGCTGGTTTATTCTTTTCAGAATTTTTTTTATTATCCTGACTATCATTATCACTCTTAGCAATATTCTTTTTATTTCCTGTCTTAAAATCTGTTTCATACCAACCTGTTCCTTTTAATCTAAAGTTCGGTGCTGTTGGAATTTGTTTTAAGTCAGGATTATTAACTTTGTATGCATCTAATTCAGAAATACGCATATACAGCTCAAACACTTCTTCTGTTTTTTTATTTTTGAAGATATAAGTAGGCATTTTTTTTGTATTTTAAGTTTTCTAACTTAAATAAAGTATATAAATCTTAATTTAGTTTTTTCTTTAAAGTAATTATAGCAACATAAGCCTAATTCCTAGTTAACTAATACTGATATGCTAGAATCAAGGTTAACTATGAAAACAAGCAATTTACTGCTCTCAACGCAAAGAGAAAATCCTTCAGATGCTGAAACTATCAGTCATCAACTTATGGTAAAAGCAGGATTAATTCGTCAAGTTGCTGCAGGTATATATAACTGGCTTCCTACTGGTAAAAAAGTTCTAAGAAAAGTGGAAGAAATACTTAGGAAAGAAATGGATGCTGCAGGGGCCCAAGAAATACTTATGCCCATGGTGCAACCTCAATCTTTATGGGAAGAATCAGGCAGGATACAACACTATGGAAAGGAGCTTCTAGTGTTTGAAGATAGACATGGGAGAGGCTTCTGTTTAGGGCCTACTCACGAAGAAGTGATTACTGATTTGTGCAGAAATGTAATAAAGAGTCATAGAGAACTTCCGATAACACTATACCAAATACAAACTAAATTTAGAGATGAGATAAGACCTAGATTTGGTGTCATGAGGTCCAGAGAATTCATAATGAAAGATGCTTATTCATTTGATCTATCTGCAGATGGTATGGACAAGAGTTATTTAACCATGAAAGAAACTTATATAAATATATTTGAAAACCTAGGCCTTGATTATCGTATTGTTAAAGCAGATAGCGGTGCTATAGGAGGTTCAGACTCTGAAGAATTTCATGTACTGGCTGACTCGGGAGAAGATTTATTAGCTTTTAGTGATTCTAGTGATTATGCAATTAATGCCGAATTGCTTATTGAACTTCAAGACGAGCAAGACCCAAATTCACTTAAAGGGAAACCAAGTCCTGATGGTAAAGGTAATTTATTATTAAAAAGAGGTATAGAAGTTGGGCATATTTTTAAGCTAGGAAAAAAATACTCAGAAAGCTTAAAACTACGAGTCCAAGGAGAAGATGGAGACATATATCCTGAAATGGGTTGTTATGGTATCGGAGCGTCTAGAATAATTGCAGCATCAATAGAGCAAAATCATGACGAAAAAGGAATTATATGGCCAAAATCTTTATGCCCTTATGAAGTTGTTATTGTTGAAGCCAATCCGAAGAATAAAGAGAAAATTAATAATACTTGTAAAGAGGTTTACCATCTCTTGATTTCGAACGGAATAGATGTTCTTTGGGATGATAGAAACAAAAGACCTGGAGTTAAATTTACAGATATGGAATTGATAGGCGTCCCAATAATGATAATTATTGGTGATAAATCTACTGAAGATAATAAAGTAGAAATTAAAGTCAGACTAGAGGAGAAAACAGAAAGAATTTCTCCTCAAGATATTATTAAAAGATTATCTGAAATTAGCTAAGCCTCTCTATAATCATAGCATTAGCCGTTCCACCACCTTCACATATTGCTTGCAAACCATACTTGGCTTCTCTTCTCTCTAACTCGTGCAAAAGAGTTGTCATTAATTTAGCGCCCGTGCCACCTAAAGGATGTCCTAGAGCCATAGCGCCACCATTTACATTTAGTTTATCTAGATCAGCGCCTAATTCATGAGCCCATGCTAAAGGCACTGGAGCAAAAGCTTCATTAACTTCATAAAGATCAATATCCTCAATAGACAGTTTTGCTTTATTTAAAACGTTCTTAGAAGCAGGGATAGGACCTGTGAGCATAATAACTGGATCATCACCTGCCAGCGCTAGTGCTATAATTTTTGCCCTTGGTTTTATGCCTAGCTTTTCTAATCCTGAATCATTGACGATCATAATAGCTGCTGCTCCATCACAAATTTGACTTGAAGTTCCGGCAGTTAATACTCCATCTTCAGACAAAGCGTTGAGGCCTGATAGGCTTTCCGGACTAGCATCAAATCTTATACCCTCATCAACAGTTACCATTTCCTTTTCTCCAGAAGGAAGATCTCCTTCTACAGGAACAATTTCTCTATCAAAGTAACCTTCCTCAGTTGCATTAATAGCTTTTTGATGACTAGTAAAGGCAAATGCGTCTAACTGCTTTCTAGATAGATTCCATCTTTCTGCTATCATCTCTGCTCCAGCAAATTGACTAAACTGAACGCCCGGATATCTTTTAGTCATACCCTTTCCATCAAATGGCTGACCATGACCCGCCTTGTAACTATCAACAATAGCAGCACCTATAGGAACTTGACTCATAACTTCCACACCGCCAGCTATAACGATATCTTGCGTTTCAGACATAACTGCTTGGGCTGCAAAATGAATAGCCTGTTGAGAGGATCCACACTGTCTGTCTACTGTAGTACCAGGAACTGATTCCGGTAAAGAAGATCCAAGAACAGCATTTCTAGCAACATTACCTGATTGTGCTCCCGCTTGACTTACGCAACCAAAAATAACATCGTCTATTAGTTCTCCTTTTGCTCCAGTTCTTTCTACCAACTCATCTAGAACTAAGGCTCCTAAATCAGAAGGATGCCAATTACTTAATTTTCCGTTTTTTCTTCCACCCGGTGTTCTTACTGCACCTACTATATATGCATTTCCCATTTTTTCTCCTTCTTAGATATATTTTAGTTTACTGATATTAGTTCAAAAAAATTCTATTTTAAAGATATATTACCTACCATTCTGTTGGCATTCTATGTAACAAAAAACATCCTCTCGTAGGATAAGAAGCTTTTGTAGAGGACGATTCTCTACTAAAAACAGCAAAAGAAAACCCTATGAAAGCTTCTAGTCTTTATTATTTATTGCTTCTAAGACTTGCTTCTCTATGGTGTCCTGTAATTTTGGATTGGCTTCTAAGAATTCAATTGAATTAGCTTTACCTTGTCCTATCTTCTCTCCGTTATAGCTATACCAAGCGCCAGCCTTCTCAATAATATCAAGATCGGCTCCTCTATCAATTATCTCACCCAATCTATTAATGCCTTTATTGTAAAGGATTTGGAATTCTGCCTGCTTAAAAGGAGGTGAAACCTTATTCTTAACAACTTTCACTCTAGTTTCATTACCAACAGCTTCATCTCCATCCTTTACAGTACCAATTCTTCTAATATCTAATCTTACTGAGGCATAAAACTTTAATGCATTACCACCAGCTGTAGTCTCAGGGCTCCCAAACATAACACCGATCTTATATCTGATCTGATTAATGAAAATTACTAAAGTGTTAGATCTTTGGACATTCCCGGTTATTTTTCTTAGAGCTTGAGACATTAGCCTGGCCTGTAAGCCAATATGATGGTCTCCCATTTCTCCTTCAATTTCAGCCTTAGGAACAAGAGCTGCTACTGAATCAATAACTAATATATCTATACCGCCAGATGCTACCATTATGTCAGCAACTTCTAATGCTTGTTCTCCATTGTCGGGTTGAGAAATTAATAGGTCATCAATATTAACCCCTAATTTCTTGGCATATATAGGGTCTAAAGCATGCTCGGCATCTATAAAAGCTGCTGTACCTCCCATTTTCTGGCATTGCGCTATAACTTCTAAAGTTAAGGTTGTTTTTCCTGAAGACTCTGGTCCATAAATCTCGACTATTCTGCCTTTTGGCAAGCCCCCTATACCGAGAGCAATATCTAGACCTAAAGATCCTGTAGAAATAGAAGGCATCTCTTGCTGTTTCTTATCACCCATACGCATAACTGTACCGGCTCCAAATTGTCTTTCTATTTGACCGAGAGCTGTATCTAGTTGTTTTGTTTTATCGACTTCTTTAATATCTGTCACCTTTTTTTGAGCCATAATTCTTCTCCAAATAAATTATTATGGCTATTATACAAAATACTGTATAAATAAACAGTACTATTTAATTTTCTTTTATCAGCCTTATTGAATTGTATAAGGCACACTCTACCGTAGCACATCTTACCTCATTCCTGTTTCCTGAAAAATGCTCTGTTGAACTAACGATTTCTTTACCTTCTAATAACCAAGCTATACATACAGTACCTATAGGTCTTTCCTCTGAACCGCCACTTGGTCCTGCAATACCACTTATAGCTACACCTATTTGAGCCCCACTTTTATTTAAAGCTCCTCTTACCATCTCTTTTACAACCTCTTCACTAACAGCTCCAAAATTATTTAGAGTTTCTTTTTGAACACCTAAAATGTTCATTTTAGCTATGTTTGAATAAGTAATAAAACCTGCTCCATACCACCTTGAACTTCCTGGGACGCCGGTAACTGATTGCCCTACCCAACCTCCTGTGCAAGATTCAGCCGATGTAAAAAAGAGCTTTCTTTCAAAAAGCAGCTCTCCTAACTCAGCACTTAAGAATTCAAGTTTGTTAAAATTCAAAATTTTACCCTAAATTAAAAAGAGGTTAATTAAAACAGAAATGAAGTCTTTGTCTAGATACTAGTTACGTTGAATACTTTAACTGATAAAATTGGTTCTTAAATTAACTAATATGACATTTATAGTTGCCGATTCTTGTGTAAAATGTAAATTAACTGACTGTGTTGAGGTTTGTCCTGTAGATTGCTTTTATGAAGGACCAAATATGCTTGTCATTAATCCAGATGAATGTATAGATTGTGCTCTTTGTGAGCCTGAATGTCCGCTAGATGCAATCTTTTCAGAAGATGAAGTACCTGATGATCAAATACCTTACATTGAATTAAATGCCGAACTTTGTATGGAGTGGCCTAATATTGTTGAGCAAAAAGCTCCTTTAGAAGACTCAGATCAATGGAGAGAGGTAAAGAATAAATTTAAATATATTGAGAGATAATTATTCTCTAGCCTTATTTAAAGTAAAAACTAGTAAAGAACCAATTAATAAGCCTCCCAAAATAGAAAATAAACTCTCAGAAAGTTGAGGAAAATCTATCGTAAAAGCACTTCCTTTCCAGATAATAGGAATACTAAATAATATTAATCCAAAAAAAGTACTTAAAAGAAGGTCTTCTTTTTTTTCGTAAAGACTTCTAATAACTCTTACGCTTGAGAATAGACCAACAGCACACCCTAGAACAAAAACAGACAGGATGGATATATCAAAATCTCTTACAGCACTTATAACAGTTGGATAAACACCTAACAACAACAGAATAAAACTTCCTGATATGCCTGGAAGCACCAATGCACAGATTGCAATAAATCCACAGAAGAATAAATAAACTAGACCAATATTGGAAAGATTAGGAGATGGAACTGCATAAAAAATAAAAGCAACGGATACTGATATTATTAATCCAAATAAAAAATTCTTATTTATTCCTTTTGGCCTTATTGGGCTTATAAATAATGAACAGAAGAGCAAAGAAGATAAAACAGATTTAAAAAAAACAGGGTAAAAAGTTAAAGAGTAAGTTATTAGGTTTGATAACAAAAAAACAGCAGATATCATACCTAAGGCCATGACCAATAAGAAATAGAAATCTATTTTCTTGAAAGCATTTTTAAATTCACCAGATTTTATCTGAATTAAAAAACCAAGATTAAACTCACTTATTGCCTTAATTAATCTATGATAAATCCCTAAAATTAAAGCGACAGTCCCTCCAGATATTCCAGGAATAATCTCAGCTATTCCCATAGCAAAACCTTTAAGAAAAATATTGAGATAATTTTTCATCAATTATTAATTAACAAGTCCTGCTAAAAGAGGTACGAAAAGCACTTCTTCTAGCTCTTCTGTTTTAAATTCTTTTATACTTATTCTAGTTATAAGGATTAGTTTTTGACTAAATGCATTGCCGATAGGAATAATAAGTTTTCCTCCTAATTTAAGAGATTTATATAAATATTCTGGCGCAGCTAAAGGAGCTGCTGCTGATAAAATTGCATCGTATTTCTTTGTTATCTTCTCAAATCTAGAACCATCATCATGAAATAGCTCAATATTTCTTATTTTTAAAGCTTTAAGTATTAATTTTGCTCTTTCGTGAAGGGGTTTAATCCTTTCAATACTAATTACCCTATCAGAAAATTTAGAAAGTATAGCGGTCTGATATCCACAACCTGTCCCTATCTCTAAAACAGTTTCTAAAGGCTTTGAAGATAATTTTTCTCCTTGAATTAGCGCTTCCGTCATCTTAGCAACTATATAAGGTTGAGAAATAGTTTGTTGATGACCTATAGGCAAGGCTAAGTCTTCGTATGCTCTTGAGGCTAAAGCTTCATCAAGAAACAAATGCCTTGGGGTGTCCCTCATAGCCTCCAAAACCCTCACATCACTTATCCCTTGGTTTGTTAAGCGCTCAACTAAACGCTGTCTAGTTCTAAGGGAAGTCATACCTTTTCCTAGTATTTTTTCTTGGGCACTCATGAATTAATAGCTCCCTTTAACCATCCACCTAAAACATCCAAGGAATCTTTAGATAGAAAATTAGGTGAAATAGGAGTAATCGAGACTTCATTTCGTTCTAAAGTGGCTATATCAGATTCAGAATCATTTGAAGGATAATTATCACGATGTGAAGTCCAATACTCTACATTCCCCTTTGAATTCCTAATCTTCTTAGGAGGGTTTCTAGGTCCCCAAGTACCTATTTTAGTATGAACCAACTTTAAATCTCCTCTATACGGAACATTAGGAACATTAATGTTTAAGGTAATGCAGGGATTTATGGCTAAAGACTTTATATGATGAACAACTTGTTTAGCTAATTGCGCTGCTGTCTCATAGTTAGGTTCCACTTCTTCCCTTGAGCCAGGCTGCCCGAAGGCAGCTGCAGATATAGCTATTGAGGGAAGTGGCAATTCCGATGCTTCTAACGCAGCCCCTACAGTTCCAGAATACAAAATATCTTCTCCCATATTTGCACCTAGATTTATACCTGCAATAACTAAATCTGGCTTCCAAGGACAAATTTCATGTATTCCTAAATGAACACAATCAACAGGCTTTCCGTTTAGAGACTTAAAATTCTCCTTGAAATCCTTAACCTTCATGGGTCTATTTGTAGTAAGAGATGAACCAGAACCGCTTTGATTTGTTTCAGGAGCAACAACAAAAACTTCTGCAATTTCCTTTAAATGATCATACAGGCAATTAATACCTGGAGCATCTACTCCGTCATCATTTGAAATAAGAATTTTTAGCATAGATTTAATCTATTAAAGCGACTGCATGACAAGACAAACCTTTTTTCTCTCCTTCAAATCCAAGGAAATCTGTTGTTGTGGCCTTACAATTAACTGATTTGATATCTACGCACAAATCTTTTGATAAATTCTCTTTTATTAAATCTATAAATTGATTTAGCTGAGGCTCTTGGCCTATAAAAGTTATGTCAACATTCTGAACAGATAAATTATTGTTGTTTAACTTAGAGACCACATCTCTCAAAAGCTCTCTACTTGAGATATCTTTAAATTTATTATCATTAGTAGGATAGAAGGTTCCAATATCCCCATAACCTGCAGCTCCAAGGAGGGCATCAATTAAGGCGTGAACAATAAGATCTCCATCAGAATGTGCTTCTATTGAATAGTCGCAAGCAATAGAAACTCCTCCCAGAGTTACACCGGTACCAGAAACTAATCTATGAGCATCGTACCCATGGCCTATTTTCATTCAGTTATTCTCCCTTGCGTAATTAATATTGATTTTGCTAAATTTATGTCTTCAGAGAAAGTAATCTTAATATTATCAGGAGCTCCATTATAAGTTTTTATTTTTCCAAAAGATTCTTCTACCATTCCAGATTCATCAGTAAAATTTTGTTCCTCTTTTAAATTATTAAAAGCTTCTTCAAGAACTCTTTTTTCAAAAATCTGAGGAGTAAAAACCTTCCAAAGATTTTTCCGATCAATAGTTCTTTTTATGTAACCATCAATTTCATAAGCTTCTTTTAAGGTATCTGTGACAGGGCTGCTAAGTATAGCGCCGTGGTCTCCACTAATCGAAAAACTTTCTAGCATAGCCCTAATATCTGAACTTCTTACACAAGGCCTTACAGAGTCATGGATCAATATATTCATATAATCTAATGAAGAAGACTTCCAATAATTAACAGCAAGTTGCACTGACGATAGTCTAGTTTCTCCACCTTCAATAAAACTTATCTTGGGATTATTTGCTATATCAAGAGACTTCCAATAACTATCATTTTCTGACACTGGTATGCAAATCCCTAGGCATTCAGAAAAATCTAATAAGGGTTCTAAGCTAAATTCCATAACGGTTTTACTGCTAATCAAAGAATACTGCTTAGGTTTATCAGAGTTAAATCTCTCACCTAAACCTGCTGAAGGCAATATAGCTACAAATGGGTTAATCAATTTATTTCTGGTTTATTAGATATGTCTTCCTTCTTAAGAGGCTCAAAAATGTAAAATCTCTCACCCGGTTTAATTAGACCAAGTTCAGATCTTGCCAAGCCTTCTATAGCTTCCCTCCCTGAACTAAGCTTAATTTTTTCTTCTTCAAGGAGTTTATTTTGATTTTCAAGTTTAAGTCTTTCTTCGGATAGTATTAGTATCTCTTTTTCTAAGTTTCTTAAATCAGCCTTACTTTGATCTCCAAACCATAAATTCTTTTGAGTAAAGAAAATGATTAAAAATAGAAAGGAAATAGCCGCATAGAACTTAAAGTCTTTAAAAGCTACTTTCTTTAAGAATTCAACTAACCGAAGCATAAAGATGATTGTTTCTCAATTAAAAGAAGTCTGTTGTATTTAGATACCCTATCCGACCTTGAAGGAGCCCCGGTTTTAATCTGGCCAGTTCCCATAGCTACTGAAAAATCAGCTATGAAAGAATCTTCCGTCTCACCAGATCTATGAGAAATAATTGAATCAAAATTATGGCTTGAGGCAGTCTGAATAGCATTTATTGTTTCAGAAAGAGTTCCTATCTGATTTAACTTTACCAATACTGCATTAGCAGCCTTTTTTTCAATCCCTTCATTTATTCTTAGAGGATTAGTCACAAAGAGATCATCTCCTACTACTTGCGTGTCTTCTCCAATTCTTGAAGTTAAATTGATCCACCCTTGCCAATCATCTTGATCAAGACCATCTTCAATAGATGAGATAGGATAATTTGATCTTAAATCCTTTAAATATGAAACCATATCATCGGAAGTAAATTCTTGATTCATGCCCTTCATATTATAGATTGAGTCTTTATAGAATTCTGTTGCTGCAACATCCAGGCAAAGGAAGACCTGCTCCCCCGGCATATAGCCTGATTTTTCAATGGATTGCATTATTAAATCCAAAGCCACTTTAGGAGAATCCAGATTTGGTGCAAAACCACCTTCATCTCCAACAGCAGTACTTAGATTCTTATCCTTAAGTATTCCCTTCAGGGTTTGAAAAATTTCTACTCCAGATCGCAAAGAATCTGAGAAAGACTCAAATCCTCTTGGTTGAATCATAAACTCTTGAAAATCAATCGGATTATCTGCATGAGCTCCCCCATTAAGAATATTCATCATAGGGACTGGAAGCTTTTGTGTAATATTACAATCAAAATCTTCTTTGGCTTTAAGATGAATAAAGTTATATAGCTCCATGTTTTGCATTTGAGCTGCTACTTTTGAACAAGCTATTGAGACGCCAAGTATTGCATTGGCTCCAAAATTGCTTTTATTTGTTGTCCCATCAGACTCTATTAAGAGATTATCTATTTCTTTTATAGCAGAAGGATCTTTGCCTTGAAGAATCAAATTTATATCTGTATTGATGGTATCTACTGCTTCAAGTACACCTTTACCAAAATACCTTGAACTATCTATATCTCTCTTCTCTATGGCTTCATATTTACCAGTTGAAGCTCCAGAGGGCACAAAAGCCATTGATCGCATGTCATTGGATAAAGTAACTTCTGCTGCAACAGTAGGATTACCTCTAGAATCCAATACTTCATAGGCTTTAATATGTTTTATAGAATTTTTAGACATTCTATTCTAAGTCAAGTGCTTCAAATGATTTTACTAAATCATCTAAAGATTTAATTTGAGAAAGAAATTCTTTTAAATAACTTAATGGCAATGCACAAGGACCATCACATTTAGCTTGATCAGGATCAGGATGAGTTTCTAAGAATAGTCCTGCAAGACCCAAAGCCATTCCAGACTTAGCTAAATCTAGAACATTTTTTCTTCTTCCTGCAGTTTTATCTCCCAAACCTCCTGGTTTTTGAAGTGAATGAGTTACGTCAAAAATAACAGGATGATTATAAGATTTAAGATTAGCAAGTCCTATCATGTCGACAATGAGATTGTTATAACCGAAAGATGTTCCTCTTTCACATAATAAAAGTTTCTCGTTTCCATAACTTTTAAATTTAGTAATAACATTCTCAATATCGGAGGGAGACATAAACTGCGCTTTCTTTATATTAACTGGAAGTCCAGTCCTTGCAATCTCCCCAACTAAGTCTGTTTGTCTGCATAAAAAAGCAGGTATTTGTATGATATCAAGAACATCTTTTACAATCTCTACTTCTCTTTCATTATGAACATCAGAAATAATAGGAACATCATGCTTGTCTTTTAAGTCGGATAATATTTCAATACCTTTTTCAACCCCAGGACCTCTGTAAGAATCTACAGAAGATCGATTGGCCTTGTCATAAGAAGCTTTAAAAATATAAGGTATTCCCAATTCTTTAGAGACTTTTACACATTCTGAGATCACCTGTTCCGTTATTTCTTTAGATTCAAGTACATTAAGTCCTGCAATTAATGTGAACGGTTTATCATTATCAATAATTAAGTCTTTTACTTGAACTCTATTCATATCTTAACCTCTCTGTTTCTTCGACTCTTCAGCAGCTTTTATAAACCCAGAAAATAAAGGATGACCCTCTCTAGGATTTGAAGTAAATTCAGGATGGAATTGACATGCAACAAACCAAGGGTGATTCGCTAGCTCAACTACCTCAACCAGATTCTTGTCCTTTGATCTGCCAACTACGTTTAGCCCTGAAGAGGAAAGATTATCTACATAATTATTATTGACCTCATAGCGATGCCTGTGCCTTTCTTTGATTATATCTTTATTATACAAAGACCTAGTTATAGATTCTGCTGACAATAAACACTCTTGAGACCCCAACCTCATGGTGCCGCCTAAATCTGAAGTTACATCTCTTTTTTCTACTGACCCGTCCGAGTCAATCCATTCATGAATTAAACCGATAACTGGGTGGTTAGTGTCTTCATTAAATTCACTGCTGTTGGCATCTCTTAATTTAAGAACATTTCTTGCAAACTCAATAACAGCTACTTGCAAGCCTAGGCAGATACCAAGGTAAGGTATCTTATTCATTCTTGCGTATTTAGCTGCCAGTATCATCCCCTCAATTCCTCTTTCTCCAAAGCCACCAGGTACTAAAACTGCATCAAAACCTTCTAGAAGCTTTGCAACATTATTCTTATTAAGAGTTTCAGAATCAACATAATCAATATTAATCTTTAATTGGTGCTGAAGCCCACCATGCTTTAAAGCTTCATTTAAAGATTTATAGGCATCAACGAGTTCTGTGTATTTACCTACCATAGCTATACTTACAAATCCTTTTGGATTCAGATCAGCTTCTACAACCTTTTTCCAATCAGTAAGGTCTGCCTTAGAACACTTGAGTCCTAATTTTTTTACAACCAGCTCATCTACATTTTGATTATTTAGCTCTAACGGAATCTTATAAATTGAATCTACATTTGGCATTGATATTACGGCCTTCTTCTGGACATTTGTGAATAGGGCTATTTTTTCTTTATCTTCATCAGACATAACATTATCTGATCTACAAATTAATATATCAGGTTGCAATCCATGTGAAAGCATCTCTTTGACAGAATGTTGAGTTGGTTTAGTTTTTGTTTCTCCAGCGGATACTAAATAAGGAACTAAGGTTAAATGTATAAACAGTGTTCTTTCTTGACCTAATTGTAATTTCATTTGCCTTATCGCTTCAAGAAATGGTTGAGATTCAATGTCTCCTACCGTCCCACCTATCTCCACTATAGCTACCTGTGATTTTCCTGCTCCTTCAATAACTTTTCTTTTTATTTCATCAGTGATATGAGGTATGACTTGCACCGTACCTCCTAAATAGTCACCCTTTCTTTCATTTTTCAGAACTTTTTCATAAATTTGACCCGTAGTAAAATTATTAACTTTTGACATTTTTGTCTTTAGAAAACGTTCATAATGACCTAAATCAAGATCTGTTTCGGAACCATCATCAGTAACAAAGACTTCACCATGCTGAAACGGACTCATAGTCCCAGGATCTAAATTAATATATGGGTCTAACTTTAAGATTGTTACCGAAAGACCTCTACTTTCTAAAATTGCACCCAATGAAGCAGAAGCAATGCCTTTACCTAGTGATGAGACAACACCACCAGTTACAAATATAAAGCGAGTTTTAGTATTTTCCATCTAATATAACTATAAGAAGAAGTGTAATTAAATCTTCTTAAAGATGGGAGGACAGATTAACAAATACCTGAATAGACAACAAGAAAAAGCTATTTATTTATGCAGATAAATCCAACGGCTTTTCTAGTTCTGCCCAAGAAATATCTGCGTCCGTTGAATAAGATTCAAATTCTAGCACCCCAAGTTTGTCATATAGAGGTCTTATTTTTTCTGTTAATAATCCAATTCTTGATAAGTTCGGAACAACTCTAGAAAAAAGTAATCTTTGAAATTCAAGAGCAAAGCCAGCATTATTTGAGAAGTCTCTTGCTTCATTTTCATTCCAACCAAATTTTCTGAATACATCAGTAGGAAATAATCTTTCTTTACTAATTACACAAGCTTCATAAGCAAACAGGGCTCTATTTTCTCTTTCTTCTTCAGATAAATTCTCAATATAATCTTCTAGGTAATTCACTCCGAAAGTGACATGTCTTGCTTCATCTCTAATGATAAGATGAAGAATATCTCTGAGAACTGGATCCGGCGTTACAGCTTTAGCAGTATTGAATGCAGCTAAAGCTAACCCTTCAATAATAATCTGCATACCAATAAGCTTAAGATCCCAGCGTTCATCAGTTAAAATTTTATCAAGGAGGCTCTTCAATCCTGAACCAATTGGATACCTGAGCTTAGACCTTCGTTGTATATACCTATTAAAGGCTTCTACATGTCTAGCTTCATCAAAAGCCTGTGAAGCTGCATATAGTTTAGCTTGATAGGTAGGAGCGCAAGAAACAAGTTGAGAAGCAACTAAAAGGGCGCCTTGTTCTCCATGTAGAAATTGGCTAAATTGACTTGCCCCTCTGTGTCTAAGAAATTCTCTTTTTCTATCATCACTTAAAACTTTATATGGTGGATATTCATCCCAAAACATCTCGGGAATCTCATCTGAAACAATAAGAGGTCTATCCCAGTCAATATCTAATGAAGCATTCCAATTAAGTTTCTTACCTAATTCATATAATTTAGAAATCCTATTATCTTGAATTGTATAATCCCAGTTGTAAGCACCCGTGAGAGGGGTTCGAAAAATCTCTGCAACATCTTCTACATCCTTAGGACTTAGTTCTAATCCTTCTTGATTGAAATCAAGAATTTTTCTTGGCGTTTCTTCCGTATATTTTACTTTCATTTTTAATTACTAATCATCCTCGTTTTCATCGTAAAACTGGCCTGGAAATCTATCGCTTTTAGCTAAGTTTTGGAAAGTTGCAATTTCTCTTCTAAAAGCTAACTTAGTTGTTTTTGTAGGACCATTCCTTTGTTTTGCTATATTTATTTCTGCCTGCCCTCGACTTTCTAGATCACTCTCATCATAATATTCATGCCTATAAACAAAGGCTATTACATCAGCATCTTGCTCAATAGCACCTGAATCTCTCAAATCAGCTAAGATCGGTCTTTTATTTGGTCGTGATTCAACCGCCCTATTTAATTGAGAAAGTCCAATAATAGGAACATTTAGCTCTTTAGCTAAGGCTTTGAGAGATCTACTAATCTCACTAACCTCCTGTACTCGGTTATCCCCTCTTCCTGGAACTTGCATTAAGCCGATATAGTCTATAACTATCAGTGCTAGATCTGGATTTTCACGTTTAACTCTTCTAGCTCTTGCTCTTACTTCAGTTGGAGAAAGCGCAGGTGTGTCATCAATCAAAATGTTCTTTTTACTTAATATAGATAATGCCTTATCAATACCCTCCCAATCTGCTTCTTTTAATTGACCTCTCATAATTCGTTGGATATCTATATTTGAAATACTTGCTATAAACCTTCGTATAACTTGCTCCGAAGACATCTCCATACTAAATAGAAGAACAGTTTGATCAGTTTGTTTAGCAACATTCTCAATAATATTAAATCCTAAAGCACTCTTCCCCATAGAAGGTCTTCCGGCAATAATAATTAGATCTGATTTTTGTAAACCCAAAGTTATCTCGTCAATATCTGTAAATCCAGTACTAACTCCCACAAGCGAATTACCACTTTCAGCTGCTTCTTGAATTTCAGCATAGACTGGACCTAAAAGCTCTTTAGTAGTTCTAGGTCCAATTGATCTACTAACATCATCTCTTAAACTTAAAATACTTTCTTCAGCTTCATCAATAACTCTGTCGCTACCCGAAGCATCCGATTCTTTAGCTATTTTTGAAATATTCTCGGCAGTTATTATTAATTTTCTAAGGTTTGACCTTTGTTTAATAATATCTGCATAACTCTCAATATTTGCTACGCTGGGAGTTTCTCTTGCAAGAAGAGTTAAGTAGTCCTTGCCTCCTGAGTTGATTAATTTTGGAAGATCTCCATTTCCTTCAATGGCCTCCTGAACTGTTATGACATCAATAGGTTTGCCTTCATCTTGTAAATTGTAAATCGTCTTAAAGATCAACTTATGCTCGTCTTTATAGAAATCATTTTCTTTAATAAGCACATGCACCAAATCCCAAGATTCATTCTTGAGCATAATTCCACCCAAGACTGCTTTTTCCGCTTCTATCGAGAAAGGTAATTCTTTATTTTGAAATATTTCTTGGACCATAAAACAAGAGAATAAATTATTTTAATTCGAATATTTATTCTCCCATTAGTAGAAAATAAATCAATGAATATTTAAATCTTATTCTTCTAATAGGGGTTCAATGGTAATTGAAATCGATTGAACAACTTCTGGATGAAGTTCTATGTCTAATTTATAATCTCCAACTTCTTTTAAAGCTCCTTCGGGTAGCCTTACAGCACTCTTTTCTACATTTAGGCCTTGTTCAGTGATTGCTTCAGAAATTTCTCTTGTTCCTATAGATCCATACAGAGTTCCTTCTTCAGATACAGCAACCAATAATTTTATTTTAATTCCTTCTAATTCAGCACCTAGTTTCAGGGCAGCTTCTTTTCTATTAGCTTCAGCCAATAAAAGGGTCGACTTTCTTTCTTCATATTCAGCTTTATTAGTTTCATCTGCTCTTACGGCTTTTCCAGAAGGAATTAAAAAATTCCTACCATAACCAGACTTAACATTGACCAGATCTCCTGGTTCACCTAGCTTAACGACTTGTTCTAATAATATTAATTCCATATTTTCTAATAGTAATGTGAATCTGTGTAGGGTAGTAGAGCTAAATGACGTGCTCTTTTTACTGCTTTATTTAACTGTCTTTGATATTTAGCTGAAGTACCTGTCATCCTTGCAGGAATAATCTTTCCAGTTTCAGTAATATATTCCTTCAATAATTTAATATCCTTAAAATCTACTTCCTTAATACCTAATGATGTAAATTTACAAAACTTAGGCCGGTTATCAAACTCAGTTCTTCTTCTTTTAAAATTTTTCTTTTGTTTCTTTGCCATTTTTATTTCTCAGTTTCTTCTGTTTCAGTTGAATCTGTTTTAGCTTGTTCCGGAGTTTCTTCTGTTTCAGTTGATTCTGTTTTAGCTAGTTCTCGAGATATTTTAGTTTCTTTTAATTGTCTCTTTTCTTTTAATGCCTTTTCTTCTTGATACTTTCTCTGTTTTTCTTCCTCATAACTTTCTTTTTCACTATCTTCTCTAGTTTGATTTAAAAGTGCTGAATCATCTGTATGGGCTTCTTCAGAATTAAGAATTAAACTTCTAATAACTGAATCATTAAATTTAAATGAATTCTTAATCTCATCAACTGCTATCTGACTACACTCTATATTTAAAAGAGCATAAGAAGCTTTGAATTGATCTTGTATAGGATAAGCCAGTCTTCTATTACCAATATTCTCTGAGCGATGAACTGTTCCTCCAGAATCGGTAACTAAAGAAGATAACTTAGATATTATTGAAGGTGATTGATCTGATTGATCAGGATGAACTAAAAATACTATTTCGTAATGCCGCATGTGTACCCCTTGGTTATTAACTCCCACTTTAAGCGTGGAGTAAGGTAATAAAGATGAGCATTCTATTTGAGGCTAAGTCGTAGCGCAAGATAAATGTAATATCTTAAGAACCAATTGATTAAAACTAATACCTTCAAATGCTGCAGACTTTGGTACCAGACTAGTTTCTGTTAAACCTGGTACTGTATTAATTTCAATTAGTTGAAAATTCTTTTGATTGTCTTGAATTAGATCAACCCTTGCCCATCCTTCACATCCCAAAGAAGAAAATGCATGCCAACAAAATTCTTTAAGGTTATTTAGCTCGTTAGGACTTAAGTTTGCTAATAAATAATTAGTCTTCTTACTTAAATACTTTGCTTCATAATCGTAGAAAGGTCTTTCTGTCTCTATGGAAATAGGAGCTAAAACCTGATCCCCTAATATGGTTACTGTAATCTCAACACCTTCAACGTATGCTTCAGCTAGGATAGTTTCATCAAACTTAACTGCTTCTTTCATTGCTTCATCAAGACTACCTTGTCCAGGTTTTACTATACTGATCCCATAACTTGAACCTTCGTTAGCTGGCTTAACAACAAAGGATTTATGCAACGCGGTTATATCCTCAGTTCCAGACAAGTGCGGTATTATCTGCATATCAGGTTGTCCCGCTTTTATAATTTCTACAAAATCTGGAGTTGGCAAAGAAATATCTCTCCATATTTTCTTTGTTTCAATTTTATTCATTGCTAATTCGCAAGCTTGAGCCTTACTGCCAGTAAACAAGATGCCTCGCTTACTTAATAACTCTTGAATAAAACCATCTTCACCTCCTCGACCATGAAGGGCTATAAATGCAATATCAAAATGTTCGTCAAGCAATTCAGATTTTTCCGGAGATATTAGATCTATTGCTCTTGAGTTAATATTCATTTCTTTTAAAGCTTTTAATACAGCGTTTCCAGATTTTAATGATATTTCTCTTTCCGCAGACCATCCCCCCATAAGAACAACTACCTCTTTATTAGCTAGAAAAGTTGGATTTAACTCTTTCATCTAATTACCAAAATTCTTTACTATAGACTCTGAAAATTTAGAAATATTTCCTGCTCCTTGCATTAGTAAAATACCTTCATCGTTTCCTAATGCTTCGACTATAGAGCTGTCTAATGTAGATTCTTCTGACAAGCAAACCTTCAGAGCTGTTTTTCTTAATCTTCTTAATAAATCCTTACTTTCATAATTCTTAATTAATTCTTCACCAGCTGAATAAACATCTAACAAAATTAGTTGATCAACTGTTTGCAGGACTTCAATAAATTCCTCAAACAGGTCCTTAGTTCTCGAATATCTGTGAGGCTGGAACACCATTGTTAATTTCTTTTCTGGATGCGACTCTCGGATGGAATCTATTGTGCTTCTAATTTCAGATGGATGATGGCCATAGTCGTCTATAAGTGTTGAAATAGAATTCTTAATCTTTATATCGCCTAGTACCTGCATGCGCCTATTGATTCCCATAAAATTCTTTAAGGCATGTTGAATCTTTAAAACATCAACTCCTTCTTCTAGAGCTAATACGCATGCAGCACTTGCATTAAGAGCGTTATGCCTTCCTAGCATATTAAGATCTATAGAAATTAATTGATTTTCATGACTTAACGAGAAAGTGGATCTAAAGTTATTTGATTTATAATTACTTAAGACGTAATCATTTGATTCATCAAAACCATACGTCAAATTAAATCTAGAAAATTCAGGTAGTAGATTCCTAATTTCAGGATCATCACCACAACTTATTAAGAGTCCATCAAAAGGTAATCTCTTTACAAAGTCCAAGAAAGCCTGACGAAGGTTATCGAAGCTATTGTCATAATTAATAAGATGATCCGCCTCTATATTAGTAATGATAGCCAAAGAGGGTTGCAACATTAAAAAGGACTTATCACTTTCATCAGCTTCAGCTACAAGGTAGTCCCCTTTTCCTAATTTGGCGTTAGAAGCAAAACTATTAATAATTCCACCATTTATAAACGTTGGGTCTAAACCAGCTTCTGTAAGTATAGAGGCAACTAAACTTGTAGTAGTTGTTTTTCCATGAGTTCCAGCTATTGCTATTCCTCTTTTCATATTCATAAGGCTAGAGAGTATTTCTGCTCTAGCTAGAACAGGTATCCCCTTTAACTTTGCTTCTATTAATTCAGGATTTTTTTTATCTATAGCACTTGAAATTACTAACATCTCAGCTTGGTCTATATTCGAAGCTTTATGACCAATAAAAACTTTAGCACCCTTTATTCTTAATCTATCTATTATTTCTGAATCAGAAATATCAGAGCCTGAAACTTCATAGTTTAAATTTATAAGCACCTCTGCTATGCCGCTCATGCCGCTTCCGCCTATTCCAACAAAGAATATTTTTGATAGTCCTAATCTAGATTTTTTCATTGATAAATTTATAGATTTCTATTGATGATGAAGATCTGAAGGCATCTTTAGCATTATGACCCATTTGTAATCTTCTTTCTTTGTCTTGTGCTAGATCAGAGATAAGTTTTGAAAGAATCTTGGCATTATCTATATTGGACTCAACTATCTCTGCAGCTCCTAATTCTTTAAGGTAAAACGCATTATAGTACTGATGATTATCTGTTGCCCACGGTAAAGGTAATAGAATTGAAGGTTTGCCTAGAGCTGCAATCTCACTAACGGTCATAGCACCAGATCTAGCTATTACCAAATCAGCTTTCTGGTACTCCTGACCAATATTCTCAATATATTCTAGTACTTTGTATTTAGTTCCATTATCTAAATATTTTGCTTCAATTGTTTTTAATTCTTTAGCACCAGTCTGGTGCACAATGTTCCAGTAATTTGAATTATCAGCGACTTTTAATGCGTCAACAAAAAGAAGGTTTAATTGGGAAGAGCCTTGACTGCCACCGAGCACAAGAATATTAAAAGGTTCACAGTCTGTATCTTCTTTATCCTTTTCTTTTGGCTGTCTAAATATCTCTTCCCTAAGAGGGTTACCAACAAATATGCTGTTATTTGTATTCCTGAAAGAATTAGGGAATCCTTCAAAGGTGATTTTTGAAAGCTTACTTAGGATTCTATTGGATAACCCAGGAACACTATTTTGCTCATGGATGAATAGGGGGATTCTTAAACAATATGCAGCAAAACCCACAGGAAGACTCATATAGCCTCCCGTAGAAAATACAATGTCTGGCTTTATGGTGCTCAATAAATAAAGAGCTTTAATTAAAGCAATACTAAGTTCAAAAATGGCTTTAACCTTTCCGAGAATATTTTTACCTTGATAGCCGGATGTATTTAATGTTAAGAATTTAAATTCTTCATCTTTAGCAATCTTTTCTTCTAAAGAAAATTTCTTCCCTACCCAAAAAACTTTTGAAGAATTCTTTTTAAATTCTCTGGCAACAGATAATGCAGGATAGACATGACCACCCGTTCCTCCCGCTACAATAAAAATTTTCATCAAGATGCCCTTCTAGAGAAGCTAGCAACAGGCATTGCTGCTTTGGTCTCATAATCAATTCTTAATACTAGCCCTATAAGCGAACACATTACTAATAGATTAGTTCCCCCATAGCTTATAAAAGGAAGGGTTAATCCTTTTGTAGGTAATAAACCTGTTGCTACACCTACATTTATAAAAGTATGCAATCCAATTAGGATAGCAACTCCGTAAGCAGCAAAAAAACCAAAGTATTGATTCTTTATTAGAGCTCTTTTAGCAATATAAAAGCACCTGAAAGCTAAACCAAATAGTAAGCTTATTACTGTTATCCCCCCTAACAAACCGATTTCTTCAACTAAAACAGAATAGATAAAATCTGTATGTGCATCAGGAAGATATCCCATTTTCATTAAACCTTCTCCAAGCCCAACACCAAACCAATCTCCTCTTCCTATAGACATAAGGGATAAAGTTAATTGATAGCCAGTTCCAAAAGGATCGCTCCAGGGATCAGTAAACGAAATTATTCTTTCCCACCTCCAAGGAACAAAGATTATTAAAGCCGAGACGCCTAATAGAGCTAAAGACAGAACCAGTAAAAATTGTTTTAGATGGACTCCTGCAATAAAAAGAATACCTAATACAGTTAAAAAAATAACAGCAGAAGTTCCTAAGTCAGGTTGTAAGAGAATTAGTGAAGCTACCATAATTATAAGAAAGGCAGGCTTAAAGAAACCAAACCAGTGCGTCTGTAGATCTGTGATTCTTCTAACCGAATAAGCTGATATATAAACAATACTAATAAATTTCATAACCTCAGATGGTTGCAACCCAAAACCACCCAATCTTATCCATCGATTAGCGCCATTAACTTCTACCCCAATCCCTGGTACAAAAACTAAAAGTAAAAGAAATATACCAAAAAAAAGCAGCCATCTGTCCAATCTTTCCCATATTGTTAGCGATGTGAAACTAATGACTATTAACAAGAAGAAACCCACAATTAAGTGAAAAAATTGCTTTAATAACATGCTAAGAGGTGAACCTGTAATCGAATCAGAGAACTGCACAGAGGCCGACGCTAAAATCAATAATCCACAAATAGATAAAGAAAGAAACAAGGAAAGAAAGATATAATCTACTTTTGAAAAATCAATTGAATTTAAGAGGTTTTTTGCATTGCTCATATACTTAAATAAAATTTGTTAACCTTCTAAATTCCTCTCCTCTCTCTTTATAGTCGTTGTACATGTCAGTACTAGAACAAGCTGGTGAAAGAAGAATAACATCTCCATTCGAAGTCTCTTCAACCACCAGACTCAACGCTTCTTTCATATCTTTTACTTGTATGACATCTACAAAATCTCTTAAATAAGAAGCTATCAAATCTTTATCCAAACCAAAAATATAAACTTTCTTTAATAAGCTTGTCGGTATAGTCCTTAATTCATTTAAGTCTTGTCCTTTAGAATCACCGCCACAGAGCAAGATAACCTTGCGATCTCCGTATCTATCCTGCAAAGAGTTAAGAGCTTTTAAAGTAGAAGAAATGTTTGTTGCTTTAGAATCATTTATATAAGTTATCCCTTCTTTAGAACCCAAAGTTTCGAACCTATGAGGTAACCGATTAAAGGTATTAAGAATATTTAAACAATCCTTAATAAAAATTTCCCAATTAGACCTGTCTTCAAAACTTAACTCTTCTACACAAATTAAGTAAGCTAAAAGTATAGAAATGGCTGCTTTGATATTTTCTATATTATGCTGAGCCCATATATCGCTTAAACCATCAAAACAATGAATGTATTCATTGAAGATATCTTTATAATAAAAACATCCTTCAGTACTCAAATCTGAGCTGCTCTCTTTAATTTTTAGTTTTGATTTATTGAATATCTTTTTTTTAACCTTTTTGTACTCATCAAAAGAAGAATGCCTATCTAAATGATCCTGGGAAACATTAAGAAGAACTGAAATATCAGAAGAAATTGATGAACTTAACTCAAGATGAAAACTAGAAACTTCTATAAGTGCTATTTCAATATCCTTACTAAGGTTATTTAAAACTGGATTGCCTATATTACCTAGAGTCAGCACTTTATTTTCTAATAAGTAATCCGAAAAAAGTTTATGAGCCATAGAGGTAACCGTTGTTTTCCCATTAGTTCCTGAAATTAAAATCTTAAAACACGTTTGTATTCTCAAGAAAATATCAATGTCTGTCTCAACTTCTTTATTTAGAGACTTAGCTCGTATTAAGACAGGATTATTTATTGAAATTCCGGGACTTAGATAAACTTTTTCAACTTGATCTAAGATATCTACATTAAATCCGTTAATAAATTCGTAATCATTATCCATGAGCCATTGACAATCTAAACCTTCTCGAGAGTCCATCACAATAAAAGGAACACTTTGATTATGTAAATATTTTGCGATACTTACCCCAGTATCACCATAGCCCAAAATTAAATGTTTTTTGTTCAACTTGCCAAATAAGTTAACGTAATCTCAGCATGGCTAAACCTAACAAAACCAACATAAAAGTTATAATCCAGAACCTAACTATTACTCTTGGCTCTGGCCATCCTTTTAATTCATAGTGATGATGTAAAGGTGCCATTTTAAAGACTCTTTTACCTGTCAACTTAAATGAAATAACCTGAACTATCACCGAAAGGGCTTCAATGACAAACAGACCTCCCATAATGAATAAAACGTATTCGTGTCTTATAATTACTGCAACAGTACCTAAAGCCGCTCCAAGAGATAAAGAGCCAACATCACCCATAAAAACCTGAGCAGGATAGGTGTTAAACCATAAGAAACCTATGCCTGAACCCATTAAGGCACCACAGAAGACTAACATTTCTCCCGTTCCTGGTAAGTAAGGAATATTCAGAAAATCAGAATAGATTATGTTTCCAGAAACATATCCTATTAGACCAAGACCAGCTGCTACCATAACGCAAGGTAAAATTGCCAATCCATCTAAACCATCAGTTAAATTCACAGCATTACTTGTTCCGACAATTACAAAATAAGAAATAACTACAAAACCCATGCCAAGAGGTATAGAGATATCCTTGAAGAAAGGTACAATCAAACTTATCTCTTCAATATTTACATGGCTATAGAATAGATAAAAACAGCCTATTAAAGCAAAAATGCTTTGCCAAAATATCTTCTGTTTCGCAGAGATACCATCACTAGACTTGTGTTTAATTTTTAACCTATCGTCAAACCAACCCAAGACACCGAATGAAGTTGTTAATCCCACAGCTACCCATAAATATCTATTAAATAGATCTCCCCAAAGAATGGTACTTATGAATATAGAGCTAAGGATAAGAGTTCCTCCCATAGTAGGAGTGCCTTGTTTAATTAGATGAGTTTCAGGTCCTTCTTCTCTTACAACTTGACCGGCCTGACTATCTCTCATTCTATTAATAAATTTCGGCCCCAATATCAAAGAAAAGAGCAAAGCAGATAATGTTGCTGCTATAGCTCTAACAGTAATAAACTCAAAAACCCTAAAAGGTCCAAAATAATCAGCAAGGTAATCAAATAAGGGTAACAACATTAGAAATCCTTCAATTTATCAGAAACTATATCCATTCTAGTAGATCTAGAGCCTTTCACTAGAATAACTGTATCAGTTTCTATGATAGAAGACACATGATCGATTAGTTCTTCCTTGGATAAAAATAAGATTCCATCTTCACCAAAATGATGTACTCCTTCCTCCCATATTTCACCTAAGCATATAAAACTATCTACTCTTGTTTTTGCGTATTCAGAAACTTCCTTATGAAGCTTATCGGCATCTTTTCCTAGTTCTAGCATTTCTCCTAAAACAATTACTTTATTTTGGTAATTTGAAGCAGATAAAGTGTCTATCGAATTCTTCACTGACTCAGGATTTGCATTATAAGAATCATCAATTAATACAGAGCCCTTAGATAAATTATGAAGTGATAGTCTTCGTTGAGGTAGGTCAACTTTTTTAAGGTTTCCTACAAATTTATTCATATCCAATCCCATGGTGAAACAGACAGCTAAAGCTCCGGCAGCATTTAATGGATTATGTAATCCTACGCCAGGAATACTGCATTCTGTTTCTTTATCCTGATTTATAAGAACAAAAGAAGTACAATTTCTACTAAAATCTACAGCTATCGAAGTAACTTGAAAATCACTTCCTTTCTTAGTTCCAAAACTAATAACTTTCTTCGCATTAGTGGTGTCCTTCCAATAATTAAAATACCTGGAATCTTTATTAAGAATTAACACACCCTCATTGCTTTCAAAAGTTCCTATACAGCCTTTCTCTTCTGCAATTAAATCTATAGATCCTAATCCGCTAAGATGACTCTTAGATACATTAGTGATTAAGGCTATATCAGGCTTAGCTATAGATGCTAAGAGACTAATCTCTCCTGGAGAACTTGTACCTAGTTCTAAGATAGAACAATCATAAGTATTATCTAAATCTGCTAAAGACAAAGGCAACCCTATCTGATTATTTTTATTTCCAATAGTCTTATGATATGTCATCCCTGAAGGCAGTAAAGAAGCTATTATTTCTTTAGATGAGGTTTTTCCATTACTACCAGTGACTCCAATAACCGGACCTTTAAATTCTAATCTATTTGCTAAGGCTAAATCTTTTAAGAAGTCTTCAGTATCTTTAACAACCAATAAAGGCACTTTAGAATCAAAATAATTATCTGCTACTACAGCTTGTGCACCTTTAGTAATTGCCTCATCCACAAAATCTTTACCATCAAAGTTCTTTCCTTTTAATGCTATATAAATCTCACCATGCTGAAGAGTTCTACTATCAATGCTAAACCCATTAACCTGAAGAGAATTACCATGTAACTTTGCCTTACCTTTCTTTGCAATATCTAAAAGTTCAAATTTACCCTGCATCAGACCCTCTTAAATATTTGAAGATAACTTCTTTATCATTAAAATTAAGCTTCTTATTTTTAATTTCTTGATAAGTTTCATGGCCCTTCCCCGCCACCAATAAAATATTTTTTGAACTATTTTTATGTGTTGAATCAAGACCATATAGTATGGCCTCTTCTCTATCTTTTATTTGTATAAAGTTGGCTGGATCTTTTACGCCAGATAAAATTTCCTTAAATATTACGTTCTCATTTTCAGATCTAGGATTATCGTTAGTAAGGATTCCCTTATCACAATATTTCTCAACAATAGATCCCATTAGTGGTCTTTTCAGTCTATCTCTTTCTCCCCCACAACCAAAAACACAGTATAACTTCCCATCGAATGATGCCTTCAATTCTCTAAGAGCACATTCAAGAGCTTCAGGGGTATGTGCATAATCTATACAACAGTAATTTTCTTTATTAAGTTTTATTAACTCCATGCGCCCTTTCGGGAGTTTTAAGTTTTTTACACCTTCAATTAATTTTTTAAGGTTTGGTGCATTCTGCATAAGTGCTGCAAGCGAACAAATAATATTTGAAGCAAGAGCGCTAGATAGAGTGTTTATCTTAAAAGAATGCTGTCCATAGATTGAAAATAATTCAATATCTAATTTATGATCATCAGTTCGAATAAAAGAATATCTGAAGTCAGCTTCTTTTTTATTTGAGACACTATAAACAGTCTTGCCTAAGTCTTTTAATTCACTGTAAATTTTACTCCCTATAGGGTTATCTATTTGAATAATTGATATCTCAGGTTTTAGATCTCTAAAAAGAGATAATTTTGCATTCTCATATTTCTCAATAGTTTCATGATAGTCTAAATGGTCATGCGAGAAGCTAGTAAGAATTGCAGTTTTAACTACTGTTCCACTAAGTCTCTTTTGTGCTAAACCATGAGAAGAAGCTTCTAATGCTGCTAATTTTGATCCACTATTTAATATTTCAGAAAATGTCTTCTGCAAGAAGATGGAATCAGGTGTTGTGAGTTCTGAATCTTTTACTACATTAATACCATCTAAAGAAACACCGATAGTACTCAAATAGCCACAATTTGTTCCTGAGTAATGGGCTAGCTGGGCAAGCGATTCAACACAAGATGTTTTTCCGTTAGTGCCCGTTACACAGACTGTTTCAAGATCTTTTGTTGGATGGCCATAAAATCTAGAAGCTAATTCTCCTATATATTGCCTTAAATTTTTTACCTGTATAACACTGGCATCTTCTATTTTTTGTTCAGAGAGTATTAATTTAGCACCTTTATCTTTGGCTTCTGCAATATAATTTTGACCATCTTTTTTATTTCCTTGTAAAGCAAAGAAAACACTTCCTTCTTTTACTGTACGACTATCAAAAGTCAAAGCACTAACATCAAAATCAAAGAAGTTTTTATTGCTTGTAAGCTCTATTAATAATTTTCTAGATTGCATTAATTTAATTACCCGCCTGTAAAACATGCAAAGATTGACTAACTATCTTTGAAAACACTGGAGCGGCAACTCTACCCCCTGAATGATCTTCTCCCTCTAAGCCATGCAGCACAACTACGGCTAGTAACTCTGGATCTATTGCAGGTACAAAACCAGCAAAAGTAACTGTGTAGGATAGATCTTTAGAATTTTCAATTGCTGTGCCCGTTTTACCTGCAACAATTGTCCCCTTTATTTTAGCATTACGGGCTGTACCTGATGGCATATTAACTGTCTTGATTAGCATATCTCTAACTATACTAGCTGTCTCAATACTTATAACCCTTTCTTCAAAAGAGTTAGATGAAATACTATCATCAAGAAATAATGTCAATTCTTTAAAGATTCCTTCATTAGCAAATACTGAATATGCTTGGGCAATCTGAATTGCTGACATTGATAATCCATATCCATAACAAGAACTTACTTTATCTCGAAGGGTAAACTCTGAAGGATGAGCTAAGAAACCTTCCCTGGCAGGTATAAGTAAATTAACAGGATATCTTCCAATGCCAAAAGATTTAAAATATTTAGTCAAATGCACAATATCCTGATCAGCACACAACTTAACCATCCCGACATTACTTGAGAGAGCAATAATTTCACTAAGACTTAGAACTCCATAATCTTTAAAATCACTTGTTTTGTACCCAGAAACTTTAACCCAACCAGGACTAGTATTAATATTGTCCTCTAAATTTATCTTTTTAGAGTCAATGATAGCTGACATTGCTATAGGCTTTATAACTGAACCTGGTTCAAAAACATCTATAGTTGCTCTGTTTCTGAAAACAGAATGATCCTTAATATCTCTTCTATTAGAAGGGTCAAAAGAAGGGTAATTTGATAATGCCAATATCTCGGCAGACTGAGGATTAATGATGACTACAGATCCTGATTCAGCACCTGCCTGATCTATGGCATTTTTTAACTCTTCAAAGGCTATAGATTGCAATCTTATATCAATAGTAAGAAACAGATCCTTTCCGTCTTGTGGCTCCACCCTATCGCCTTCAATTTTTTTATTCCCACTACTCTTGATTCCTATAAATCTACCTTTTTTGCCTTTTAAAGAGTTATTAAAAACGAGTTCCGAACCTTGAATACCTATACGATCTATATCGGTAATACCCACTACATGAGAGCTAACTTCTTTTTGTGGGTAGCTTCTTCTTAAATTCTCTCTAAAAAATATACCTTCCAAATTAAAATTTTCAATTTTCTTTCTTGCTGCCCCTGATACATGACGTTTTATTTCTTTGTAACCAATGTTCCTAATTAATTTATCAATTGTTCCTTTTTTAAGATCCAAGATTTTTTCTAAAGATTCTATATCAGCAGGTTCACCTTTAAATTTTTTAATATCAACACCTACTGAGAAACTCCTTACATCTAAGGCTAGAATATTATTATTTCTATCTAATATTTTTCCTCTACTAGCTAAAAGCGCGTACTCTGAATGAGATCTACTAAGGACTTGTTCGTCTAGGAAGTTATCTTGATAGATCTGTAAGAATAACAATCTTCCTGCAAGAAGAAGAAAAGCACCTATAAAAAGCAACCTGATAAAGAGCATCCGCCCTGAGAAAAGAGCTACTCTAGAAGGGGGCATGATCTAGAAATTTAATCTAATTGAGTTCTTATAAACGAAGGAATGTCTAAATAGTCATCTTCATCTTTTGTATTTTTTTCGATCTTTTCAACCTTAGGAGGATTTTCTAACATTTGTCTGGCAGCATCACTTAAAGGAAGAGGTTTTCTTTCGTTCAGCATATTTACCTGGCTCGAAGATCTTGAAATTGTTTGTAAAGAAGAACTAAGACCAGTTGCTATTACGGTTACAACCAAATCACTACCTCTAGAATCATCCAAGACAGCTCCAGTTACTATAATTGCATCTTCTGAAGCAAAGTCCTCAATACACTCTCCTACGGCTTTTACCTCTCCCAAAGACAAATCAGGGCCTGCAGTTATATTTACTAAAACACCCTTGGCATCTTGCAGACTAATATCCTCTAACAATTTACTTGCTGCTTGCTGTTCCTGTTCCCATCATTGCTGTTCCTTTTTCTGACATGACCGTCTTAACGTCTGCAAAATCAACGTTTATAAGTCCAGGCTTAATAATAATATCTGATATTCCTCTTACGGCTCCAGCTAGAACATCATTAGCTTGTTTAAAAGCTTCTAGCATGCTGCAGTCCTCGCCTAGAACTTCTAGTAATTTTTGATTCGGTATTGTTATAAGAGAATCAACTTCTTCAATAAGCTCTTTAATACCTTCTTGTGCAATCTTCATCCTTTTTGAACCTTCAAGCTCAAAAGGTTTGGTTATAACTGCAACTGTAAGAATACCTAGTTCTTTTGCAACTTGTGCCACTATAGGAGCAGCTCCTGTTCCAGTTCCTCCTCCCATACCCGCTGTGACAAAAACCATGTCAGTTCCTTTAAGCATTTCCCTAAGTTTATCTCTATCTTCTAAAGCAGCCTCTCTTCCTACTTGAGGATCGGCTCCCGCACCTAACCCATCAGTGATTTCCATACCTAAGACTAACTTAGTTCCAGCTCCATTCTTATCAAGAGCTTGCTTATCAGTATTTACAGAAATAAAATTTGCACCTTCAATGCCAATATCAACCATGTGCTGAACAGCATTTCCTCCGCCTCCCCCAACACCCACTACCTTAATTGAAGCATTGCCTGTAGTTTCTTCGACTATTTCCCATTCACTCATTTCATACCTCTCCTTTAAAGATTGCCACCAAACCACCGAGATAATCTATTCAGAATATTTTTATCTCGATGAATATAATTTAAATGATCTTCCTGTAATTGTTTCTGTCCATACAAAAGCAGTCCAACTGAAGTTGCATAGATAGGATTATTTATAATTTCTGAAAACCCCTCTATTGAATGTGGCGAACCTAATCTAACAGGTGCATGAAAAATTTCTTCTGCCAACTCAGAAGCCCCTTCTACTTTCGCAGCTCCTCCTGTTAAAACTACACCTGCAGGAATTAAAGATTCGAAACCACTAAGACTTAGTTTCTGTTGAGCCATACTAAATATCTCTACATATCTTCTTTCTAAAACATCTGCTAAAGCCTGCCTAGATAGTTCTCTTTCAGGCCTACCTCCCATACCAGGTACCATCATTACCTCTTCAGATTTAGTCAATGAACTTACAGCACAGCCGTACCTTTGTTTTATATGCTCAGCTTGAGTAGGTGGAGTTCTAAGAGCTTGGGCTATGTCATTAGTTACATGGTCTCCAGCTATAGGGATGACATCAGTGAATGCAATAGAACCATCCATAAACACGGCCATATCCGTTGTGCCGCCCCCGATATCTATTAAACAAACTCCTAAATCTCTTTCATCGCTAGTAAGAACTGAATAACTAGAAGCTAGTTGCTCTAGTACAAAAGCTTCAACGTCAAGGCCAGAGGCATTGATACATTTATGAATATTCTGAGATGAATTCTCACTACAGGTTACTAAGTGGACCTTTGCTTCAAGTCTTGACCCTGCCATACCAAGAGGCTCCTTTATTCCATCTTGTTTATCAATTATGTAATCACGAGGTAATACGTGTAATAATCTTTGATCAGCAGGGATAGCCATCGCCTGTGCAGTCTCAATGACTCTATCTACATCACCGTATCTTACTTCTCCATCTTTTATTGGAACAACGCCTTCTGAATTTAAACCTCTGATATGACTGCCTGATATACCTACGTAACAAGAACCTATATGACATCCAGCCATAGCTTCCGCTTCAGCTATAGATTTTTTAATAGCATAGGTAGTAGATTCTATGTCAACCACAACGCCGTTTTTTAACCCTTTCGATGGATGAGTTCCTAAACCAACAATCTCGATATTGTCTTCACCTCTAGTTTCAGCAACTATAGCAACCACCTTTGAAGTTCCTATATCAACACCAACTAACATCTCATTTTTACTTAAATTATTCATATTTATCCTTTTAGCTGAAATCCACGGCTATAGCATTGGTATATCTAAAATCTATATTTCTTATATTCTCTAATCTTCCTGAGCTCAGCTCGAACGAGATAAAATCCTCGAGACGATCGAGCTGAACCCGGAAATCCTTTTTAGAAAATATTAAAGTAGTCCCTCTATCATCCTCAACTTCAATTAGACCGTTATAATGAGACTCTATTTTTTTGAGCTTTCTGTTTATTATGTTGAATTGAGACTGTAGATCTCTAGAAAGATAAAGCAGTTCTAGTGTTTCGCTATCTGGAGCATCAATATATAGAACATCAATATTTGTATTTGTTTCTTCCGGAAAAATAATATGCCCAGTATGGGTTAGATAGCTATTGTTAGATAATCTAGCTAAAGGCTGATGCTCTTCTAATTCAATATCTAATGTACTAGGCCACCGCTTTTTGGAGTGCAATGAATGAACCCAGGTTTCTTCAAAAATCTGAGAATGAGAATTTAAATCTGATATTCCTAATTTTATAAATTCTAAAATACGTTTTTTTACAAGATCGTAGTCAGATATGTAAGCATGCTTTGAAATAATATTTATATCTCTAATCTCTAGAAGATTAATATCATTTGCTTTCGAACATCCAGTTCCAATACTCAAGACAAGAATTAAAGAAAGCCAAATAGATTTATTCATTTCTTTATTTCTTCTACAAAGATTTTTTCATTCTGTTTTGGTGGTCTCATGCCCAACTTGTTTTGGGCAATTCTTCTTAAAGTAAGTTGGTTTCTAAAATATTGCACCTCTTCTATCAAAACACTTGATTGAAAAGCTAGTTCACCATTCTTCAACTTTAGGTCATCCACCAATGAGAAAGCTATTTTATGTTCGTAAGTCTGCAAAATAACAATTAAGGAACTTGAAAGAGCAATCACAGAAAGAGTAATAAAAAGACTAGCCCTTAATAAATTCATCTTAGGCCACCTTCTCAGCTACTCTAAGTATTGCACTTCTGCTTCTTGGGTTTACCTTTTCTTCTTCTCTGCTAGGTTTCACATGCTTACCACCTATTGTTTTAAAACTAACTGAAGAAGCTATCCTGTCTTTTCCTTGAATAAACCTTTTTACGACCCTATCTTCAATAGAATGGAAACTGATAATGGCTAATCTTCCGCCTACTCTAAGTAGATAACTTGCCGATTCTAGGACAGAGTTTAATTCTTCCATCTCTTCATTTACTTGCATACGAATTGCCCTAAAAGTATTAGTTGCAGGATGTTTCTTTCCTCTTCTAGGAACACACGAAAGGACTATATCAACTAGCTCTTCTGTTGATGCTATGGGTTGTTTGACACGCTTTTCGCAGATAATCTTAGCTATCTTTCTAGAAGCTCTTTCTTCACCTAATTCCCACAAAACTTTTTCAATTTCTTTTCTAGAAGCTGTATTAATCCACTGTTCAGCAGACATACCTTCAGACTGATCCATTCTCATATCTAAAGGCCCTTGAAATTGAAAACTAAAGCCTCTTTCTAAATTATCTAATTGAGTTGATGATATTCCTAAATCAACAAGAATACCGTCTATCGATGCATTCTTTGCATGATATTGTATGTTGCTAAATCTATCCTTGACCAAGGAGAATCTTTCATCATTTCTTAAACTAACTGGGATTTTATTTTTTACATCAGGATCTCTATCTACACCTATAAGCTTTCCATTTTCTTCTAGATTCTTCATTATCTCTTGAGAGTGACCACCAGCTCCAAAAGTACAATCCATATAAATACCGCTTTTATCATTCACAAGGTAAGTTAAAACTTCTTTAACCATTACCGCCTCATGTGTCTTATTAATCAAAAGGGTATCTCCTCTAGACTTGCTGGCAGATCAGAAGAAAGATCTTCTCCTTCTATATGAAGACCAATTTGCTTCTTCCCCCAATTATCTAAGTTCCAAAGTTCAAATTTAGAGCCCATACCAACAAGAGCAACTTGTTCTTTGGGTTTTAATCCAGCAAATTCTCGTAATATTAGAGGTATTAATAAAATCATTCTCTCGGAAGCTTTAAAATCTATTACAGAAGCGCTACCAAGGATCTTCCATTGCATTGATCTTACTTTCTGATTGAGCCCTCCAAGCTCTTCAAATTTAGATGATATATCTTTCCATAGCTTTCCTGGATATATAGTAAGAGCAGGATATTGAGGATCTTTAGTAATGACTATGCTCCCTTCACAATTTTGTTTTAAAAGGTCTCTGTATCGAGCAGGTATAGCAATCCTTCCCTTAGTGTCTAAGGTAAGAGCGCTTGATCCGTAAATACCAAAACTCACTTTTATTATCCTTTTTTATAAATAATCAAAAAATAGTGTTACATTTTATTCCACTTTAGAACACTTTTACACACTTTATTGGTAATTACCAGCACTAGTTCCCAATTCATCACACCCTAAACTTATAAATTTAAATAAGTGAGATTTGAGGAAGTTAAAGAGAGTGAGCTAACCGGTAAGCCGGGTTCTGTCGAGGATAATCATTCATCTAGGTTTTATGTCACCATAAAACTCAAGCAACCTACCCAGGTTCAGTCAGGACTAACTATAGAACCTCTATTTGGTCTTGCTCCAGAAGGGGTTTGCAATGCCGCAAGCTGTTACCAGTTACGCGGTGCGCTCTTACCGCACCTTTTCACCCTTACCTAATAATAGGCGGTTTATTTTCTGCTGCACTTTCCGTAGACTTGCGTCTCCCAGGTGTTACCTGGCACCTTGCCCAATGGAGCCCGGACTTTCCTCTCTTAAAAAAGAGCGATTATCTAGTTAGCTCGGAGAAATTATAACTTATTAAAAAGATAAATTTCTATTCTTCTTTTATTAGCTCTTTATATAGAATATTTTTCTTCATGTTCAAAATCTTAGAAGCAAGCACCATAGCATCGTTATTAGGGAGGTGAGCGATGAGTAATTTTAAGATTCTTTGATCTTCCGCAGATAAGCTTTGATTGTTATTTTTATTACCTTCAATGCCTTCAAAAATCAAAACAAATTCACCCTTTGTTCCAAACTTAGCACTGCTCAACTCATCAAGAATCTCATCAATTTTTCCTCTATAAAAAGTTTCATACATTTTGCTTATTTCTCTTGCAATAAAAATATTCTTTTTTGTAGAGTGAAGAGAAATATCTTGCAATAATTTTTTAATTCTTAAACCAGACTCAAATAGAATTAATGTCTTTTCTTCTTTAATTAGTTTCTCTATAAATTTAAGCCTTTCTTTGCCTTTCCTAGGAGGGAAGCCCATAAAAATGAAATTATCTGATTTAAATCCAGAAACAGAAATTGCAGATGTTACAGAAGAAGGACCTGGTAAAGGGCTTATCTTTATACCAAGTGAAATAGTTTCTTTAACGAGCAGAAGACCAGGATCAGATATAAGGGGCGTACCAGCATCACTAACAAGCGCTAAATCATTGCCATCTTGCAAAAAACGAATTAAAAAATTTAGTTTCTTTCTTTCAGAAAACTTATGATAAGAAGTAAGCTTAGTTTTAATTCGGTGATGATTAAAAAGTACTTTTGTTTTCCTTGTATCTTCGGCAGCACACAAAGCTACTTCGGATAAGATCTTTAATGCTCTTAAAGATATATCTTCTAGATTTCCTATAGGAGTTGCTACTATATACAGAGTACCTGATTTAGAATTCATAAATTATGTTTGAACTTAGACAAAATGTTTTTACTCTTTTCTTATTACTATGCTTATTAAGTTGCTCTTCTAATCCAAAATCTCCCATAGAACCACAAAATAATACCTTCATATCTAAACCTGAAGTTACATTTAATCTTAAAAGTCTTCCAAAACAAATAAATGTATTTTATTTTGATTCAAGAATTAAAAGGAGAAGCACCTCTCAGGTTCTACAAGGCATTACAAGTAATTACTACTATTACAAAGAAAAAATTGGATATATTCCAGAATTAAATTTTATTGACCTCTCAAATGAATGCTTAAAAGATCTAAATCTAAGAAAAGATGCCTTTTCTATAGGCTTATTTCTTAATTATGACTCTACTCAACTTAATAATAATTGCTATTCTGAATTCATTAAAACTAATGGACTGATAGTATCGAATAACAAAAATAATAGTTTTAACAATAAAAGATTTACTAGGTTTAATATCAGTAGAAAATTAGATATTAAAAATTCCCTTAATATTGCTAAAAAAAATGGGAATCTAAGAACTATAATTATTGATGATCCTGGAACAGGAGATAAAGCTTTTCTTTCAAAAAAATGGAAAGAGATGGGTGGTGAAGTAATTTCCACTGCCACATCAGGAGATCAAATCAATAGTCAAAAATTACTTTCTGAAATCCTCTTGTTAGAACAAAGTAAAATAAGAAGTAGAAAACTCTCAAGGATAATTGGATCGGAAATTACTAATGTTCCAAGAAAAAGAAATGACATTGATTCTATCTTTTTATCTACTTCTTTGGCCAATGCAAGAAGCTTAAAGCCGGCTCTTGAATATAACTTTGCAGATAACTTATCCGTGTATTTCATTCCTAGCTGGAATGAAAACGATTATCTAACAACCAATGAGTTGGACTTAGAAAACGCGATTATTACTGAAATGCCTTTTCTACTACATACCAGCACAACCTTTCAAAAAATAGATAACACTAGCAAGACAAGGAATTTTGCCATTGGTTATGATAGTTTTGAATTAATTCTCTTATTGAATTCTGATTTAAAAAGAAATTTTGAATATTTTGGACTGACGGGATTAATTACTTATAATTCGTCAACAATTAAAAGGACGGCACTAAGCGCAAAGGTGATTAAAGGAAAATTAGATTATCTTGATTATAAAGATTAAGACCTAATTTCTCTTTCTAATTCAGATAAACTATTTATAAAACAAGGCTTTGTAAAAATTCTCTGCATGTATGCATATATTGGTTTAGTTTTTGTATCTTTTTGTAACTCAATACCAATTAAAGGTAAGCGCCATAAAATAGGAGCAATACAACAATCAACTAGACTGAAGTCTTCAGACATAAAGAATGGTTTTTCCTTAAGAATTGGAGACAAAGCTATGATTTGAGATTTAAATTCTTGCCTTGTTTTTTTTAATTCTGAGTCCGATAGCTTTGCACTTACAAGGTTATCAAACATTTCACACCAATCTTTTTGGATTCTCTGAATAAAAAGTCTTATTTCAGCTCTTGAGACAGGATAAACAGGCAATAGTGGTGGATGTGGAAAGCGTTCATCTAAATATTCCATTAATACCACAGAATCATATAAACAAACATCTCTATCAACCAATACAGGAAGTTCAGAATAAGGACTTACTGAGAGTAGCTCATCACTCAATGAATCAAGGTCAGAGTCAATAATTTCACCCGTTACACCCTTTTCAGCCATAACTATTCTCACTCTATGACTATAGTGATCCAGAGGGTCTGAAAAAAGAGCCATAGATGTTCGGTTGCCTAGAGATACCATAAAAACTCCTAATAATTAATGTAAATCTTTTTTGAATTCCCTATAAAGCAAAAAGGCCAGTATAGTGAATATTATTAAATACATGATAACGTAAAAACCAATCATTTCTCTTTCTGTTTTGGTAGGGTTAGTCATGTAAGCCATGAAATTAGTTAGGTCATTCATATTGGTATCAAATTGTTCCTTAGACACTTCTCCTGTACCTTCAACCACTTCTAAAAAACCACACTTCTCAACAGTAATAATCTTGCCTGTAAGAGGGTCTTGTTTTAGACCTCCATTAGGTGCTTTAGAAGGAACTTGTTTGCAGACACTTCTCTGTTCACCTTGCATATTAAATAAAACATTAGGCATGCCTACGTTTTCATAGACCATGTTATTAACACCTAAAGGTCTTGATTCATCTAAATAAAAGCTCTTAAGGTAAGTGTAAATCCAATCTGGACCTCTTAGACCTACTTCTAGGGTTAAATCAGGTGGTGTATTTCCGAACCATTCCTTTGCCTCTTTAGGGTCCATACCAATAGTAATGAGATCACCAATCTTTTGTTCTCCAAAAATAAGATTTTCTTTAAATAACTCAAGAGGGATCTCTAAATCCTCAGCCATTCTTTTATATCTAGAATATTTAAGCGAATGGCAGCCAAGACAGTAATTCATATAAAGTTGTGCTCCTCTTTGAAGGGAAGCTTTATCAGTTGGGTCTACAACAGCAATATCGCAAATACCAACATGTTCTAAATCATCACCTACGTAACTCCCACAGGGTGCTGAACTTTCAGCAATGAAATTAGCTGAGAACATTAAAAAAATAAGAGCTAAATATCTCATGATAAGGTTACTCTGTCTGGGACTGGCTTACATTTTTCATACTTGGAATAAATAGGCATTAAAAGGAAATAAGCAAAATAAGTGAAAGTAAAGATCTGAGCAAATAAAGTTCAATACCCTAGCACAAAAAAACTCACAACAAAGAGAGAAAGAAAAAATTTACTAAAGATTCCCTTATATCTAATAGATTTAACAGGACTCCTATCCAGCCAAGGAAGAGCAACGAAGATAGCTATTCCAGCAGCCATTACAACAAAACCTAGGAATTTAGCCGATAAACCAAAAATAGGAAAAGTTATGGCTCGTAGCATTGCGTAATAAGGCGTGTAATACCAAGAAGGTACTATATGGTCAGGAGTCTTCAGGTTATCAGCAGGTTCATAGTTCACGTATTCTATGAGATAGCCTCCACCATCGGGATAGAAGAACATGATGAAACAAAAGAAAATAAGGAATACTCCAATTGCATAAAGGTCGTGCATTATGTCATATGGAAAGAAGGGTTTTGTGTCCAGAGGAACCCCGTCTTCATCTTTGAATTTCTTTACATCTACTCCATCAGGGTTGTTAGATCCAACTTCATGTAAAGCAAGAATATGAACAAAGATAACAGCTATTAAGGCTAGAGGAAGAAGTACTACATGAAGAGCAAATAATCTATTGAGCGTTATACCAGAAATTAAATAGTCACCTCTAATCCAAATTAATAAATCTTCTCCTATAAAAGGAATAGAACCAAAAAGAGACATAATCACTTGTGCAGCCCAAAAAGACATTTGCCCCCAAGGCAAAACATATCCTGTGAATCCTAAGGCGCATAACAGAAAGAAAGTAAACCAACCCACAACCCATAAAAGCTCTCTCGGTTTTTGGTATGACCCATACATCATCCCTCTAAACATATGCAGATAAATTAAAGCAAAAAAGGCAGAAGATCCTGTTGTGTGCATATAACGGATCATCCAACCGTACTCTACATCTCTCATAATATATTGAATTGACGCGAAAGCCCCTTCGGCAGTTGGTTCGTAGTTCATCAACAACCAAATACCTGAGATCAGCTGTATTACTAAAACGACTACCAACAATACTCCAGCTAAATACCAGATATTCATATTAATTGGGGCAGGATATTTAGTTAAATGCCTTTCAATGGTAGCTGTTATAGGCAGCCTCTCATCAAACCAACTCATAATTTTGTTAACCATTATACGGTGCCCTCGTCTTCGCCAATGATAAGAATATCTTCGGTTTTAAAATAGTGCGGAGGAATAGGTAGGTTGGTCGGTGCAGGCACACCCGCATACACTCTACCAGCCAGGTCAAATTTAGATCCGTGGCAAGGGCAAAAAAATCCTCCCTGCCAGTCTGAGTCAAAATCAGTTGTCCCTAATTGAGGATAGAACTTTGGGGCACAAGCTAAATGTGTGCATACTGCAGTTATTATTGATATGCCCTTCTTTCTTGATCTTAGTTCGTTTCTAGCATATTCAGGCTGCTGATCTTCAACAGAATCAGGATCTGAGAGTCTAGATAAGTTTTTGTTAAGAACTGCCATGGATTCTTGAGTATGCTTTACAACATAAACCGGAACGCCTCTCCATTCCACTATCATCATTTCTCCGGGAAGTAATTTACTTAAATCTGCTTTAACAGGAGCTCCGGCTGCTTCAGCTCTAGCGCTTGGATTCCAGGAACCTACAAAGGGCACTAGAGCACCTGCTACAGCTCCTGCACCAACAACAGAAGTTACATTAATTAGGAATTTTCTTCGGCCTGGATTAGAAGGAGCTTTGGGCTGGACCATTTAATCTTATCTTTTACTAAATTGTTTTGATTTTCTTGCCTTCACTAAACCAACTTTCTTTCTTTCAACCTTCCTAGAATCTCTTGTAAGAAATCCTTCTTTCTTTAATGCCGGCTTAAGAGCTTCATCATATTTTACCAAAGCCCTAGCTATCCCTAAACGAATTGCTCCCGCTTGACCAAAACTACCGCCACCAGAAACTGTAGCTTTTATATCAAATCCATCTAACATCTCTACAGTTTCTAATGGTTGTTTCACAACCATTTGAGCGACTTCTCTTCCAAAATATTCTTCAAGTTTCTTTTTGTTTACAATTATAGAACCAGTCCCCTTTTCTAAGAAAACTCTGGCTGTTGAAGTTTTTCTTCTTCCTACTGTTAAAATTTGATCCAATTTATTTACCTTATATATCTAATAATTGAGGGTTTTGTGCTTGATGAGGATGATGCTCATCTGCATAGACTTTAAGCTTCTTTATCATTTGTCTTCCAAGTTTATTTTTCGGCAACATTCCTTTAACTGCTGCTTTTATAACTTCTTCAGGTGAAGATTTTAAAACTTCATTAAGAGGTTTTGATTTAATTCCACCCGGATAGCCACTATGTCTATAATACATTTTTTGGGTCATTTTTTTTCCTGTTACGTGAATATCTTTTGCATTTATAACTACAATAAAATCTCCAAGATCAGCATTCGCGGAATATTCAGGCTTATGTTTGCCACGTAAACGGAACGCTAACTTAGAAGCAAGCCTTCCTAATGTCTTTTCTTTGGCATCAACTACGATCCAAGACTCTTCAATATCTGACTGTTTAAAACTTTGTGTACTCATTAAGAATTTGCCTGTAATTATAGGCGGGCGCATTTTAATCTACTACAAGGGTTATATTCAACTAGAACTTCATTTAAATGAGTTATTTTTTTTAAGGGTCATAAAAAAATTAACTTTGTTCTTTTTTAATTTTTAAATTATTCTTACTTTAATGAATTTTTTTAAATCAAAGCTAACCTACCAACTTACAACAGCATTCTTGATTGGAGGTGTTGTAGGGTTGATTAGTTTGAATCTACTTATTACTAATAATTCGTACGTAGAACCTTTGGAATCAAGTAACTTGGTACAAAAGAGCTATAATTCAGCAGTTAAAAAAGCCGCTCCTGCAGTAGTAAACATATATACCGAACAATTTATAAACTCCTCGGCAAGAGATCGTTCAAATAAAAATAATTCTATTTTCGGAAAAAATAGTTCAAAAAAATCTTCCAGCCTTGGTTCAGGGGTTATATTTAGTTCAAATGGTTATATTCTTACTAATCAGCATGTAATTGGGGATAAAGCTTTAAATATAACTGTTGAACTTTTAGATGGCAGTAAACTTAGCAGTTCTAAAGATTGAATCAGATGAAGTAAATCTACCTGTCATAGAGATAGGAAATTCTGACGACTTACTAGTAGGAGACGTAGTTCTGGCTGTTGGGAATCCTTATGGGTTAGGACAGTCAGTTAGTATGGGAATAATTAGTGCTACTGGAAGAGAATTTAATAACCCTTACTCAAATTATCTACAAACTGATGCCTCTATAAACAAAGGAAACTCAGGAGGAGCTCTAATTGATACTCAAGGACGCTTAATTGGGATAAATACTCTTATAAGATCATCATCTGGAGGATCTGAAGGAATTGGTCTAGCCATTCCTTCTGTAACTGTTCTTCAAATCATTAATGACCTTATACAATTTGGAGAAGTTAAAAGAGGATGGGTTGGTTTTTCAATAGATAGAAGACAGCTAGTGCAAGAAAATATTTTAGTAATAGAACAAATTATAGAAAATGGACCTGCAGCAAAAGGAGGCATAAAAGTAGGCGATAAAATATTAAGAATTAACGACTCTGACGCTACTTACAATAAATTATTTAAAGAATTTGCACGATTAAAACCTGGAAGCTTAATTAACTTGCACGTTCTAAGGCAAAATGAATCAATAAATATCGAGCTTATTGCAGAGTCTAAATTAGACTAATCTTTCTTTTTTCTTATCTCGGCTGAAATAGCATGAGCCGTTAAACCCTCAGCCCTAGCAAGAATGGAGGTATTAGCTATAAATTTATCGTAATCATCTATCTTTGAATCTGAACTAAGCTTAACAAAACTAGAATGAACTATAAAATCTTCTACAGAAAGCGGAGAGTTATAAGCTGCAGACCCAGCCGTAGGGAGAATATGACTAGGACCAAGAACATAATCCGAAAATGCATTTGCAGAATCTTGCCCTACGAGAATCAATCCCGCATTGATTATATTATCTGCATCCTTTGATGCTCCTTTTGTAACTACATGAACATGCTCAGGAGCAATCCGATTAAC
>LWDU01037351.1_pt2 | contig 59907 bp, 57 predicted proteins | sample 727161 | NCBI WGS metagenome assembly LWDU01 (sample SAMN04566230, study PRJNA314399) | hydrothermal vent metagenome | isolation source: deep sea hydrothermal plume seawater | place: Mexico: Gulf of California, Guaymas Basin | collected 2004-07-11
TTCCAGCTGCTTCATGCCGAGGCTGATGCGCTGGGTTTCTTCGTTGATGCGGATGATCTGGACGGTAACGGTCTGGCCGATCTCGATCATCTCGCTGGGGTGGTTGACGCGCTTGTAGCTCATGTCGGTGACGTGGAGCAGGCCGTCGATACCGCCGAGGTCGACGAAGGCGCCGTAATCGGTGATGTTCTTGACGACACCGTCGATCACCTGGCCTTCGGCCAGCTTGTCGATCAGCTCGCTGCGCTGTTCGGCGCGGGTTTCTTCAAGCACGGCGCGGCGCGACACGACGATGTTGCCGCGACGACGGTCCATCTTGAGGATCTGGAAAGGCTGGGCCATGTCCATCAGCGGAGTGACATCGCGCACGGGGCGGATGTCGACCTGGCTGCCGGGCAGGAAGGCCACGGCGCCGTCGAGGTCGACGGTGAAGCCGCCCTTGACGCGGCCGAAGATGCGGCCTTCGACGCGCTTGCCTTCGCCGAATTCGTTGGCGGCTTCGCGGCGGGCGCGGTCGCGGCTGAGCATTGCTTCGCCTTCGGCGTTCTCGACGCGGTCGACATAGACTTCGACCTCATCGCCGACACCGGGAGCGGTTTCGCTTTCCGAACGCTGGAATTCCTTGAGGTCGACGCGGCCTTCGCTCTTCAGGCCGACATCGATGTGCGCCATGCCGTTTTCGATGGCGGTGACGGTGCCCTTGACGACGCGGCCTTCGAAGCCGCCGTCATCGGCGCCGCCGAGCTGCTCGTCGAGCATTTTCGCGAAATCATCGCGCGTGGGATTGGCTGCAGTTGCCATGTGTGTGTAGTCCTAACTTACGTTTGCTACCGGCCACCGGTTTTACCGGGGTCTTTACCCGTCTCTGCGCACCATTACGCAGGCCAACGGGGCAAGAGGGCCGCTATCTCCCGCGAGGCCGGATGCCAGCGCGGAAGTCCTTTCAATCGGGGATTGAGAGAACGGGCGCGCGCCTAGTCGAAAGTCGGGCCAAAGGCAAGCAAATGCTGCGTTGTGGCACGGTGACCGCATTAGCACTTTCTTTCCGGTTGGCGCGATAACCGAGGGGGCATGGGCGGCGTGATGCGAGCGTTGCGCGAACGGGATCGAACCGAATGGAATACAGGATTGCGCCGGAGGATGTCAGCGTCGGCATGTTCGTGCGGGGATTCGGGGGAAGTTGGCTCGACCATCCATTCTGGTTCGCCCGGTTCGCGGTCAAGGCCAAGCATCTCGCGCGGCTGCAAGCGGCAGACGTACCCTATATCGTGATCGATGACGAGCGCGGCATTGGCCCGACAAGCGCATCGCCCGCGCCGATCGCGCCTCGCGCAGCGGAGATATGCGCGGTCCGCCCGAAGAACACACGATCCCATGGTCGTGCCGGGGGAGGCAATCCGGGCAAGCGTAGGATACCCTCCAGGTCCGGTTCGCGGGCACGCGACGACGCGAAGGCGCAGACCAGGAAGCTAGTGGCGCGCTCGCTTCGGATCATGCGCGATACTTTCGCGCGGATCCGTGCGGGGCGCACCATCGAACTGGGTACTTTCGAGAAACTCGTCGGCGACATCGTGTCCACCGCAGGGCATTGCCCGCGCACGCTGATCGAGACGATCCGCCTCAAGCAGAAGGACGAGTACACCCATCTGCATTCGGTCGCGGTCGCGACGCTGATGGTGAATGTCGCACGCCAGCTCGGGCGCAGCGAGCGCGAAGTCTACGAATACGGCCTTGCCGGGCTGTTCCACGATATCGGCAAGGTCCGCGTCGACGATGCGATCCTCGGCAAGGAAGGTAGCCTCAGCGCCGAGGAATTCGACCTTGTCCGCGCGCATCCGCAGGACGGCTTCGATATTCTCCGGGCCACGCCGGGACTTCCCGAAGCCGCGCTCGATGTCTGCCTCCACCATCACGAACGTCCCGACGGCAAGGGTTATCCTTTCGGCCTCGCAGGGGAGGCCCTGTCCGAGGTCGCCCGGCTCGGCGCCATCTGCGACGTCTATGACGCGCTGACCTCCGACCGGGCCTACAAGAGCGCCTGGTCCCCCGTCGATGCCGTGACCGCAATGTGGGGCTGGGACGGGCAGTTCGATCGCGAGTTGCTGTTTGCCTTCATGCACAGCATCGGCGTGTTCCCGACCGGCATGGTGCTCGCGCTGGATGACAATCGCCTCGCGCTGGTGCTCGAACCCAAGAGTGCCACCCATCGCTCGCGCCTGCTGGTTTTCTTCTCGACTGCAACGCGCAGCGCATTACCGGCAGTCGAAGTCCCGATCGACAAAGCGCGGGGCAGCTGCCGCATTACCGCTCCGGTCGATCCCGCAGATTTCGGGATTCGCGCCGAGGACTGCCAAGAGGCGAACCTGCGCAGTGCCGATTGGACCTGCGCGACACCCGGCACTCTCGCCGCCTGACAAACGCCGCTCAGCGCATGGCGAGGTCGACCGCCTCGATCGCAGCGGCGATCGCTTCCTCGCGGTCGAGCGCGCTGGTGTCGATCACGCGGGCATCGTCGGCGGGGACCAGCGGGGCCACTGCGCGGTTGCGGTCGCGTTCGTCGCGGCGGCGCAGATCATCCTGAATCTCGAGCAGGTTCACGCCCGCACCACGCTCGCGCATCTCGAGGAAGCGGCGTTGCGCGCGCGCTTCCACGCTGGCGGTGACAAACAGCTTGGCCTGAGCCTCGGGCGCGATCACCGTGCCGATGTCGCGCCCGTCGAGCACGGCGCCGCCCGCCTGCGTGGCGAAAATGCGTTGCCGTTCGAACAGCGCCTGCCGGACCGCGGGATGGACCGACACGCGGCTCGCCAGCCCGCCGGTCTGCTCGTCGCGCAATTGCGGATCGTCGAGCAAGTCATCGGGGAAGGCGGCTGCGCCCAGAGCATCGCCCGGATCGTCCGGGTCGCCGCCATCGAGGAATACCTGACGCCCGACCGCGCGATAGAGCAGGCCGGTATCGAGATGCGGCAGCCCGTAATGCCTGGCGAGTGCCTTGGCGATGGTGCCCTTGCCCGAGGCGGTGGGGCCGTCGACGGCGATGATCATGCTTCACGCTCCCGTGTCGTGCGGCCGCTGCGCAATGCCTTGACGATGCCGTAGATCGCGATCGAAGCCCAGAAGCCTTCGAGCACGAGGCTGGGCCAATTGGTGTGGAACACCAGCGAAACGGTCAACAGCGCCGCGCCCATCAGATTGGTTCCGTGCAGGATGAACGGATTGGGTTCGTCCCTGAAGGTCAGATAGGCATAGGCGGCGATGATGCAGGCGGTCCCGCAGAAGCCCACGTAACTGGCCCAGTCGAGCCCGTTCACGACGCCGCCTCGGCGAGGAGGTCGAGGAAATTGGGGAAGCTGGTGGCGATCGGTTCGGCACTGTCGATCTCGACTCCGGCCTCGCTGGCGATCCCAGCGACCGCCATGCTCATGGCGATGCGATGGTCGAGATGGGTGGCGACGATGCCGCCACCCGCCAGCGGCGTGCCACCCGAACCTTCGATGGTGAGACCGTCTTCGTTCTCTTCCACCAGCGCGCCCGCGACACGCAGAGCGTTGGCCATGGCCGCCAGGCGGTCGCTTTCCTTGACGCGCAATTCCTCGAGCCCTCGCGTGACCGTGGTCCCCTTGGCGAGCGCCGCGGCCACAAAGAGAACGGGAAATTCGTCGATCATGCTGGGAGCGATGCCGGGATCGACCTCGATGCCATTCAGCGGCGCATGGCGGATGCGCAGATCCGCCACCGGCTCGCCGCCGACTTCGCGCTGGTCGAGCCTCTCGATCGCTGCGCCCATCTGTTCGAGCACGCGGAAGATGCCGTCGCGCGTCGGGTTGAGCCCGACATTCTCGATCACGAGATCGCTTCCGGGGACGATGCTGGCGGCGACCGCGAAGAAGGCGGCCGACGATGGATCACCCGGGACGTCGATGTCGCAGGGTTTGAGGTCGGCGGGCCCGTGGATCCGGATCACGCGTTCCCCGTTTTCTTCCTCAACCGTCAGTTCGGCACCGAAACCGCGCAGCATGCGTTCGGTATGGTCGCGCGTGGGCACGGGTTCGATCACGCTGGTGATGCCCGGCGTGTTGAGGCCTGCCAGCAGCACCGCGCTCTTGACCTGCGCGCTGGCGACGGGGAGACGATAGCTGATCGGGACCGCGGGTTGTATCCCTTCCATCATCAGTGGCAGCGTGCCGCCGGGGGAGGGGGTGAAGGACGCGCCCATCGTCGCCAGCGGGTCGATGACGCGGCCCATCGGGCGCCTGGACAGGCTGGCATCGCCGGTGAAGGCGGCGGTGACGCCATGGCTGGCCAGGAGGCCCATCAGCAGGCGGGTCGAGGTGCCCGAATTGCCCATGTCGAGCGCTTGCGGCGGTTGCAGCAGTCCGCCCACACCGACGCCGTCGACGATCCATTCGTCACCATCGCGCGCGATGGTGGCCCCCATCGCGCGCAGAGCGGCGGCAGTGGCCAGCACGTCCTCGCCCTCGAGCAGGCCCTTGATCCGGCTGCGCCCGACTGCCAGTGCGCCGAACATCAGGGCGCGGTGGCTGATCGACTTGTCGCCGGGAACGCGGATTCGTCCGGTCAGCGGTCCGGCGGGCATGAAGCGGTGGGCGGTCAAGCGATTGTCCCATTGGCCAAGGTGGTGGAAGGCGGCGCTTTGACAGTGGCAATGCGTTCTGGCAAGGCGCGCGCGCTGTTGATTCCTGCATGGCAGGTTCCCATCAATACGATTACGAATTCACGGCTCCGCGGCACGATGCCCGGGGCGGCAGACTCAAGGATTACACATGGTCAAACCGGAATGGGGCACCAAGCGGACCTGCCCGAACTGTGGCACCCGCTTCTACGATCTGAACAAGGAAGATCCCGTCACCTGCATCGAATGCGGTGAGGAATGGACGCCGGAGCCGGTGCTCAAGTCGAAGCAGCCGATCCTTGCCGAGGAAGAGTCCAAGAAGAAGAAGGACGCCGAGGCCGACAGCGATCTGGGCGGTGACGACGACGAGGACGATCTCGACATCGACATCGACGAAGACGGCGATTCGCCCGATAACGAGGTGGACCTCGGCGGCGATGACGACCTCGGCGTGGAAACCAAGTCGAAGGGCGATGACGACGACGCCGACGAAAGCTGATTTTTTCTCTTGCGTTGCGCGAGGTGGCCTCATAAAGGGCTGCCTCCGCAAGGCTGGAGCGCCTCCCAGGACGCTCCTTTGAAAATGGTTCGGGGCCTTAGCTCAGCTGGGAGAGCGCTACAATGGCATTGTAGAGGTCAGCGGTTCGATCCCGCTAGGCTCCACCATTTCACCGGATTTGTTGGTAGCAGGCCGTGGCGACGGCTGCGGCTTGCTTCCACCACACCCGGGCTTGAGTTTGGGTTTCATCGGGGAATTCCCCACGCTGGCCGACGAGTTCTCGTCCGCCGGCGTTTTTCGCGTTTAATCGGGCCGGTCATGGTTCGATAAGGAGTTTAGGCAGTCATGTTCGACAATCTGTCCGACCGCCTCGGCAATGTGTTCGATCGCCTCAAGGGGCGCGGCGCGCTGTCGGAAAACGACGTGCGCGAAGCGATGCGCGAGATACGCATCGCGTTGCTCGAGGCCGATGTCGCGCTGCCGGTTGTCCGCCGTTTCATCGACGCGGTGACCGAGAAGGCGATCGGTCAGGACGTGCTCAAGTCGGTCACGCCCGGCCAGCAGGTCGTCAAGATCGTCGACGATGAACTGGTCGCCATGCTCGGCGGGGGTGAAGACGCCGATCCCAAGGATCGCGAACTCAATTTCGCTGCCAAGCCGCCAGTCGTGATCATGATGGTCGGCCTGCAGGGTTCGGGTAAGACCACCACCACCGCCAAGTTGGGCAAGCTGCTCAAGGAAAAACACGGCAAAAAGGCCATGATGGCCTCGCTGGACGTCAACCGTCCGGCCGCGCAGGAACAGCTCAAGGTGCTCGGCGAACAGGTCGAGGTGGCCACACTGCCGATCGTCGAGGGCCAGCAGCCGGTCGATATCGCGCGCCGGGCGATGGAAAGCGCCAAGCTGCAATCTGCCGACGTGCTGCTGCTCGATACCGCGGGCCGCCTCCATGTCGATGAAGCGCTGATGGCCGAGATGAAGGCCATTGCCGGCGTTTCGGCGCCGACCGAAGTGCTGCTGGTGGTCGACAGCCTGACCGGCCAGGACGCGGTCAATGTGGCGCAGAGCTTCACCGGCGAAGTGCCGCTGACCGGCGTGGTGCTGACCCGCATGGACGGCGATGCGCGTGGCGGTGCGGCGCTGTCGATGCGCTATGTCACGGGCAAGCCTATCAAGTTTGCCGGTACGGGCGAGAAGCTCGATGCGATCGAGGCGTTCGATCCCAAGCGCGTGGCCGGCCGTATCCTCGGCATGGGCGACGTCGTCAGCCTCGTCGAGAAGGCTGCCGAGACGATCAAGGCCGACGAGGCCGAAGCGCTCGCCAAGAAAATGGCCAAGGGCCAGTTCGACCTCGAAGACCTGCGCATGCAATTGAAGCAGATGCAGAGCATGGGCGGGCTGGGCATGCTCGCGGGAATGCTGCCGGGCATGAAGAAAGCCAAGGCGGCGATGGCCGCCTCGAGCATGGACGACAAGGTGCTCGTCCACATGGATGCGATCATCGGTTCGATGACTCCCAAGGAACGCAAGAACCCCGCATTGATGAACGCCAAGCGCAAGAAGCGCGTTGCGGCGGGTTCGGGTACCGACGTGCAGACCGTCAACAAGGTGCTGAAAATGCACCAGGAGATGGGCCGCGCGATGAAGCAGATCAAGAAGATGGGCGGCCTCAAGGGGCTCGGCGCGCTGTTCGGCAAGGGCGGCATGGGTGCGGCCATGCCCGGCCTCGGAGGGCCCGGCGGTGCCGCTGGCGGCATGCCCGGAATGGGCGGCGGCAAGGGCCCAGGCGTGGATATGAACACGCTTCCGCCCGACCTGCAGGACATGCTCAAGAAGAAATAAGTTTCAGACGTTTACATTCGAAAGGTAATACCAAATGGCAGTTGCAATCCGTCTTTCGCGTGGTGGTGCCAAGAAGCGCCCCTACTACCGCATCGTTGTCGCTGACTCGCGCTCGGCGCGTGACGGCAAGTATCTCGAGCAGATCGGCACCTACAACCCGATGCTGCCCAAGGATTCGGGCGAGCGCGTGAAGCTCAACGAAGACCGCGCACGCCACTGGCTGTCGGTCGGCGCGCAGCCGAGCGACCGCGTCCACCGCTTCCTCGATGCCGCCGGCATCCTCGAGCGTGCGCCGCGCAACAACCCCAAGAAGGCCGAGCCGGGCGAAGCCGCCAAGGAACGCGCCGAGGAAAAGGCCGCCAAGATCGCTGAAGCCGAAGAAGCCGCCAAGGCCGCCGCGGAAGAAGCCAACGCACCGGCTGAAGAAGCAGCGACCGAAGACGCTCCGGCTGAAGAGGCCGCGGCTGAAGAAGCTACCGAAGACAAGGGCGAGTAATCGCGCCCATGTCGGACAAGCCCCTCACGCTGGCCGCCGTCACCGGTGCGCATGGCGTGTCGGGCGAAGTCCGTTTGAAGCTGTTTGGCGAGGGCGTCGATGCGCTCAAGGCCATCACCAGCTTCAACGAGGGTACGCTGACTCTTAGGAAAATCCGCAGCGACAACAAGGGGGGTGCCGTCGCGCGCTTTGCCGAGGTGAAGGATCGCACCGCGGCCGAGCAGCTGCGCGGCACCGCCCTTTCTGTTTCCCGCGAGGCCTTGCCCTCGCTGGATGAAGACGAATTCTACTTCTCTGACCTGCTCGACCTCGCAGTGGTCACCGATACGGGCGATCCGGTCGGCCGCGTCTGCGCAGTGGAGAATTTCGGCGCCACCGACATCGTCGAGATCGAGAAACCCGACGGCAAGAAGTTCATGGTCCCGCTGACCAGGCAGGCCGTGCCCGGCTGGGACGAGCGGACATTGACGATCGCGGAAGGGTTCTGGGATAGGTAGACGCGCAATGAGCGCGTTTGCGACAGACCTGTGGCGAAAGCTGGCCGCCTACGAGGTCGGTCCCCGTGATGCCGCGTTTACTTTCTCGCAGCGGCTTGCACGCGAAAACCGCTGGTCCGCCGCCCATGCCGCGCGGGTGCTCACCGAATACAAAAGGTTCTGCTATCTCGCGAAGACTGCGGGGCATCCGGTCACTCCCTCCGACGCGGTCGACCAAGCGTGGCATCTCCATCTTACCTATAGCCGCGATTACTGGCAGCGCTTCTGCCCCGACATCCTCGGAGCCGAACTGCATCATGGCCCGACCGCGGGTGGCAGCACCGAGCGCACGCGCTATTACGACCAATATGCCGCCACGCTCGCGAGTTACGAGACCGCTTTCGGAGAGCCGCCGCCAGACGATATCTGGCCCACGGCGCACCGCCGTTTTGTTATCGACCCGCTGTCTTTCCGCGTTAACCCGCACGATGTAGTGATATGGCCGCGTGGCGCAGTCCGGTTTGCAGGTATCGCGGCCGGTCTGACGTTGGCTGCGGCGGCGGCGGGATTGATCTGGGGAGGGTAGTGCCGGTGATAGAGGGCTTTTCCAGCTATTCGGGAAGCGATTTCCTGTTGTTCTACGCCTTGCTGGTCGTCGCAGCGATCGTGGCGGGCGTGTGGGTGCCCACGCTGCTGCGTGCGGACGGGGCCGAGCGTAGTGTGCAGGACCGCTACGAGGCTGCCTTTCTGGCAGGAGGCGGGTAACGCGTCGCCGAGACCGCGCTGGCGCAATTGCTCGTAGCAGACGCGCTTGCACCATCCGGCGAACGCAAGGTCCGCGTTATCCGTGAGACGGCAGCGGAACACCCGCTCGAGAAAACCTTGCTGCGCAAGCCACTGCCTTTCGGCCTGACCGAAACCTACAAGGCGATCGAACCGCATATCGCGGACATAAAGCAGCGACTGGTCCAGCAGGGGCTGCTGCTCGCGGACAGCCAGCGCATGCCGCTGCGGATCGTCTCGGTGCTGCCCTATCTGGTGGTGCTGGGGATCGGCTGGTATCGCCGCGCTGCCGGGGTCGCCGAGGGAGAGCCTGTCGGATACCTCACTGCGCTGATGGTGGTGGCGGCGATCTTCGCGTTGATCCGCTTCGTGAAACTCGACCCGCGGACCCGCGGCGGGATCGCAGCGGTGGCGGATGCGCGCAACATCAGCAAGCGGCTCAAGACCGCGCCGACGACACCTGAGGTGGGTTATGGCGTGGCACTGTTCGGGACGGCAATTCTCGCGGGAACGCCCTTTGCGGAACTGCATGCCATGCGCGAGGCGGCGCGCGGCGACGGGTCGAGCGGATATGCCGCCGACGGCTCGGACAGCTCAGACGGATCGGGCAGCAGCGACAGCGGCTGCGGCGGCGGTTGCGGAGGATGCGGCGGCTAGCGACGCAGCGGGGTCTGCGCGGCGAGGTGATTGCGGATCGTGGTTGCGGCGACACCGGCCTGTCCCATCGCATGGCTGATCTGATCCAGGCCGAGCACCACGTCGCCCGCGGCAAACAGGCCCGGGATGCTCGTTTCGAGGTGGTCGTCGACCAGCACGCAGCCTTCATCGCTGACGCGGGCACCCGCCGATACGGTGAGGCCCGACCGGATGACCGATCCCAGCGCGGGATAGATGCTGTCGAACGCCATCCGTCCCTCTGCGGTATCGAAGGCGATCCGGTCGTTCTCAATTGCGAAGTTCCCGCAGGGCCCCGCCACGCGGTCCACTCCCGCATCATCGAGTACACGGGTGCACTGCGGGGACAGGTCGTGATCGCCATGCGGCGATACCAGCGTCAGATCGCGCGTGTAGCTGCGGATGAACTGGGCCTCCGCCGTGCCGTGATCCCCGCTGCCGATGACCGCCACCCGCTTGTCGGTCACCTCGTATCCGTCGCAGACGGGGCAGTAGCGGATCAGCCCGCGGCTCAGTGCCTCATCGTGCAACGGCTCGTCGATCCCGTCGGGGCGGTTGTTGACCACACCGGTGGCGAGCAGGACGGTGCGTGCACGATATTCCTCATCGTCGCAGCGCACGGTGAAGTGGTCGCCGTCGCGTTTCAGGTCGGATACCCGCCTGGGTTCGCGTAGCGCACCATATCTGGCCGCCTGGTCGCGCATCCGCTCGAGCAACTCCTCGCCACTGATCCCGTCGGGAAAGCCGGCATGATTGCGCGTGCGCGGGATCCAGCCCGCCCGACTGGTGCCGCAATCGAACATGCGGATCGAGAGGTGGTAGCGCGCAAGATAGATTGCCGCGGTCAGCCCGGCGGGGCCTGCGCCCACGATGATGCAATCGTCCATATGCGCCTCAACGCAAAGGATAGATAAGTGCTCCCAGCAGTGCTACTTTCGCCTACCAGATGTCGTTTGTGACTGAATGATTATCAATTGATCTGGGTCAGGTTTTCGGCGATGAATTAAATGCGATGATCAACTGGCTGCCAATTGCTGTACCGATACTGGTTGCTATGTATTTACGGCTATTCGCGAAGAATCTCGCGACATGGATGGTCGTATCTGTTATTGCTGTTTCGTACTGTCCAATGCTGGTTGTTGCAACTACGGCATCTTGTGGCGTAAAATGCGAAATTGATTGGACTCCAAACATATTTTCCGTTTTGATGCTGATCTTTTTCTTGCTGATAAACCCGATTTTTTGGGTCCATCTTCTGCTCGCGGTCGCCATTGCCCTTCTCAACCGGTCAGATCCGAAGGCTCGGCATTAAGTTGAGTTACAAGGCCTTAAGCTTTTTTGGGCGTCGTTCGTAGAGCAATACATCCTGTCCGGCCCGTTCGGGATTGCCTGTCGGCTCAGATGTGACAGGTGGGCAATCCAAAGGAGGATTGCACCGCCATGTTCGACAACGCCATATTTCTCGCTGCATCCTTTGCCGCGATGTCCGCCGGGCTCAGCGCCACGGTGGCGAAAGTCTCGCCGACCATCGGACCGCGGCTGCGGCATCTGTTTGCGGGAACCGCTCCGATTGCCGCGGTGCTCGGAATGCGGCTGACCGAAGCCGACAGCGTGACGCTGCAGGGTATGGACCTGTTCGCTGCGGGCGGGCTGGTCGTGCTCGGCGTCGTTACCTCCACTCTTGTCGGCAAGGCGGTGCCTTCGGCTAGGATCCTGCCGCAGGGCGTCGACGATCGGCACGCGCTCCCGCACTAGGCCCGCGGCCCGCTATGGCGCTGTCGTCGATAGGCGGCTAGGGCGCGGCGCATGAGTTTCGCCGCCACCATCCTCACGCTCTATCCCGAGATGTTTCCAGGACCCTTGGGCGTAAGCCTTGCCGGACGCGCGCTCGAGCGCGGGGACTGGACCTGCGAAACCGTACAGATCCGCGATTTCGCGACCGACAAACATCGTACGGTCGACGATACGCCCGCCGGCGGCGGGGCGGGCATGGTGCTCAAGCCCGACGTGCTGGGCGCGGCCATTGCCAGCGTGGGGGAGGGGCGACCGATCCTGGCCATGACCCCGCGTGGCAAGCCGATCACGCAGGCACGCATCCGCGAAATCGCTGCCGAGCCCGGCGTTGCCATATTATGCGGGCGGTTCGAAGGCTTCGACGAACGCATTTTCGAGGCCTATCCGCGGATCGAGCAGGTCAGCCTTGCCGATATCGTCCTGTCGGGCGGAGAGACCGCCGCGCTGGCCATTCTCGACGCTTGCATTCGCCTGCTTCCCGGAGTAATGGGCGCGCCCGATAGCGGAGTCGAGGAGTCCTACGAGAACGGGCTCATCGAATATCCGCAATACACCCGACCTCAGGAATGGGAAGGGCGCACGATCCCTGAAGTGCTGCGATCGGGGGATCATGCGAAGATCGCTGCCTGGCGCAAGGCCAAGAGCGAGGAAGACACACGGTTACGCAGGCCGGACCTTTGGGATCGCTACAGTGGCGATCGGGACCGACCTGCCTCTGGCGCGCGGCGAAAAGACTAAGGATACGGTTCGATGAACCTCATTCAGCAGCTCGAAGCAGAAGCGATCGAGAACCTCGGGAAGGACATTCCCGATTTCCGCGCCGGTGACACTGTGCGCGTCGGCGTCCGCGTTGTCGAAGGCAACCGCGAACGCGTTCAGAATTTCGAAGGCGTTGTCATTGCCCGCTCGAACCGCGGCATGGGCAGCAACTTCACCGTCCGCAAGATGTCGTTCGGCGAAGGCGTGGAGCGTGTGTTCCCGCTCTACTCGCCGATCCTCGACAGCGTCACAGTCGTGCGTCGCGGCATCGTGCGTCGTGCCAAGCTCTACTACCTGCGCGGCCGCACCGGCAAGCGCGCGCGTATCGCGGAACGCCGCGACAATGCGCCCAAGGCGTAAGCTTAAGACAGCAGTTCTCTTCGCGAGAATCTTGGGGCGGTTTCCCTTCGGGGAGACCGCCCTTTTTCTGTCGCGGCGCCGGAGATTTCGGGCGGCCGCGCTTGCTTTCGCCGACGCGCGTTGCGAGGAACCCGCAACTGTTCCTGCGGAGACCATATGAAAGCCCTGACCCTTGCCGCCGCACTCACGCTCGGCACCTGCCTGACCGCGCCAAGCCAGGCGCAGACCACGACGGAGACCGCGCCCATGGATTTGACCTTCGAACGCGTCTTTGCCTCGCCCGGGCTCGACGGGCCCACGCCGCGCAAGGTGAAGCTGTCCCCCGATGGGCGTTATCTCACGCTGCTGCGCAATCGCGCCGACGACCGCGAGCGCTACGATCTGTGGGCTTATGACCGGAAAGCGGGCGAATGGGCGATGCTGGTCGACAGCGAGGCGCTGGGATCGGGCCGCGACCTGTCCGAAGACGAGAAGATGCAGCGCGAGCGCGCACGGGTCGGCAGCCTGAAGGGGATCATCGACTATCAGTGGACCAAGGATGGCAGCGGCGTGCTCGTCCCGCTCGACGGCGACCTCTACCTCGCGCGGCTGAGCGGGGAAACGGTGCAACTTACCGATACCGAGGAGAGCGAGCTCAATCCCGCACTGAGCAACACCGGCGCCTACGTATCCTTCGTTCGCGACCGCCGGCTCTGGGTCGGTGAAACGGGCGGGGAAACACAGCCCGTTACGCCAAAGGAAGGCGAGGACGTGCGCTGGGGCGAGGCGGAGTTCGTCGCGCAGGAGGAAATGGCGCGGCTGACCGGCTATTGGTGGAGCCCCGACGACCGGCGCGTGGCGGTCGAACGCTTCGACGAGAGCATGGTAGGCATTGTCACGCGCGCTGCGATCGGCGCCACCGGCACCAAGGTATTCGACCAGCGCTATCCGGTCGCGGGCAGCGAGAATGCGGATGTCGAACTCTACGTGATGGATCCCGACGGGAAGAACCGCGTCAAGGTCGATCTCGCCGCGCACCAGCAGCCCGGTATCTATACTGAAGGCGATCCGACCGATTTCTATCTCGCACGGGTGGACTGGGCGCCCGATGGCAGCGCGCTTTACGTCCAGCGCCAGAACCGCGCGCAGACCGTGCTCGACATGCTCAGGGTCGATCCGGCCACGGGCAACGTGGCACCGGTATTCACCGAGCGCGCGGCAGTGGCGGATTACTGGATCAATCTTGGCGACGATTACAAGCTACTCGACAACGGCGATCTGGTCTGGTGGTCCGAGCGCGACGGATACGGCCACCTCTATCTCTATTCCGCGGGCGACGATTGGCAGGATGCGCGCCAGCTGACGCGTGGCGCATTCGTGGTCAGCAAGCTGGTGGGGGTGGACCAGGCAGCGAAGCGCCTGTTCTATCTCGCCACAAGCGCGGAGGATCCGCTCGAGCAGCACATCTATTCGCTCGACTATTCCGACCCTGCCGCGCAGCCGCAGCGCCTGACCGAGGCCGGCTATACCCACTCGGCGACGATGGACGGGAAGGGGCAGACGCTTGTCATAACGCGCTCGAACGATGACACGCCGCCGCACAGCTACATCGCCAATCAGCAGGGCCAGCGCCTCGCCTGGATCGAGGAGAACGCGCTCGACGCGGATCATCCCTATGCGCCCTACCTCGCCAGCCACCGGCCGACGCAATACGGCACGATCCCAGCCGAGGACGGCACGCCGCTGCACTGGGAAATGATCACGCCCGAGATGGAGCCGGGCAAGCGCTATCCGGTCTATTACTATCATTACAGCGGGCCGGGGCCGCAGATCGTTGGTCGCGGCTGGAACGGCGCGCTCAGGCAGGCGATCGTCGACAAGGGCTACATCTGGTTCGCGCTCGACAATCGTGGCAGCAACTATCGCGGGGTCGCTTTCGAACAGCCGCTCTACCGCGCGATGGGCGGGGTCGAGGTGCGCGACCAGAAGGCCGGGGCAGAATATCTCAAGACGCTCGACTTCGTCGATCCCGACAAGATCGCGATCGGTGGCTGGTCCTATGGCGGCTACATGACGCTGAAGCAGTTGCAGGCCGATCCGGGTCTGTACGCAGCGGGCGTCAGCGGCGCCCCGGTAACCCGCTGGGAACTGTACGACACCCATTATACCGAGCGCTACATGGGCACGCCGCAGGCCGATAGCGAGGCCTACACCGCTGCCAGCGCCATTCCCGAAGCCACGAAGATCACCGATCCGCTGCTGATTATCCACGGCATGGCCGACGACAATGTCGTATTCGAAAACGCGACCGAAGTGATCTCCGCGATGCAGGAGGCCAATGTGCCGTTCGAGATGATGCTCTATCCCGGATACACCCACCGCGTTTCGGGCGAGCAGATTTCGCCGCACCGCTACAACACCGTGTTCCGCTTCCTCGAAAGCCACGGCGTCACGCCGCCCGAGTGAGGCTTTAGGCCGCGCAAACGTATGTGCGCTTGCGGGGACGCGGGTAATCGCTATCTCCGCGGGCGCATACTGACTGGAGAATTGAATTGGGTTATCGTGTTGCCGTGGTCGGCGCGACCGGGAATGTCGGTCGTGAAATGATGCAGGTGCTCGCCGAGCGTGCCTTCCCCTGCGACGAGGTCGCGGCGGTGGCCAGCAGTCGCTCGCATGGCACCGAGGTCGAGTTCGGCGACACCGGCAAGATGCTCAAATGCAAGAACATCGAGCATTTCGATTGGTCGGGCTGGGATATTGCGCTGTTTGCTGCAGGCAGCGGTCCGGCAAAGGAATACGCCCCCAAGGCGGCGGCTGCCGGCTGTGTCGTGATCGACAACAGCTCGCTCTACCGGATGGACCCGGACGTGCCGCTGATCGTGCCCGAGGTGAACCCGGATGCGATCCACGACTATGCCAAGCGCAACATTATCGCCAATCCCAATTGCTCGACTGCGCAGCTGGTCGTGGCACTGGCCCCGCTGCATCGCGCCGCGAAGATCAAGCGCGTGGTCGTTTCGACCTACCAGTCGGTTTCGGGTGCGGGCAAGGCGGGCATGGACGAGCTGTTCCAGCAGAGCCGGGCGATCTTTGTCGGCGATCCGATCGAACCGGTGAAGTTCACCAAGCAGATCGCCTTCAACGTCATTCCGCATATCGACGTCTTCATGGACGATGGTTCGACCAAGGAAGAATGGAAGATGGTGGTCGAGACCAAGAAGATCCTCGATCCGAAGATCAAGCTCAACGCCACCTGCGTGCGCGTGCCGGTTTTCGTCGGCCATTCCGAAGCGGTCAATATCGAGTTCGAGAACGAGCTCAGCGCCGAAGACGCGCAGGAAATCCTGCGCGAGGCGCCGGGTATCATGCTGATCGACAAGCGCGAGGACGAAGGTTACGTGACCCCGGTGGAAAGCGCGGGCGACAGCGCCACCTATATCAGCCGCGTGCGCGACGATCCGACGGTCGACAATGGCATCACGCTGTGGTGCGTTTCGGACAATCTGCGCAAGGGCGCCGCTTTGAATGCGGTGCAGATCGCGGAACTGCTCGGCCGCGAATGTCTTAAGAAGGGATGATCCGTACAGCCCCGCTCATCGCCCTGCCGCTCCTGCTGCTCGCCTGCTCGGGTGGGTCGGAAGACGAGGCGGCGAGCGTCGATCGCGAAGACACCGAGGCTCAGCTCACCAATCCATCGATCGAGCAGTTCGACGATGCCGTGGTGGTGGTCGATGCAAACGGGCTCGGACCCAAGGGTGAAGAGCCGCTGCGTTTCGGCGCGCCACGCGCAGAAGTCGACAGTGCAATCGAAGCGGCTTTCGGCTCCGCTCCGGAACGCTCGAGCAACGACGAATGCGGTGCGGGGCCTATGGAATTCAGCCAGTTCGGCCCGCTGCAGATCGCCTATATGGATGACGAATTTCGCGGCTGGTTCCTGCGCGAAGGCGAAGGAGTGGCAACCTCCGATGGCGTTCAGCCCGGTACGACAACGCTCGACACGCTCAAGCGCGAACGGCAGGTTCGCGAACTCGACACGACGCTTGAGGGCGAATTCGAATATACCGCCGCCGATTACGGCACGATCACCGGCTTCGCCGAGGATGGTGAACTGGTAAGCGGGCTCCAGGCGGGGATCAGCTGCTTCTTCCGGTAGTCGTTATCCGCGGGCGAGCCGGGATCGAACGACCTCCTGCGCAAGGCCGGTTGCGGTCCGCGCTTTCGCTGCGAGGCCGGAGATGTATAACTCCGCTGCATGACCCTAATTGCAGAGCTCTATTTCAGCTTCCGCTCGCCTTATAGCTACCTCGCGGTCGGGCGCTATCGCGCGATGACCGAGAAATACGATCTCGACATTGCGCTGCGCCCCGTCTGGCCGCTGGCAATCCGCGAACCCGATTTCTTCGAGCGCAACCATCCCAACTGGCTCGGCTACACGATGCGCGACATGCTGCGCGTGGCGCAGTTCCATGATATTCCCTTCGGTGCACCGCGACCCGATCCGATCGTGCAGGATGTGGCGACGCGCAGGATCGCTGCCGACCAACCGCATATCCGTCGGGTCACCCGCATGGGACAGGCTGCGGCACGGCGAGGATCCGGTCTGCCCTTCGCGCATGAAGCGGGGCAGCTCATCTGGGGCGGGCAGGAAGACTGGCACGAGGGGGACCATCTCGGCGGCGCGCTCGCCCGGGCTGGCCTCGACCCGGCGGAGATCGAGCGCGAAGTCGCCGCGCAGTCCGATGCGCTCGACGCCGAAATCGCCGCTAACCAGGATGCGCTCGAGGCGGCAGGTCACTGGGGTGTGCCCACCCTCGTGTTCGATGGTGAACCCTTCTTCGGGCAGGACCGTATCGAAATGGTCCGCTGGAGAATGGACCAGAAGGGGCTGACAGAACGATGAACACCGAATTCTTCGACAGCTTCGACGGTACGCGGCTGGCGCTTCATCGGCACGGGGAAGGGCGGTCGTTCGTGCTGCTTCACGGCCTGTTCTCCAGTGCGGCGATGAACTGGATAAAATGGGGGCATCACGAGGCGATCGCGGCGCAGGGTTATGAAGTTCTCATGCTCGATTTCCGCGTCCACGGCGAAAGCGCCGCACCCCAAGATCCCGAACACTATCCAAGCAATGTGCTGGTGCGCGATGTCGCGGCGCTGGTCGATCACCTCGGGCTCGAGGATTACGACCTCGGCGGCTTCTCGCTCGGCGCGCGCACGTCGCTGCACGCAGTAGCGCACGGCGTGTTGACGCCCGCGCATCTGGTGATCGGGGGGATGGGGACCGCGGGGCTTGGCGAATGGCAGCGCCGCGCGGCCAAGTTCCGCCGCGTGATCGACGAATTCGATGCCATCCCCAAGGGCGATCCCGACTATTTCTCGATGCAGTTCCTCAAGTCGCAAGGGGTCGATCGCGTGGCGGCACGGTTGCTGCTCGACACCATGCCCGACCTCGATCTCGCCATGCTGGACAACATCACCATGCCGACGCTGGTGGTGTGTGGTGACGAAGACCGCGACAATGGGTCGGCGGAGGAACTGGCCGGACTTCTGCCCGATGCCGATTTCGTCGAGGTGCCGGGAACGCATATGAGCAGCGTGACCAAGCCCGATCTCGGACAGGCGATCGCCGAATGGCTGGGGCGGCAGGCATGAACGCCGCGGCCCCGGAACTGCGCTGGTGGTTGTGGGGCCTCTTCGCTTTCGTGGTGGTGATAGGATTGGGCGCCGCGGTCACCGCACCAGACCCGGTCACATTCGGGATCACTGATCACCAAGCGGCAGGGACCGCCGCGCGGGTCGACGCGATCCAGACGCAATGGCGTGAGGGCGGGGTGCGCCCGCTTGCGATCCTCGCGATGATCGGCGATCTCGTCTTCATCGCAATCTACGGCTGGGGCAGTTGGCGCGCTGGCCGCAGCTTCATGCCGGCGGGCGGCAGGGTCCGGGTCATCGGCGCATTCATTGCCGCTGCGGCGCTGGTTTTCGTGCTGACCGATTATACCGAAACGGTGCTCCAGATCATCCAGCTCGTCGCCGACAAGGGATCGGATCACCTCGCTGCGTCCGCCGCCACCGCGCGGCCCTTCAAGGTAATCGCTTGGATCGTCACTTTTGTGGGCGTGCCGGTAGCGCTGGTCATGCGACGGATCGATGCTGGGCCGCTTGATTAACCCGCGCTGCAGGTGCAATCCGGTAGCACGTGAAACCACATTATTGTTTCTGAGAGGTCCTGCATGAAATTCGCATCCGTCGCGCTCACCGCGCTCGCCGTCTCGCTGGCCACGCCCGCAATGGCCGACCATCACGCTGCCGGAACCGAGGCGGCGGCCAGCGCCTACCCGATGACGCCGCAGGGCGCGGCCGACTGGGTGGCCATGGTCGAGAAAGACATGTTCGATTTCTCGGTCGAATACGGACGCGTGCTGTGGCTCAACAACACTTACATCGTCCATGACAGCGACCAGCTTGCGGCGAAATACGGCGCCGAGGCGACCGAGAAGTCGGTCCGCTACGCCAATGAAGCGGCGAAATATGCGCGCGTCGAGGGGCTCGATGCCGAGGTCGCGCGCAAACTCGATATCCTGCGCAACGGCATCGTCATGCCCGCTCCGGTCCGCGATGGCGCGGCGACCGAGCTGAACGAAATCGCAACCAAGCTCGGCTCGGCCTATGGTAAGGGCAAGGGCACGCTCAATGGCGAGGAAATCAACGGCAGCGACATCGAGGCCGAGATGGGCAACCTCGATCGCACCCCCGCCGAACTGGCCGAGATGTGGGCCAGCTGGCACGACAATGTCGGTGCGCCCATGCGCGGCGACTACCAGCGCATGATCGCCATCGCCAACGAAGGCTCGAAAGAACTCGGTTTCGCCGATCTCGGCGCGATGTGGCGCTCGAACTACGATATGGACCCCGACCAGTTCGCAGCCGAGACCGAGCGGATGTGGCAGGAAGTGAAGCCGCTCTACATGGCGCTGCACACTTATGTCCGCCGCAAGCTCAATGCCAAGTACGGCGCCGAAGTCCAGCCCGCCACCGGCCCGATCCGCGCCGATCTGCTCGGCAATATGTGGGCGCAGGAATGGGGCAATATCTATCCGTTGGTCGCGCCCGAGGGAGCCGGTGACATCGGATACGACCTCACCGACCTGATCACCGCCAAGGGTCTCGACGAAATCGAGATGGTCCGGACCGGTGAACAGTTCTTCTCCTCGCTCGGTTTCGAGCCGCTGCCGGAAACTTTCTGGGAACGCAGCCAGTTCGTGAAGCCGCAGGACCGCGAGGTCGTATGTCACGCCAGCGCGTGGGACGTGGACAATGTCGACGACCTGCGCATCAAGATGTGCATCAAGAAGAACGCGGACGATTTCATCACGATCCACCACGAACTGGGCCACAACTATTACCAGCGCGCCTACAACCAGCAGGACTATCTGCACCTCAACGGCGCCAATGACGGGTTCCACGAGGCCATCGGCGACATGATCGCGCTGTCGATCACGCCCGAATACCTGGTACAGATTGACATGCTCGACGAGGCGGACGTGCCCAGCGCGGACAAGGACATCGGCCTGCTGCTGCGTCAGGCGATGGACAAGGTCGCCTTCCTGCCCTTCGGCCTGATGGTCGATCGCTATCGCTGGGGTCTGTTCGACGGTTCGATTCCCGCGGACCAGCTCAACAAGGGCTGGAACGACCTGCGGCTCGAATATCAGGGCATCGTCCCCCCGGTCGAGCGCGACGAAAGCGGTTTCGATGCGGGCGCCAAATACCATATCCCCGGCAACGTACCGTACACACGCTACTTTCTTGCGCGGATCCTGCAGTTCCAGTTCTTCAAGGCCGCATGCGATCAGGCGGGCTGGGAAGGGCCGCTCCATCGCTGCTCGTTCTACGGCAATGAGGAAGTCGGCAAGAACCTCAACGCGATGCTCGAGATGGGTGCGAGCAAGCCGTGGCCCGATGCGCTCGAAGCCTTCACTGGCGAACGCCAGATGAGCGGCGCAGCGATGGCCGAGTATTTCGCCCCGCTCAAGGCTTGGCTCGACGAGCAGAACGCGGGTATGGCCGAAGGGTGGTAAGCCGTATCGCCCTGCTCCTCGCCCTGCCGCTGGCGGTCGCCTGTGCGCCCGTCGCGGGGGGCGAGGACGCGCTCGCACCGCCGCAGGAGGCAAGCGTGCAGGGCGCGCTGTTCGTCGCAGGCAAGTTCGGCAACACCTTGTCGAAGGTCGATCTCGCCAGCGGCTCGGTAGCGATCACGGTCGATAGCTGCGCGAATCCGCACGAACTGGCGACTTCGCCCGATGCGGCGCATGTCGCGCTTGCCTGCTATGGCGGACAGAGTGTGGATGTGTTCCGCACGTCCGATCTGGCGAAGGTGACAAGCATCGATCTGGGCGATGGCGCGCGTCCGCATGGCATCGTGTGGCACGCCAATGGCGATCTCTACGCCACTGCCGAGGGGCGCCGTTCGATCTTCTGGATCCGCGATCCACTCGGCGAGGCCGACACCTTCGAATATGCCTCGGGCCAGGACGGCACGCATATGCTCGCGGTCGCGCCCAACGGCAATCATGCGTGGACGACCAATCTGGGCTCGCGCACTGTCAGCCTGATCGATCTCAAGACGCGGCGCGCCCCACGCTCGGTCGAGGTGGGCGAGGAGCCCGAAGGCATCTGGCTTTCGGACGATGGCGAAACGCTGTGGGTGTCCGCACGCAAGTCGGATGCTGCCTTCAAGCTCGACCCGCAAACGCTTGCGGTTCGCGAGCGGATCGCGACCGGTCGCTTTCCCCTGCGTATAACGCTACGGCCGCAAGGCGATTATGCCGTGACGTCCGATCTTGCAGATGGCGCGCTGAGCGTGATCGACACCGCTGGCGGTGAAGTCGTGCGTACCATCGTCGTTTCAAGCGTCGAAGAAGCGATGGAGCGGACGCAGGTAACCATACTGTTCTCACCCGATGGCGAGCGGATCTACGTGGCCGAAACCACTGCGAACGCGATCGCCGAAGTCGATTTCGCCAGCGGGCGCGTTTTGCGGCGGCTGCCGGGCGAGGGCGGCGGCGACGGAATTGCCATCATCGAATGAGCGTGAAGCGAAAAGAACTTCCCGTGGTGGGCTGGCGCGAACTGGTCCACCTTCCCGAACTCGGGCTGCACGCCGTTCCCGCGAAGATCGATACGGGCGCGCGCACCTCGTCGCTGCACGGCACGGTGCTCGAGGAATTCGAGCGCGACGGTGAGCGATACGTCCGCTTCGCAGTCGATTTCGCGCAGCAGCACGTCAGGCAGGTGTGCGAGGCGGTGCATGTCGATGTTCGTGGGATCACCAGTTCGAATGGCGAAACCCAGCGCCGCTATGTTATCAAGACGCCATTGAAGATCGGCGGCGTCGAGTTTCGAGCCGAGATCAGCCTTGCCGACCGGCGCGACATGCGCTTTCCGATGCTGATCGGCCGTTCGTCGCTGCGCCGTCGTTTTGTAGTCGACAGCGGCTATTCTTGGCTGCAGACGCCGGAAATGAAGGTCACGAAAGGCCACAAACCATGAAAATCGCGATGCTGGCGCGCAATCCGAATCTTTATTCGCACCGCCGCTTGCAGGAAGCGGCGGAGGATCGCGGGCACCAGTTCGACATCCTCAACACGCTGCGCTGCACGGTGCATATCGCCAGTCACAAGCCCGAGGTGTTCTACAATGGCGAGCCTTGCATCGGCTACGATGCGGTGATCCCGCGGATCGGTGCGTCGATTACCAATTACGGTCTCGCCATCCTGCGCCAGTTCGAGATGCGGGGCTGCTGGCCGCTCAACGAAAGCGTCGCGATCGGGCGCAGCCGCGACAAGCTGCGCAGCATGCAGATCCTCGCCAAGCATGGGCTAGGCCTGCCGCTGACCGCCTATGCCAACGATCCCAAGGCAGCCGAAGAGATCATCAAGGCGGTCAAGGGGCCGCCGGTGGTGATCAAGCTGCTGGAGGGCACGCAGGGCATCGGTGTCGTCCTTGCCGAAACGATGTCATCGGCCAAATCGGTGATCGAGGCGTTCCGCGGCGCCAACGTCAACATCCTGGTGCAGGAATTCATCAAGGAAGCGGGCGGTACCGACATTCGCGCGCTGGTGGTCGGCGGCAAGGTGGTCGCGGCGATGAAGCGCACCGGTGCGCCCGACGATTTCCGCAGCAACCTCCACCGTGGCGGCAGCGCGCAGCTGATCAAGATCACCCCCGAGGAACGCAGCACCGCCGTCCGCGCGGCCAAGCGCATGGGGCTGAATGTCTGCGGCGTCGACATGCTGCGATCCAATCACGGCCCCGTGATCATGGAAGTGAACAGTTCGCCCGGGCTCGAGGGAATCGAGAACGCCACGGGCAAGGACATTGCCGGGATGATTATCGATTTCATCGAGAAGAGCGCCAAGGACGGGAAGACCAAGACCAAGGGGCAAGGATGATGCAAGATGCCGGATAGGGCCTCGGCAAGGGTCCTTGGATAATTGACAATCCGTTTAAAGGCTTTGCTTCGCAATAGTCCATGACGAGCCTGGACCTGCGACGATCCGGCCTAGCGCGAGTCAAATTCCGACAAATAGCGCCCCTCACGCATTGCGCACCATCAGGCCGCCGTCGACCGGGATCACCGCGCCAGTAATATAGCTGGCCGCAGGGAGAACCAGCGACAACGTCATATGCGCGACCTCTTCGGGATCGCCATAGCGTTTGAGCGCGGTCCGCCGGTTGGCATAGATAATCTTGTGCTCATCGGGCACAGCCTCGGTCATCGCCGTGCGGATCGGGCCGGGGCAGATGCAATTGACCGTAATGCCTTCGGGGCCGAGATCGACCGCCAGCCCGCGGGTAAGGCCGGTGACACCCGTCTTGGCAGCGACATAGGGCGTGTCGCCGGGCGTCGCGCCCAGTCCCTCGGTGCTGGCGATGTTGACGATACGCGGTGCGTCGCTCGCGCGCAGGTAGGGCAGTGCCGCGCGCACCATGCGCTGATGCGCCGTCAGCATCACCGCGAGCGCACGGTGCCAGATCTCCTCGTAGCCATCGTGGTCGAGGGTGCAGAAACTCGACACGCCGGCGTTGTTGACGAGGATGTCGACGCCGCCGAAATCGGCGGCGATTTGCGCCACCACGCGCGCGATCGCATCCTTGTCTGCCACATCGAGTGCATAGGCTTTCGCCCCATTGCCGCATTCGGCGGCGAGCACGGCGCAGGCTGTGGCATCGATATCCGTCATCGCAACGTGCGCGCCTTCGGACGCGAAAAGCCGGGCGGTGGCGCGTCCCATGCCGCTGGCGGCACCGGTGACGATGGCAACACGCCCGGCGATGGACCGCGAGCGGTCTGGCAGTTCGGTCATGGCTCTCTCCCTTGCGGGAGCGAGCTTAGCGGAACGGCGGCTCGTTGAAAGCGCGCAGCTTGCGGCTGTGCAGGCGCGGGCCTTCCTCCTTGAGCAGCTTGCAGGCCGTCACCCCGATCTGGAGGTGCGCCGCAATCGCTTCCTCGTAGAATGCATTGGCCTGGCCCGGCAGCTTGATCTCGCCGTGCAGCGGCTTGTCCGACACGCACAGCAGCGTGCCGTAGGGTACGCGGAAGCGATACCCCTGGCCCGCGATCGTGGCGCTTTCCATATCGACGCCGACCGCGCGGCTAAGGCTCATGCGCTTGGCCGACTGCGTGAAGCGCAGTTCCCAATTGCGATCGTCGGTGGTGACGACGGTGCCGGTACGCATCCGCTTCTTGAGGTCCGCGCCGTGTTCGCCCGAAACCTGCTCCGCCGCGCCGGCCAGCGCCTGCTGCACTTCGGCGATCGCTGGCAGCGGGATTTCGGGCGGCAGCACCGGGTCGAGCACGTGATCATCGCGCAGATAGGCGTGCGCGAGCACGTAATCGCCGATCTTCTGGCTGGGTCGCAGGCCCCCGCAGTGGCCGATCATCAGCCACGCTTCGGGACGCAGCACGGCGAGGTGATCGCAGATCGTCTTGGCGTTGGAGGGCCCGACGCCGATATTGACCAGCGTGATGCCTTCGCGATTGGGTCCGACCAGGTGGTAGGCGGGCATCTGGTGACGCCGCCACGCAGTGTCAGACAGTTGCGCGCGCGCATTGTCGGTCTTCTCGGTCAGCATCAGCCCGCCTGCGCCGGCCAGCGCGGTATAGCCGTTCGATCCCAACTGCGCGCCAGCCCAGTCAACGAATTCATCGACATAGCGGTGATAGTTGGTGAACAGGATGAAGCGCTGGAAGTGATCGGTGCTGGTGCCGGTGTAATGGGCCAGCCGCGCGAGGCTGAAGTCGGTGCGTAGCCCGTCGAACAGCGACAGCGGGATCGGGTCCTCGTCATTCTCGAGCACGATGCCATCGGCCAGTTCGTCGCCGATGTCGGCCAGTTCGGTCGAGGGGAAGTGGCGTGCGATCAGATTGGGGTCGACCCCGACCAGTTCCGCACCGGCTTCGCCGTCGAGCACGTAAGGAAAGGGGATTTCCTGCTTGGAGGATCCCACTTCGAGTTCGACCTCGTAATTCTCGTCGATCAGTTCGAGCTGTTCGCGCAGGTAATCGCGGAACAGGACGGGGCGTGTCACCGTGGTGGTGTACAGACCCGGTGCGTTGAGCCGACCGAAGGCGCGATTGCGGTCCTCGGGCTGGTCGCCGCCGCGGAAACGCAGGCGCAGTTCGGGATAGGCATAACTGCCGTCGCTGCGGCGCTCGGGCGCGGGGAGGATGCGTTCGCGACCGAAGGCGATGACATCCTCGCGCAGCCGCGCGACCGCAGCGTCGTAGATCTTCTCGAGTCGGTCGAGTGTTTGTTCGATTGATTCCATGGGCGTTTCTCCTGCCTCTTGTTGTTTTCGGATTTGCGTCGCCGCCCAACATAGGGTGCGTTCGCGGTTCTTACAAAAAGGGCGCGGCGACCGAAGCCACCGCGCCCTGTTTGTCTGTCGTGCGAAACGAAGATCAGCCCTCGGCGGTCTCTTCGCCAGCGTCTGCTTCGTCGCCTTCGCTTTCGAGCATGTCGGCGGGGATTTCGCCGGGCTCGAGCGTCGAATCGATGCGGTTGGCTTCGGCCTGCTCTTCGATCTCGCGCTGCTCGTCTTCGAACATCTGCGCCATCACGTCGATGCCCTGGCTCTGCAGTTCGGCTTCGTCGTCCGAACGGGCGACATTGGCCTTGATCGTGACCGAGACTTCGGGGTGCAGGTCGATGCGGACTTCATGCATGCCGATCGACTTGATCGGGTCACCCATGATGACCTGCTTCTTGTCGATCTCGTGGCCCTTTTCGCCAAGCGAAGCAGCAATGTCGCGGACGTTGACCGAACCGTAAAGCTGGCCGGTGTTCGACGCGGCGCGGATCAGGATGATTTCCTCGCCTGCTACCTTTTCGCCTGACTTTTCGGCTTCGGTACGACGCTCGGCGTTTTCCTTTTCCAGGCGGTCGCGGTTCGCCTCGAAGACCTTCTTGTTGGCTTCGTTGGCGCGCAGCGCCTTCTTCTGCGGGAGCAGGAAGTTACGGGCATAGCCGTCCTTCACGGTGACGACGTCACCGATCGAGCCGAGCTTTTCGATCCTCTGAAGGAGAATGATATCCATCGAAGTTCTCCTTACTTCACGATGTAGGGCAGCAGGCCGATGTGGCGCGCGCGCTTGATGGCCTTGGCCAGTTCACGCTGCTTCTTCGCGCTGACGGCGGTGATGCGGCTGGGGACGATCTTGCCACGCTCGGACATGAAGCCCTGCAGCAGGCGCACGTCCTTGTAGTCGATCGCGGGTGCGTTCTTGCCCGAGAAGGGGCAGGACTTGCGGCGGCGGAAAAACGGACGGGCCATCAGTTACGCTCCTCGCGGTCGCGGCGCTTCTTCGCATCGCGCTCGTTCTTGCGCATCATCACGCTGGGGCCTTCCTCGTGCTCGTCGACGCGGATGGTCATGTAGCGGATGACGTCTTCGTTGATGCGGGTCTGGCGCTCGAGCTCCTGCACGACGGCGCCGGGGCCTTCGATGTTGAGCATCACGAAATGCGCCTTGCGGTTGCGGTCGATCTTGTAGGCGAGGTTCTTGAGGCCCCAGGTCTCCGTCTTGGTGACCTTGCCTTCGTTCTTCTCGACAATCTCGGTAGCGGTGGCGGCGAGCTGGTCGACCTGAGCCTGGCTCAGGTCCTGTCGCGCCAAGAAAACATGCTCGTATAGAGCCATGCCCTTGTCCTTTCACATGTGGCCGATCGCTGGCTTGTCCGCGGGATTGCGGGGCCCCTCCGGCTTTCTTCGTCATCCCGGCGAATCCGGCGGGCCGGACACGAGGGATGCGCGCACATAGCGGGATTGGCGGGGATTGCAAGCCAAGTTCGGGGCTTGGCACGCGGGAACGCTGCGGGCAGGGCGGTATTGCATGTGCAACGAAGGAGCAAGACGTGCCCGGTGGATTAGTAGCCCTGCTTGACGACGTATCGATCATCGCCCGGACGGCCGCGGCCTCGATCGACGATATCGGTGTCGCAGCATCCAAGGCGGGAACGAAGACCGCCGGCGTCGTGATCGATGATGCGGCGGTCACGCCGAGCTATGTCACCGGCCTCAGCCCCGCGCGCGAGCTGCCGATCATCTGGAACATCACCAAGGGCAGCCTGAAGAACAAGCTGATCATCCTGCTGCCCGGCGCGCTGCTGCTGAGCTGGCTGTTGCCCAGCGCGATCCTCTTCATCCTGATGGCGGGCGGCGCCTACCTCTCCTATGAAGGCGCGGAGAAGGTCATGGAAAAGCTCGGGGGGCAAAAGCACGGCCTTACCGTCGAAGACGAGATCGTCGATCCGGTGGCATTCGAGAAGCAGCGCGTTTCCGGGGCGATCCGCACCGACCTGATCCTGTCGGCCGAGATCATGGCGATTACGCTGAACGAAGTCGCGGCCGAGGATTTCATCGTCCGCGCGGGCGTGCTGGCGATTGTCGGCATCGCCGTGACGCTGGTGGTCTATGGCTCGGTGGCGCTGATCGTGAAGCTCGACGATATCGGACTGCACCTGCGCGAGAAATCCTCGCAGGCGGCACAGGCGTTCGGCCAGTTTCTCGTCAATTCGGTGCCCTACCTGCTGACGACGCTGTCCTTCGTCGGGACCATCGCCATGCTGTGGGTTGGCGGCGGGATCATCCTGCACAGCCTGCATGAGCTCGGACTGCACGGCCCCTCGGACTGGGCGCATGGCTTGCAACACACGGTCGAGGCGGTGACCGGCGGGCTGTCGGGCATTCTGGGCTGGGCGACCTATGCGGGCCTCTCTGCGCTGGCGGGGCTCGTGCTCGGCGTGGTGATCGCGCTGTTGGTACACAATGTCTTCAAGCTCGGTCAGACGCATGCCGAGCACTGAGCTGCCAGTCCTCTTCACCTGTGCAGGATCGCGCGGGCTGCGCGCGACCTGGGCAGCGGAAGAAGCGGGGGTCGCGATCGACCTGCGGTTGTTGCCGTTCCCGCCGCGTTTCCAGGCGCCCGAGTTTCTCGAGATCAACCCGCTGGGCACCGTTCCCATGCTGGTCGATGGTGAAACCGCAATGACCGAAAGTTGCGCGATTGCGCATTATCTGGCGAGCAAGGGGAGCGATCGCTCACTGGTGGTGGAGCCGGACGAGGCGGATTTTGCCGCCTATCTCGACTTTACCTATCACGCGGATGCCACGATCACCTTCCCGCAAACCGTCTACATGCGGTTCGCGCTGTTCGAGAAGGAGAAGGGCTGGGGCGAAGCGGGCCAAGCCTATGCAAAGTGGTTCTGGAAACGGCTCGTCAAGCTCGAGCAAAGGCTCGAGAGCCGCGAATATCTGTGCGCCGACCGCTTTACCGTTGCGGATATTTGTTGCGGCTACGCGCTCATCCTTGCGCGCAAGGTCGGCCTCGACGAAGGCGTTCCGGCAACGCTCAAGGCCTATCGCGAGCGGCTGACGGCGCGTGAGGGCTACCTCCGCGCCGTCGAACGCGAGGCCGCCGGACCCGCGGCGATCTAGGCCAGCCGCTCGAACAGGTCGCGGGCGAAGGCGCTCAACGTATCGTCGCGCGCACCCATGATGACGATCCGGTCGCCGGGGCGTGTGATCTGTGCCAGCCGATCGCCGACTGCGCTGCGCTCGGCAATGTGTTCGGCATGGCCACCGGCCTGTTCGATCAGCGCGACGATCCGTTCGCTGCCCTCGCTGCGGTCGACCGTGCCCCCGAAATAGACCGGATCGCATAGGAACACGCGGTCTTGCTCGTCGAGTTCGCTAGCGAAGGTCTGCGCCAATTCCTCGCCCATTTGCCGCAAGGGACCGTATCCATGCGGCTGGAAGAAGGCGAGAACGCGCCCCGGATGCGCCTTGAGCGTCCGCAGGGTCGCCGCACACTTCTCGGGATTGTGGCCGAAGTCGTCGATCACCGTAATGCCCGACGGGCTGGAGCCGATCACGTCGAAACGCCGGGCAAGACCGTCGAACCCGGCCAAGGCCTCGACCGCCTTCGCCACCGGGATCCCGGCAGCGGCGGCACCCGCAATGGCGGCAAGCGCGTTGGACAGATTGTGTCGGCCGGGAAGGTTGAGCGTCAGCGCGTGCTCGCTGCCATCGTGGCGGTCGATCACCAGCGCGGCCTGGCGCATGGGACCTTCGGCGATCGACCCTGCGACGACGCCGATCTGCGCCTTCTCCTGCGCAATGCCGAAGGTGATCACTTCCTTCGCCAGCGGCAGCAGCGCAAGCGCTTCAGGATCGTCGGCATTGATAACGGCGATGCGGCTGCGCGAGAGATAGTCGCCGAACAGCTGTCGCAGTTCCTCCATGCTCTTGTGGTCGAGGCTGACGTTGAGCAGTACGCCGACCGCAGGGCGATAGAGCGCGATCGAACCGTCGCTTTCGTCGACTTCGCTGACATAGAGGCTCTGTCCGCCGACGACGGCGCTGGCATAAGGCCGGTCGGGGACGACGAAATTCTTCATCACCGCGCCGTTCATGATCGTGGGTTCGCGGCCGCAGGCTTGGAGGATCCAGCCCAGCATGCCGGTAACGGTCGACTTTCCGCTGGTCCCCGCAACCGCCAGCCCGGCGCCGCTGGTGTTGAACAGGATCGAATTGAGCTCGGCTCGGGTGAGCCGCAGGCATTCGAGTTCGCGAGCGCGGCGTGCGTCGGGCACGCTGTCTTCAACGGCGGCGCTGGCGACGAGGATCTGTTCACCCGATACGATGCCGCTGCCGTCTTGCGGGTGGAGGCCGAAGCCCTGCGCTTCGAGTGCAGCGAATTTGTCCGGCATGCGGCCCTGGTCGCGGCTGCGGTCCGAACCCTCGACCGTGCAGCCACGGCCGCGCAGGATCTGCGCCAGCGGCAGCATTCCCGATCCGCCGATGCCGCAAAAGAAAAACGGGCGCGCGAAGAGTTCATCTGGAGTGGGCATATCGCTCATTCGCGTGCAGCTATTGAGTTGTGTCGCCCGACACAAGCGCGCTAGCACGCGCGAATGGTCAGAATTGCGATCTGTGCACCGGGAAAACGGCTCAAGCGCGACCGCGCCGATATGGTCGAGGCGCTGGTGGCGGGACGTGACGACGTGTCGCTGCATTTCCATGAACAGTGCTTCGCCGAGGACGGGCACTTCGCCGGCGACGATGGCGTACGGTTGCGCGCGCTGGTCGACTGCGCGAACGATCCGGCCTTCGATGCGGTGTGGTTCGCGATGGGCGGCTATGGCTCGAACCGGATCGCGGCGCAGGCAATCGCGCAGATGAATGCGGCGGCGCGGGCGAAATCCTATCTCGGCTATTCGGACACCGGCTTCCTGCTCGGCGCGCTTTACCGCGACGGCATCGGACGGGTGGCGCATGGCCCGCTAGCTGGCGACATCCGGCGCGAGGGCGGGGAGAAGGCCGTCGAACGTGCGCTGGACTGGCTGAAGGGGCATGTTTCCGGGCTCGAACCGGGTCTCGACGAACGCCCCACGGTCGCTTTCAACCTCACCACGCTGGCGATGCTCGTCGGGACCGATCTCGCGCCCGACCTCGGGGGGCACGTGGTCCTGATCGAGGAAGTGGCCGAGCATCTCTATGCGGTCGATCGGATGCTGTTCCATGTTACGCAGCACCTCAAGGGCATCGCGGGGCTACGTCTCGGCCGGATCAGCGACGTGCCGGAAAACGACCGGCCCTTTGGAACGGACGAGGTCGCCATCGTCGAGGATTGGTGCGCGCGCAGCGGCATTCCCTATCTCGGCCGCGCCGACATCGGGCACGACGCTGCCAACAAGATTGTCCCCTTCGGGCTTGAGGCGCGCGGCCCACGGGCCTAGGCGCGCCCACGAGGAGATATCGATGACTGCATTTATCTTTCCCGGTCAGGGCAGCCAGAAGGTCGGCATGGGCGTCGAACTCGCCGAAGCCAGCGCGCATGCCCGCGAGGTGTTCGAAGAGGTCGACGAGGCGCTCAAGCAGAAGCTGTCGGCGTTGATGAAGGACGGCCCGGAGAGCGAGCTTACCATGACTGCCAATGCGCAGCCCGCGATCATGGCCAATTCGGTTGCCACCGCGCGCGTGCTGGAGAAGGACTTCGGGATCATGCTGGCCGACAAGGCCGAATGCGTCGCCGGCCATTCGCTCGGCGAATACAGTGCGCTGTGCGCCGCGGGTGCGTTCTCGCTGACCGACACCGCCAAGCTCCTACGGCTGCGCGGCATTGCGATGCAGGACGCGGTGCCGATCGGTGTGGGCGCGATGGCCGCATTGCTGGGTGCCGATATCGAGAAGGCCAGTGCGCTGGCCGAAGCCGCTGCCGAAGGGCAGGTGTGCGAAGTCGCGAATGACAACGATCCGACGCAGGTGGTCATCTCGGGTCACGCCGAGGCCATCGAACGCGCGATTGCGCTGGCGAAGGATCACGGCATCAAGCGCGGTATCAAGCTGCCCGTCTCTGCACCCTTCCATTGCTCGCTCATGGGCCCTGCGGCTCTGCGGATGAAGAATGCGCTGGCAGAAACTCCGCCGCAGGCTTTCGCCGTGCCGATCTACGCCAATGTCACTGCAACCCGCGTTACCGACCCGGCGGAAGAACAGGGGTTGCTCGTCGAACAGATTACGGGGCGGGTCCGCTGGCGCGAAAGCGTGCTGGCCATGCATGACGCAGGCATTGCGCGCTTCGTCGAGATAGGCGGCAAGGTGCTCGCCCCGATGGTCGGGCGCATCGCCAAGGAAGCCGAAACCGTCAGCCTCGTGACGATGGAAGACCTCGAGAATTTCGCCAAGGAGAACGCATGATGTTCAGTCTCGAAGGAAAGACCGCTCTGGTTACCGGTGCCAGCGGCGGGATCGGTTCGTCGATTGCCTATGCGCTGGCCAAGCAAGGTGCGCGGCTCGCGCTGTCGGGATCGAATGCCGACAAACTGCGCGCCTTTCGCGAGCAGCTCAACGACGAGTTCGGACACGACCATGTCGAGATCACCTGCGATCTTTCCAATCCGACTCAGGTCGAGGAACTGATTCCGGCTACCGTCGACACGCTGGGCCGCATGGACATTCTCGTCAACAACGCCGGCATCACGCGCGACAATCTCGCGATGCGGATGAAGGACGAGGAATGGGACCAAGTGATCCGCATCAATCTCGAAGCCAGCTTCCGCCTGATGCGGGCCAGCGCGCGGCCGATGATGAAAGCCAAGGGCGGGCGGATCATTTCGATCACCAGCGTGGTCGGGCACACCGGCAACCCCGGCCAGATGAACTACACAGCGGCGAAGGCGGGCCTTACCGCGATGTCGAAGAGCCTCGCGCAGGAACTGGCCAGTCGCAACATCACCGTGAATTGCGTCGCGCCCGGCTTCATCCGCACTGCGATGACTGATGCGCTGACCGACGACCAGAAAAGCGCGATCAATTCTCGGATCCCCATGGGCCGTATGGGCGAGGGCGAGGAAATCGGTGCCGCAGTCGCCTATCTCGCCAGTGACGAGGCCGCCTATGTCACCGGCCAGACGCTGCATGTGAACGGCGGCATGGCGATGCCGGGCTGAGACGCCCCAGCGGGCGCGAACCGGGCGCAGGGGCCCGGTCCGCCTCGCGGATACTCGCAAACGCCGCATATGGTCTTCCCGAAGCGATAAACGCCCACTTTTCCCCAAGGAAATCGGACGCGGGCGGCTTGCGGCTTGCTCCACCCGAGCGCCCCGCTAGGGTGACCGTTCATATTCCGGCGCTGCAGGGGCGATTCCGGCCCTGCCTGCGCCCTAGAGGGACGAAAGTAGGACCATGAAGGCCACCATCGAACGCGCGACGCTGCTGCGTTGTCTCAGTCACGTCCAGTCGGTTGTGGAACGCCGCAACACCATTCCGATCCTGTCGAATGTGCTGATCGAGGCGGAAGGCGATAATTCGCTGCGCGTCATGGCCACCGACCTCGATCTCCAGGTGATCGAGCACATGGACGCGAATATCGACAGCGCGGGCTCGATAACCGTGTCGGCGCATCTGCTGTTCGACATCGCCCGAAAGCTCCCCGACGGATCGCAGGTCAGCCTCGAAGCGGCCGAGAACCGCATGGCGATCAAGGCCGGGCGCAGCCGTTTCTCGTTGCCCACGCTCCCGCGCGACGACTTCCCGGTGATCGTCGAGGGTGATCTCCCGACCAGCTTCGAATTGCCTGCCAAGACACTGGCCGAGCTGATCGACCGGACACGCTTCGCCATCTCGACCGAAGAGACGCGTTACTATCTCAACGGGATATTTTTCCACGTTTCGGACGACAGCGAGCCGGTGCTCAAGGCCGCCGCGACCGACGGCCACCGCCTTGCGCGCTTCACCTTGCCGCGGCCCGACGGTGCAGAGGGCATGCCCGATGTGATCGTCCCGCGGAAGGCCGTGGCCGAGCTTCGGAAGCTGCTGGAAGAATCGCTCGACGGCAATGTCCAGATCGATTTGTCGGCCAGCAAGGTCCGCTTCACGCTTGGTGGAGAAGGCGGCGTGGTTCTCACCAGCAAGCTGATCGACGGCACATTCCCCGATTATTCGCGTGTTATTCCAACGGGTAATGACAAGCTCCTCAAGCTTGATCCGAAGAGCTTCCACGAGGGGGTCGACCGTGTCGCGACGATCGCCACCGAGAAGACCCGTGCAGTCAAGATGGGGCTCGACAAGGTCACCAGTCCGGACAACGGCAGCGCAACCGAGGAACTGCCCGCCGAATATGGCGCCGACGGTTTCGAGATCGGCTTCAACGCGGGCTATCTGAAGGACATTCTCAACCAGATCGATGCCGACACGGTGGAGATCCATCTGGCGGATGCGGGCGCGCCCACGCTGATCCGCAAGGACGAGAATTCGCCTGCGCTTTATGTTCTGATGCCGATGCGCGTCTAAGCGCTCGCATTGCCGCGCACCTGCCGCTAGCATCCTCCCCGCAAAGGGAGGATTTCGAATGCAGCAGGTCCACGTCCGTAAGGATTCCATCGGCGAGACCGAACTGGTTGAAACCGCGCAGGGGCCACTGGCCGCGGGCGCGGTGCGGCTTGCGGTCGAGAGCTTTTCGGTCACTGCGAACAATGTGACCTATGCCGTGGTCGGTGACGGCTTCGGCTACTGGAACTTCTTCCCCGCGCCCGATGGTCGGGGCATCGTTCCCATGTGGGGCCATGCGCGGGTGATCGAGAGCAACCATCCCGAGGTCGCAGTGGACGAACGCGTCTACGGCTATCTGCCCATGGCAACCCATCTCGACGTGGTCCCGGGCAAGGTCAGCGCCGCGGGGTTCACCGACATGGCCGAACACCGGCAACCGATGAGCCCGGTCTACAACAGCTACACGCGCCTCGCAGCCGATCCCGAACACGATCCCGCGCGCGAGGGAGAACGGATGATCTTCGGACCGCTGTTCAAGACGGGCTTCTTGATCGAATATTTCATGCGCTCGGAAAGCTGGTTCGGCGCGCGCCAGGCAATCCTCACCAGCGCCTCGTCCAAGACCGCGATGGGCCTGGCGAGCGTCGCCAAGCACCGTTCGCCCGATATCCGTCGTATCGGGCTCACCTCGGCGGGAAATGTCGGGTTCGTCGAGGACAGCGGGCTTTATGACGAAGTCTTCGCCTATGACGATGTCGGCAAGATTGCTGGCGAGCCCAGCGTGTCGGTGGACTTCGCGGGCAACGCCGGGTTGCTGAAAAGCCTGCATGAACATCTCGGCAGTGCGCTGGCCTATTCATGCCTCGTCGGTGCAACGCATATCGAGCAACGCGAGGGCGGCACGGGTGACATCCCCGGGCCGACGCCAACGCTGTTCTTCGCCCCCGACCATGCGGTCGCGCTGTTCAAGCAGGTCGGACCCGAGGATGCGGGGCGCCAGATGGCCGAAAGCTGGCGCGGCTTCCTTGCCGACGCGGGCGACAGCGTCACGATCGAGCGCAAACAGGGTCTCGCCGCCGCTCGCGATGTCTTTGTGCACATGGTGGCGGGCAGAGTGGAACCTGCCAAGGGAATCGTGATCGAGCCCTAGATCTCGATCGCGATCTTTCCGAAATGTCCGCCGCTTTCCTGGTGGCGGAACGCCTCGGCGAGATCCTCGAGCGTGAACGTGTCGCTGATGACCGGCTTGATTCCGTTCGCCTCGATCGCGGCGATCATGTCCTGCTGCATCCGGCGACTGCCCACGGTCAGCCCCTGAACGGTGAGGTTCTTGGAAAAGAGCACCGCCGTCTGAACCGGGCCGGCGAAGCCTGCGAGCACGCCGATCAATGCGATGTGTCCGCCCACGCGGGTGGCCAGCATCGACTGGTCGAGCGTTCCCGCGCCGCCGATCTCCACCACGCAGTCGACCCCGCGACCGCCGGTGATCTCGAGCGCCTTGGGGCCCCAGTCCTCCACTTCCTTGTAGTTGATGAGGTGGTCGGCGCCCATTGCCTTGACGCGTTGGAGTTTCTCGTCGGAAGAACTGGTGGCTATCACCGTTGCGCCTGCGGCTTTGGCAAATTGCAATGCGAAGATCGAGACGCCCCCGGTACCCTGGACCAGCACCGTGTCGCCCGGCTTGAGCGCATAATCGACGAACAGGGCGCGCCATGCAGTCAACCCGGCGCAGGTCAGCGACGCCGCTTCGGCATGGCTGTATCCCCGCGGCGCGCGCGTGAACCAGTGCGTGGGCGCAGTAACCGCATCGCGTGCATAGCCATCGAGCCCGTCGCCCGGCACCCGGGTGAACGCACTCGAAGGAGGACCACCGTCCAGCCAATCGGGAAAGAAGGTGCTGACGACGTGGTCACCGACGGCGAATTCGCCGACCCCGTCGCCGACAGCCGTTACCACACCCGCGCCATCGGACATCGGAATGCGCCCCTGCGCAGTCGGGATCATGCCCTTGACCACGGCATAGTCGTGGTAGTTGAGCGAACTGGCCTTGAGATCGACGGTAATCTCTCCGGGGCCGGGAGCCGCCGCCTCGTCGAGTTCTGTCACTTCGAGTGCTTCGAGCGTGGAGGGCGTCGCGCCCGTGCGGATCGCTCTCATTCGGCCGCCTCCAGCAGTTCTGCTCGCTGCGGGCCGCGGATCAGCCCGCCGGGTGTTTCACCGGTCCACTGCCCTTCTCGGAAGGTGACCTTGCCGTTCTTGATCGTCGCAATGTAGCCGTCGGCTTTCTGCAGCAGGCGCTTGCCGCCCGCGGGCAGGTCGAAGGCGAGCCAGGGTTTGCCCAGCCTGATCCGGTCCATGTCGATGATGTTGAGATCAGCCAGATAGCCCGGCGCCAGGATCCCGCGATCCTCCAGCCCGTATAGCCGGGCTGTGTCGCTGCATTGGCGCTTGACGGCGTTTTCCAATCCGATCGTGCCGCGCGCCCGATCGCGTACCCAGTGCTGCAACATGAAAGTGGGTGAAGCTGCGTCGCAGATGGTGCCACAGTGCGCTCCGCCGTCGGACAGCGAATTCACCGTGTCGTCGGACTGCTGGAGATCCATCAGGAAGTCCAGGTTGCCGTCGGCGTAGTTCAGAATCGGCAGGTAGATGAAGCCCTTGCCATCATCGCTGCACAGCAGGTCGTAGGCATATTCGTCGCCCGACATGCCCACCGCCTTGGCGCGTTCGAGTATGCTTTCCTGTGCAGTGGGTTCGTAATTGAAATCGGGGTCCATTTCGAACTGCATGTTCCAGCCGCCGCAGACCACCATTATCAGACCCATGATGTCCTGATTGACCTCCGAGAAGTCGTGCTGCTCGGCCAGGATACGCGCCTTGAACTCGGGATCAAAGAGCTTCGCGTTCTGCTCTTCCCACGGCAGGTCCTCGATTTCCTTCCAGCTCGGCTTCAGCCGGAAAGGGTGTACCGTTCCCTGCCAAGCCATGACGATTCCGTTGCCGCGCAAGGCAATCTGCGCGACGATATTGGCGCCATTGTCGTTTTCGGCGCGCATGCTGGCGATTTGCTCGTCGAGCGGCAGTTCCTTGGCGATCGACTGCAGCGCAGCAAAAGTGACGGGTAGGCCGGTTTCGCGGCTCATCTTGCCCATCCAGCCGAATTCGTCCCATTCGCGCATCATGTCGCTCGCCATTTCGAACACGCCGTGGCCCGCACGGCCCATCGCGCGGCCGATGGCGACGAGTTCCTCGGCGGTGGCGGTGGTGCCGGGCACCACTTCGCCATCGATATCGCGATGCAGCACGGTGCGCGACGTCGAAAAGCCGAGCGCGCCTGCACGCACGCCTTCCTCGACGATGCGTCCCATTTCCTCGATGTCCTTTTCGGTCGGCACCGCACCGGGGCGCTCGCGCTCGCCGAGCACGTAGGCCCGCACCGAACCGTGCGGCACATGCGTTCCCACATCGACCGTGCGCGGCAGTTTCTCCAGCGCGTCGAGATACTCGGGGAAGGTTTCCCAATCCCATTTCATCCCTTCGGCCAGCGCGGTGCCGGGAATATCCTCGACGCCTTCCATCAGGCCGATGAGCCATTCATGCTTGTCGCGCTTGGCGGGTGCGAAACCGACGCCGCAATTGCCCATGACGACCGTCGTCACGCCATGCCAGCTCGACGGCGCCATTTCCTGGTCCCAGGTCGCCTGGCCATCGTAATGCGTATGGATGTCGACGAAGCCGGGTGTGACCAGATGACCGCCTGCATCGATCTCCTCGGCGGCATCGCCACCGACTTCTCCGACTTGGGCAATGAGCCCGTCCTTGATGGCGATATCGCCGGCAAACCGGTCCTGTCCGGTTCCATCGACGATGGTCCCGTTGCGGATGATCAGATCATATGCGGGCATGTTTGTGCTCCTCTCTCCCCACCGAGGAAGGTCTCACAATGCAACCGATGAGTCCAGCGTCTTGCGGAGGAGAGTAGGGCGGGTCACGCCCCCCGCGCGGCAATCATGCTCTCTATGTCGACGAACTTCTCGCGCGGGGCACCGCTGCGTGCCGCGGCAATTTCGGCCTCTTCGATCCGTTGCCAGTCGCGGAAGGTAACGACGTCGAGCGCACGCTTCTGCGCAAGCTCGTCGAAGCCCTCGCGGCCGCGCTTTCCGGCTCCTTCGCCAATGTCTTCCGCGACCTTTTCGATCACGGCATAGCCATCGGGCCGGTTGGTTCCGATCGTGCCGCTGGGACCGCGTTTGGCCCAGCCGACGCAATAGAGCGCGGGCGCTATTCGTCCTTCTTCGTTTGGAAACCGGCCCGCGCGCTCGTCGAACGGAACCCCGACAATGGGCGATGTCCGGTATCCGATGCAGCTGATCAGCAGATCGGCGGGGATGCGATAGGTTTCGCCCGATCCGACGGCGCGCCCGTCCTTCAACTCGGTGCGCTCGACCACCAGCCCCGACAGCTGGCCTCCTTCCTGTTCGATAAGGGTGGGGCTGGCGAAAAAGTCGAAGTTGATCGAGAGAGCCTTACCCGCACGGTCCGATGGGGAAAGCGCGGCGAATTCGCGCAGCAGCGTGACCGACTTGCGCTGCCCCGGATCGAGCATATCGTCGCTCTCAGGAGGAGGGAAATCGGCATTCTCGACGCGGGGGACCGCGCGTTCGAGGCGCAGCAATTCGCCAAGTTCCTTCGGCGTCATCATGATCTGGTGAGGCCCGCGGCGGCCGAGAATCGTTATCGTCTCGATGTTGCTGTCGCGCAGCAGCTCAAGCGCATGCGCCACGATGTCGGCCCCTTCGAATTCGGCTTCGGTCTTCGACAGGATGCGCGCCACATCGAGTGCGACATTCCCCATGCCGATAATGACCGCATGGCGACCGGACAGGTCCGGGGCGAGCGAGGCATATTCCGGATGGCCGTTGTACCAGCCCACGAAAGCTGCACTGCCGAAGACGTTCGCACTGTCCGCGCCGGGGATGGGCAAGTCGCGATCGCGCGGCGCACCGGTGGCCAGAATGACGGCGTCGTACAGTTCGGTCAATTCCTCGATCGCAATGTCGCGGCCGATTTCGACATTTCCGGCAAAGCGGACGGTGTCGCCGATCGCGGTCTTTTCGTAGCGGCGCGCAACCGCCTTGATCGATTGGTGATCGGGGGCGACACCGGTACGGATCAGACCGAATGGAACAGGCAACTTGTCGAAGATATCGACCCTGGCATCCTCTCCCCATTGTTTTACCGCAGCCTCGGCGGTGTAATAGCCAGCCGGGCCCGAACCGACGATCGCGATATGTCGCATGCATCTCTCCCTTCCGGAGCGCGCGATGAAGCACGATTGCCCCTATGCTGGCAAGCAGCCCGTCCGGTCAGCGCATCGCGCCGTAGTTATTCGTTTGGCAAGGATTCATGGTTACCTTTATGTCTACTCGGGACACCGGCGGGTGCGTCGCGTCCTCATCATTCGGGAGCCGAATTCACCATGGCAGGGTTTTTCTCGCGTGCAGGGCGAGGGCGGACTGAACGCAGCGGTACTGCGGACGGGTCTGCCCTGCGCCCCATCGGAGCATCCGATATCGCGCGTCGGGTCGAATTGCTGGACAGCTTCGAAGCGGCGGGCTTGGGCTGGTTCTGGGCGACGGATTCGGAGGGCCGGCTCATCTACCTCTCTCCCAATGCCGAACGCGAGCTTGGATGGGAAACGGGAGAGGCGATCGGCAAGTCACTGGGCGAATTGTTCATCGCCGAACAGGCCGACGATCCCGATCGCCCCGAACGCCCGCTGACCTTCCTCCTGCGCGCGCGCAATTCGATCAGCCAGCTCAACGTTCGCCTGGCTATCGAAGGACGTGAGGTCTGGTGGGAAATCGCCGGCAAGCCGCAATTCGACGCCCATGACGAATTCGTCGGCTATCGCGGAAGTGCGAAGGACATTACCGAGGCGCGCGAAAGTCAGCGCGATGCCGAACGGCTCGCGCAATTCGATCCCGTGACGGGCCTGCCCAACAGCCAGCGCGCCAATCTTCGGCTGACGGAGATGCTCAAGGCGTATCGCAATACCAAGCGATCCTGTGCCCTGCTGATCATCAATCTCGACCGGTTCAAGCACATCAATGAAACGCTCGGTCATGCGGCAGGCGATGAACTGCTCAAGCAGGCGGCAGCACGCCTCGAACGAATTGCCGGCGGCAAGGCCGAAATTGCGCGTCGCGGTGGTAACGCTTTCCAGATCGTCCTGCCCGACATGGACGATCGCGGCACGCTGGGCGATCTTGCGCAGCGGGTCATTCAGCTGCTCTCGCAGCCCTATTCGGTCGAAGGTTCGCGCGCGATTATCGGGACCACGGTGGGGGTCGCGGTCGCGCCCTATGACGGTCTCGATGCCGACGCGCTGGTCACTGCGGGCGAACTCGCCGTCCAAGCCGCCAATGGCGGGGGGCGGGGACAGTATCGGTTCTATTCGAGCGATCTCGCCGATGGGGCGAAGTTGCGTCGGCAGATCGAGCAGGACTTGCGCGATGCGATCGACAAGGGGCAGCTGGTCATGCATTATCAGCCAGTCGTCTGTACCAAGACGCGGCTGGTACGCAGTTGTGAAGCCCTAATGCGCTGGCACCACCCCGACCGTGGGGACATCCGGCCCGACGTATTCATCCCCATCGCCGAAGAAATCGGTGTGATCAAGGCGATGGGCGAATGGGCATTGCACGAAGTGTGTCGCGATGCGCGGGCCTGGCCGGTGGATCTGCGCGTTGCGGTAAACGTTTCGGCGGTTCAGTTCACCCAGGACGATTTCCCGCAGATCGTCAGCCGCGCACTCAAGCAGAGCGGCCTGCCGCCCGAGCGGCTCGAGCTGGAAATTACCGAAAGCGTCTTCCTCGGCGACAATGGCGGCACGCAGAGGGTGTTCGAAGATCTCAAGGCGATCGGGGTGAAACTGGCGCTCGACGATTTCGGTACGGGTTACAGCTCGCTCAGCTATCTGCGCACCGCGCCGTTCGACAAGATCAAGATCGACCAGAGCTTCGTGCGCGGTGCCACCGAGCCCGACAACAACAATGCGGCGATCATGCAGGCGATCGTCAGCCTGGCCGCTGCACTGGACATGGAGACCGTCGCCGAGGGCGTCGAATCCGAAGACGAACTCGACCTCGTTACCGAACGGGGCGCCACATTGGTGCAGGGGCATATCTTCTCGCGCGCCGTGCCCAACGAGGACCTCCTCCAGCGTCTCGAGAAGAAGCAACTGAAATACGAGCCGCGCGGGCCTGCCAAGCACCGCGCTGCGCGCAAGACCGTGTTCCGCCGGATCGGGCTGATCCACGAAGATAGCCGCTACCGCGTGGTGATGCGCAACCTGTCGAAGACCGGCGCGATGATCGAGGGCGTGATGGACGTGCCACCGGGTACGCAAGTGGTGCTCGATCTCGGGAACGGCCAATTGGCGGTCGCCACCGTACGGCGGTCGCGCGGGGCGGTGCAGGGGGTCGAATTCGAGACTCCCCTGATCAGCGACGGCGCCGATGGTCTGTGCACCCGCCATCGTGTCTCGCCCTACCAGATCGAGGCCGCCGGCCGCCCGCTCGCCGCTCTGCCGCAGGATCCCTATGCGCTGATCGCGGGTGATGCGGTGAACGATGCGTTGAAGCGCAAATTCGTCGAAGTCGAAGTCGGCGGACCAAAGCCCGGCACCGCTTACTGAAGCGCAATCCCGCTTCGCAACGACAGATCACACAGCACGCTTGGCGAGATTGCCGCGCGCAGCTAAGGCGCGCGCAAGGCATTCTGTGTGCCATCATTTTCGCTTAAGCAGTTTTTATGACCGATCTCTCGAAAATCCGCAATTTCAGCATCATTGCCCATATCGACCATGGCAAGTCGACCCTCGCCGACCGGCTGATCCAGCATTGCGGGGGGCTGACCGACCGCGAGATGTCCGAGCAAGTCCTTGATAACATGGACATCGAGAAGGAGCGCGGCATCACCATCAAGGCGCAGACCGTGCGCCTCAACTACACCGCGCGCGATGGCGAGACCTATGAGCTCAACCTCATGGACACGCCCGGCCATGTCGACTTCGCCTATGAAGTCTCGCGCAGCCTCGCCGCCTGCGAAGGCGCGCTGCTCGTCGTCGACGCGGCGCAGGGCGTCGAGGCGCAGACGCTCGCCAATGTCTACCAGTCGATCGAGCACGACCACGAGATCGTCCCCGTGATCAACAAGATCGACCTCCCCGCCGCCGAACCCGAACGGGTCGCCGAGGAGATCGAGGAAATCGTCGGCATCGAGGCGACCGGCGCGTGGGAAGAGGGCGGCGCGGTCCTAACCAGCGCCAAGTCGGGCATTGGCATCGAGGACACGCTCGAGGCGCTGGTCCGGCGTATTCCCGCCCCCACGGGCGACCGCGATGCACCGCTCAAGGCCATGCTGGTCGACAGCTGGTACGACCCCTATCTCGGCGTGGTCATCCTCGTGCGCGTGATGGACGGCGTCATCAAGAAGGGCCTCAACGTCAAGTTCATGCAGGGCGGCACGCAGCACCTGATCGACCGCGTCGGCTGCTTCACCCCCAAGCGTACAGACCTGCCCGAGCTGGGCCCGGGCGAGATCGGCTTCATCACCGCGCAAATCAAGGAAGTCGAACAGGCGCGCGTCGGCGACACGATCACCACGGTCAAGGGCGGGGCGGACAGCGCGCTGCCGGGCTACAAGGAAGTCCAGCCGGTGGTGTTCTGCGGGCTGTTCCCGGTCGACGCCGCCGATTTCGAGAAATTGCGCGAGAGCATCGGCAAGCTGCGTTTGAACGATGCGAGCTTCAGCTACGAGATGGAGAGCAGCGCCGCGCTGGGCTTTGGCTTCCGCGCGGGCTTCCTAGGCCTGCTGCACCTGGAAATCATCCAGGAACGCCTCTCCCGCGAATACGATCTCGACCTCATCACCACCGCGCCATCCGTGGTCTACCGCGTGCACCTCGGCCATACCAAGACCGAGGACGCCAAGACGATCGACATCCACAACCCCGCCGACTGGCCCGACGTCAACCGCATTGAGGCGGTGGAGGAACCGTGGATCAAGGCAGTGATCTACACGCCCGACGAATATCTCGGCGCGATCCTCAAGCTGTGCCAGGACCGCCGCGGCATTCAGACCGACCTGACCTATGTCGGCGGCCGCGCACAGGTGAGCTACGAACTGCCGCTGAACGAGGTGGTGTTCGATTTCTACGACCGGCTGAAGAGCATCAGCCGCGGCTATGCCAGCTTCGATTACGAGCAGATCGGCCTGCGCGAAGGCGACCTCGTCAAGATGAACATCCTCGTCAACAACGAGCCGGTCGACGCGCTATCGCTGATCGTCCACCGCAGCGTGGCCGAGGAACGCGGCCGCGGCATGTGCGAGCGGTTGAAGGACCTCATCCCGCGGCATTTGTTCAAGATCCCGATCCAGGCCGCGATCGGCGGCAAGATCATCGCCCGCGAAACCATCGCCGCGCTGCGCAAGGACGTCACCGCCAAATGCTACGGCGGCGACATCACGCGCAAGAAAAAGCTGCTGGAAAAGCAGAAGAAGGGCAAGGCGCGGATGCGCGAGTATGGCAATGTGAGCATTCCGCAGGAGGCATTTATTGCGGCGCTTCGGATGGGTGAGGAATAGCGAGCGGAGGCGCCTAACGCCGAAGCTTGCGAAGAAAGCGACAAGTTAGAAGCCGCTGCGCGCCAGCGCATCGCGAACCTCGGCCAGCGGGTGCGCGATAGCGCGATTCGACTGGAAGCGAAGCAGGCCAAAGGCCACCTCACGTGACGCATGGAGCGATTGCGTCAGCAATCGTGGAACGGCGCTTGGCGGAGAGCAACCTTTCTTAGTTGCGGCAGCGCGTGTAGGGTGGCCTTGTCCCAGCGTAGGGCCATTTTTCAGGAGGTGACTATCGCTGCGCTGAGAGTGGCGGAGGGTTATAGTCTTCACTCGCAGAGAACATGTGAGATCAGCCTTATATCCTCCATCCACTCTTTCAGCACAGTTCCTGGTCTTCCGGATAGGTGCAGTCTCATGAAGTCAGCTGGACTATCTGCTGTTGCAAAATAGGGGCTTTGCGTCGCGAGCGCAGCCGCGCTCTGGAAAGTTTTCTCATTGCGATGTGCGAAGAAATTCCGAACCGGGGGAGCGTCACGAAAAAACGTTGTCGAGTACGACAGTGCGGCATTGACACTAGCCAAATTCGACGCGGAAAGCCGGCTAAAAAGCTCGGTAATTGTTCGAGGCTCATGCCACGTCGGTTCATCTCTGCGATTTACAACTAAAGATGATCTAGCCCTCGAAAGTAAGTGAGGTCTCAACTCAGCGATAGCGTAAAGTAAGGCGTCCCGCTCTGATCCGAATCTTCCGTGAGAATGTGCCACTTTACCGCTGAATCTAGTCTTTGCGTTCAGGTGCACGCAGCTAAGATAGAACTCTCGGGCGAAGCTTGCCCACGCGTTTAACGTTTCGATTAGTACGTAAGCGATGAGCTTGTCATCAGTGGCTGAGTTAAAGTCAAGGCGCTCCATCCTTTCGATACGATAATCGAAAGATTGCTGGAGCCTTTCGAGTATTGGGTGTTTCTTCATTCCGAATGGGTGGACGCATTCAATACTTTTAGGAAGGCGCGAATTCTCTCTTCGCGCTGTGCCTTCACGTTCGTCCGCTCGGCAGATGCTTTGATAAAATTATAGTGCGGCGAAGACTTCGCTTCCTTCTCATCTAACTCGAGAGAAGCCGATAAGTCACTAAGCCCTTGCTCGACCTCTGAGAAATTCAAAGATGTCACTTTATCTGTTGGTCGATCCTTTAACCATTCATCGATCGCTAGGAGCAAGCTATATATCTGATAAGGCTTCGTTAGATTCAGCGTTTTGAGGAAATCCATGCTCTTCAAAATTCTGAATGAATTTTCAACCCGAGATTCTAAATCACTTTTCAGGGGAAACGCAGCGTCGTTGTCCTTGTAAAGATCATCGATCTTTTTCTTGTTTGTAGTGCTAACGCCATGGAGCATCGCGTGCAGGACTTCAGAATAAAGTTTCAAGTCTTGCATTCTAACCAAGGATTTTTGTGTGAAGGTCCCAATATTGCCGAGGAAAGAAGAGTTTTTCGAGGCAATCGAACCCACAAACCATTTAAACTCCCCCTGATGCTGTGCGTGTCGCATTTCTTCCGGATTAAGTGGGATGGTATAGGAATTCATCCTCCTGAAGACCTCGCGGACCTCCTCGGCGTTGGCGCCTACAAATTGATCAATGGACAAATTGTAAGAGAGAAACTTTCCTTTCGCATCATCGCTTAAGGCTGAGTAGTTTTTCCCTCGGAGGTCTTCTGTTTCGAGACTATTGGAGAGCTTGAAGCCGTCGTCGAAGAACGATTTCAATGCTATACTTCTTTGCTGACCATCAACGATCTCTTTGATCGTTGATCTGTTTTTGGCGTCCGTTATTGAGTGAAGGTAAAACTTCGGGATCGGATATCCTAGTATCACCGACTCAACAAGATAAGACTTCGCCGCATCTGGCCAGACCTTATCGCTGCGTTGGTACTCACGATTAACCTGAATTTCTTTCCGATCGATCGCATTGCAATAGTCGCCAATGTTCATGTTCGATGACTGGGCGTTAATCACTTTTGGTGCTCTCCACAACAACGACAAATTCTTGAGATTTTCGAGTCTTTACATATTTTCTAGATTGAGAATTGATGTGTGCCATCGTCCGTCCGCTCTCGAAAATTTCTTCGCGAAGGAGGGTAAGGTCCATGTTTTCACACATTTCAGTTAGGATTCTATTTAGCGGATTCTCTATTTCTTTATAGAATGAGTTTTGCACGACAAATACGGCTTTCCCTCGGGGTTTGAGCGCCTTTCCGCATCTACTCAGGGAGGAGTGCAATTTGTGAAAGTAATCAATATGTGTATTGAGATAGTATCCGCCAGATGCTCTGGAGGGGTGCGATGCCACTTTTTCGAGAAACTCCTGAGTGGTTCGGCCCCAAGACTTCTGAATACTCAAAGGCTCTCGTGGGGTTAAGACGCTACCCATTAATTCTCTTCGAAGATTCCAAGCCGAAGGTCCTAAGATGGGCTCTAGGATCGCCAGCTCAATCCGGGTTGCTGCCGCATAGTCGATGCGCGTGCAATACGGAGGCGAAGTGAGAATAAGATCAGCCCTGTTATCGCTGACCATCGGTTTGCTAGCGTCTCCTAGGCGAATTTCAGACGCATTACCGCAGCGATATTGAGATGCCTCCAACGAGGCCGCCATTCTGTCAATTTCGTTTAGGTATGCCTCCTCAATCTTGGCTGGCGATGACCGAACCTTTTTCTCGGGTATCTTGGTCCAGGTCGGATTAGACCCGATGCAAGAAGACGCGATGTTTCGCACCGCTGAAAAAAGAGCGACATAATTTGCGGCCGCAATCGCGGAAAGGTGTCGGAGTCGGGCTCCTCTAGGTGTCAGCGTTAGTTGGCCAACCATATGTTGCCGAATGCTACTCTCAATTTTCCTGATGAATCGAGCGGACCGCTGACTGAACCACAAATCTAATGAAGTTTCTTTTCCTGCGTTCGCGGAAGTGGCTGCCTTGAGAACAGTCTTTGCCAGTGCCTGTAAGCTGTCGGATTCGCTGGAGGGTAGCATTCTCGCTCGTGCAACAATGACCATTACTGGGTTGATGTCGATTCCAATGCTGCCAAACCCCAAAGTTGCGGCTGCGTGCGTTGTTGTCCCACTCCCATTCCACGGATCGAGAATGACGGAGTCCGCGCTTAAGTCTGCGGAATTTAGCAGAGTAGTAGCGAATTTTTCTGGATAGCCGGCGTAGTATGGGAAGAATCCAGCCCATCCTGTCGATGAGGTTTTGTCGCGTTTCGGCGATATAATCTCAAGGTCATGCGCGGACATAATCATGCAGATTGTTAGCGCAACGAGGGATGGGATGTCACCCGCCTGACCGAGAAATCGGCGCAATAAAATTGGTCCACCATATTGCGAATCCTCAATCCCACCCTGCATCCTTGATCGTTCGACACCGGGGCGCCGTGGCTTCCGGCATCTCCTCCGGCGCCTCACCCGCGCTCCCCTCCGGCGCCGGTAGCGGCATCGCCTCCTCCACCGCGTCCCACCGCGCGTCGGGATCGTCGTAGAGCTCATGTTCGGGGTCGTCGTAGCAGAGGTAGCCTTCCTCGCGGTCGAGCGCCTCCAGCCGCTTGTACTCCGCCCATGCCGCGCGGGTGCGGGGGCTCAGCTGGGCGTGCCAGTTCTCGTAACCCGCGTTGAGCTTGGCGTTGAGCGAGCGCAGCGTCTCGGCCTCTTCCTCGCCCGCGGCGGCGTTGCGCTCGGCCTCCCATTCCTTGCGCCATTGCTTCTTCAGCCGCTCGCGCTCCATCTTGCCCACCGCATCGGGGCCCTTGGGCCGCCCTTCGGCAAAGCGTTCGGGCGCGCGGTTGCGCAGCATGAACATCAGCAGCCGGTCGTTGTGCACCGTGCGGCTGCCGACGAGCTTGCCATAGGAATAGACCGGCACCTCGACCCCGTTCAAGGCGCGGTCCATCGCGACATCCTCGATCCGCTGGATGCCGAGGTCGAGCGCGGCCTGCCAGGCGGCGCGGAAGCTGGCGGCCTCGGGGTGGCGGCGCAGGAGGTAGGCGCCGACCTCGGCGCGGCCGACCGCGCGGCAGGCGCTGGCGACGCTGCCGGTATCCGCCAGCGCCTCGATAAAGGCGCGCTGGACCTGCGGCTTCCACCCGTTCGAGCGTTCCTTCGCGCGCGGGACGGGGGTGAAGGCGGGCAGCGTGCCGCGCGCGGTGCGGGGGTGTTGGGTGGGGCCGGTGTCGGGGGCGTGGTCGTGGTCGCTCATCGGTGAGGGTGGAGCAGATTTGGCGCGAGTAGGAAAATTGCGGGGGAGGGGGTGGGGGAGAGGAGGAGTTTTTGCGTTACGCACCCGCATCCGCGGGTGCATCCTCGGGGCTGTTCCTCCGTCGCTGCGCTCCTACGGGCCCCTGCGGGCGGCCGTGCAGGTGGCCTTCGGCCAGCTGCGTCTTCGACTGCGCTTCCGGCCTTGCCTCGCCTGCGGCTCGGGATCGTCGCGAGCCGCTATCGTAACGCGCAAGTCCCGTTCGCGACCAGCGAACGGCAAGGGCGACCGCCCGCCCGCAGCGGGTGCAGCTTGCTGCACATCTAGCGAGGACGCGCCCGCGGATGCGGGTGCGCAAAAGAAAAGACTCGCCGGAGGTTGCCCGCGGATGCGGGTGCGGAGAACAAGGACTCTCCCACCCGCGCCACAAACCCCCATCCCGCTTACCGAATCTTAACCCGGCCACGATAACGGTCAGGCGGGGGCGGTGCATCGGGTGCCGGGTCCAACCCCATTTCGAAAGTATCGAGCGATGGCATCTGTGTGTCGTCTGCTGGCACGTCTGCGGCGCAATGACCGGGGCAACGTGCTGGCCATCGTGGGTGCGGCGCTGGTGCCGCTGACCATCATGATCGGTAGCGGCATCGATTTGAGCCGCGCCTATATGGCCAAGGCCAAGATGCAGAGCGCCTGCGACGCCGCGAGCCTTGCGGCGCGGCGGGTGATGAAGGACGACCAGCTGACCGAGGCGGTGCGCGCGACGGGGCTCGAGTTCTTCTTCTTCAACTATCCGCAGGGGCTGTATGGCGCGAGCCGGTTCAATCCCGCGGTGAGCAAGCCCGAAGCGGGGGTGATCCGGATCGCCGCCGATGCCAGGATCCCGACGGTGGTGATGCAGATGTTCGGCTTCTCCACCCTGCCGGTGGCGGTGAGCTGCGATGCCTCGCTCAATTTCGTCAACACCGATATCGTGCTGGTGCTCGACGTGACCGGTTCGATGAACGACCGGGTCGACGGGACGCGCAAGATCGAGGCGCTGCAGGACGCTGTGATGGCGCTGTATGACGAGCTCGCGCCGATCCAGGCGCAGCTCGCCTCGCAGGGGCTGCGGTTGCGTTATGGCGTGGTGCCCTATTCGAGCACGGTCAATGTCGGGCGGCTGCTCTATGCCGACGACCCGGCAAACCTGCGCGCGAGCGTCACCGTGCCCTCGCGCGTGTCGAACATGACCAAGCCGGTCTACACCGGCAACACGCCGACGACGAGCGCGGACTGGGAGGTCTACAACGGCACGCGCACCGAGACGCAGTGCCAGAGCTATGTCGGCGCGAACGACGTGACCTCGAACCCCGGCGCACCTTCGCCCAAGGTGGTGACCAGGTACCAGGGCACGGCCTCGAGCAGCGGCTACGTCAAGTCGCAGAACTGGAACTACAACGGGCAGAGCGGCAGCTGCCGGCGGTGGAAGATCGTCGAGACGACCACCTACGACACCGCCTATGCGCACAATGGCTGGACCTATCGTCACAGCGAATACGCGATCGGCGACTATCTCAAGCCAGGCGGTGCAATGCCGATCGCGCCCACGGCGGAGGGGACGGTGCGGACCGCGGGCGCGTACAATGCGCAGGCGCTGGCGGGCGCGGTGACCGGCGGCGGGGTCGGCAATGCGGTGTGGAACGGCTGCATCGAGGAGCGCGACACGGTCACCTCGATCGATGGCGGCAGCAGCCTCGCGATCCCCGCGGGGGCGCATGACCTCGATATCAACCTCGTGCCCAACAGCGATGCCACGAGCTGGCGGGCGATGGTCCCCGATCTCATCTACCAGCGCAATGCGGGCACCGGCTCTGCCAATTCGACCGCCGGCGCGAGCAGCACCACCGGGTGGATAAAGGGCAACAGTTACGAGTCCGGTTACTGGGCCTGCCCGACGGAGGCGCGGCGCCTGCAGGTGTGGGACCGCGGCGCGCTCGACGGCTATGTGAAGGGGCTGCAGACGGTCGGGGGGACCTATCACGACATCGGCATGATCTGGGGCGCGCGGTTCATCTCGACCGGCGGCGTGTTCGGCGACAGCTGCGATGTCTACAACGGCATGCCCTGCAACCGTCACGTGATCTTCATGACCGACGGCGACCAGACCGCTTATTGCAACGTCTATGGCTCCTACGGGCTCGAGCGCAACGATATGCGCGTGCGCGGCAGCGGCGGCTGTTCGTCTGACGATCCGAACAATTCCACGGTCAAGAACCTGGTGGCACGCCACGAGCAGCGCTTCCGCATGGCCTGCAACGCGGCCAAGAACACCAACACCTCGGTCTGGGTGATCGGCTTCGCCACCGGGCTTAACGCGAACCTGACCGGCTGCGCGAGCAGCCCGGCGCAGGCCGACACGGCCGCCAACCGCACCGCGCTGATCGCCAAGTTCCGCCAGATCGGCAACCAGATCGGCGCGCTGAGGCTGACGCAGTGATCGCGCTGCTGGCCCGGCTGCGGCGCGCGCAACGCGGCGCGGCAATCGTCGAATTCGCGCTGGTGCTGGTGCCGCTGGTGCTGTTCCTCTTCGGCGGGCTCGACCTCGGCTACCAAGCCTATCTGCGCTCGGTGGTGCAGGGGGCGCTCAACGATGTCGCCCGCAGCAGCTCGCTCGAGGCACCGGGCATTTCCTGTTCGGGCGAAACGGTGGAGAAGAAGATCGACTGCGCCATCCGCACCCGGTCCGACGTGGTCGCGCGCAATGCGACCTATCGGATCTCGATGACCAGTTTCTACGATTTCTCCGGCATCGGCCGCAGCGAAAAGCTGGTCTCCGACAACAACCGCAACGGGCGCTACGACGCGGGCGACTGTTTCGTCGATCTCAACGAGAACGGCAGCTTCGACGAGGGCGCAGGACGCACCGGGCGCGGCGGCGCGGACGACGTGGTGTTCTACAAGGTCGAGCTGGCAATGCCGCGGCTGTTCCCGATCCATCGTTTTCTCGACGTCTCGCCCGAATATGCGATTACCGCGACCAGCGCGATCCGCAACCAGCCCTATGCGGTGCAGAAGGTGCCCCCGACCGTATGCGTATGACCAAACTCGCTTTCTTCCGGGGTCCGGCCCCGCTCGGGCGGGACTCTGCGCCCGGCCTGCTCGCACGGCTGCGCGCGTCGCGTAGCGGCATCGCGCTGACCGAATTTGCCATTTCGCTGCCGATCTTCGTGACGCTGCTGTTCGGCGGGCTCGAGATCATCAGTCTGGTGATGGCGCATATGCGGATGAGCCAGGTCGCGATCAGCGTGGCCGATAACGCCGGACGCGTGCGGACCAAGATCGACGAGGCCGACATCTATGAAGTGTTCGCGGGCGCGAACCTGGTCGGTGGGGGCGATTTCCACCGCGACGCGCGCGTGATCCTGTCGTCGCTCGAACCCAACAAGCAGACGGGCAGCCGGGCGGGCCAGATGATCACCTGGCAACGCTGCTATGGCGCGCTCCCGGTGTCGCCACGCTACGGCGCCGAAGGCACGGGCAAGAATGACAATTCGCTGGCGCTGGGCATGGGATCGCTCAATTCGCGGATCCGCGCCGCCGAAGGCACTGCGGTGATGTTCGCCGAAGTGTCCTATCGCTACACGCCCAGGATTCTGCCGAGCATCGTCAGCAACGGGATCGACCTGCGCTACGAGAGCGCCTTCAACGTACGCGAGCGCAACGACCAAGATATTTCCAATATCCAGCGACTGGCCACCAACGCCTGTTGAGGACTGGATGAACAGCAAGTTCGCCTTGTCGATCGCGGCGGCGGTGATGCTGCTGGTCCTCGCCATGCTGGGCGAGGGCGGTGCCGTATCGAACATTGCGCAGGCGGATGCCGCGCAGACCGAACAGGCACGCCGGATCTTGAGCCGGGGCGGCGATCCGCAGCCTGTATCGGCGCCGGGCGCGTCCTCGCCCTGGGCGGTGTCGGCCGATACGCCTGCGACGCCGCACGGCGCGAGCATTACGGCCGCCTCCGCGATCCCCGTTTACGAATATCGCAATGTGCCGGTCGCGATACCGCAGGAAATTATCGATCCCGACAAAGTAGCGGCCAGCCCGATCCATTAGACCTGGCTGGCCGTCTCAAACGCTTTCAGCGTGTCGTTTACGGACGGGTCTGTCCGTCGCCGTGAACGAGATACTTGAAGCTGCACAGCTGTTCGAGCCCGACCGGGCCGCGCGCGTGCATCTTGCCCGTCGCGATGCCGATTTCCGCACCCATGCCGAATTCGCCGCCATCGGCGAACTGCGTGCTGGCATTGTGCATCACGATCGCGCTGTCGATGCTGGTCATGAACTTGCGCGCGGCGGCTTCGTCCTCGGTGATGATCGCATCGGTATGATGGCTCGAATGCTCTTCGACCCAGGCGATGCCTTCATCGAGGCCGTCGACGATCTTCACGCTGGCGATCGGGTCGAGATATTCGGTGTTCCAGTCTTCCTCGGTCGCGGGCTTGAGCCGGTCGTCGATAGCCACTGCATCGACATCGCCGCGCAGTTCGCAGTCGGCCCCCATCGTGTCGGCGAATTTGGGAATGAAATCCGCGGCCACCGCGCGGTCGACCACCACGCTTTCGGTCGCGCCGCACACGCCGGTACGGCGCAGCTTGGCATTGCGGATCACCTTGACCGCCTTGTCGAGATCGGCTGCCGCATGGACATAGCTGTGGCAATTGCCATCGAGGTGGAGCAGCGTGGGCACGCTGGCCTGGTCGCGCACCAGTTCCACAAGCCCGCGTCCACCGCGCGGAATCACGAGGTCGACGAACTGATCGGCCTTGAGCAATGCGGCGACGGCATTGCGGTCGGTGGTGCCCACGGTCTGCACCGCATCTTCGGGAAGGTCCGCCGCGTTCAGTCCGGCGCGCATGCATTCGACGATCACGCGCGTCGAATGGCGGCTTTCGCTGCCGCCGCGCAGGATCACCGCATTGCCCGACTTGAGGCACAGGGCGGAGGCATCCGCACCGACATTGGGGCGCGATTCATAGATCATGCCGATCACCCCGATGGGTACGGCAACGCGTTCGATGGTCAGGCCGTTGGGGCGCTCGAACGTGGCAAGCTGGCGACCCACGGGATCGGGCAATTCGGCGATCTCCTCGAGCGCGCCGGCCATGCCTTCGATCCGGTCTTGGGTCAGGCGCAGGCGGTCGATGAAGCTTTCGGGCTTGCTGCCCTCGACGCTTTTTACGTCCTCGGCGTTGGCCTCCAGCAATTCGCCGGTCCGGCTGCGCAGCGCCTTGGCGGCTTCGCGCAGCGCGGTGTTCTTCGCATCGGTGCTGGCCGACAGCAGGCCACGCGCCGCCTTGCGCGCGCGCTGGCCCAGTTCATGGATATGGATTTGCGGATCAAGTGTCTGGTCGGTCATAAAAATCTTCCGTTTTCTTGTGTCGGGGCGGGAGGCGCTGGGCATCAGCGCAGCTCGACCGCCCGGTCGTATGCGGCCTGCAGTGTATCATGCAGCCGGGTGGAAAGGCCACCGTCGCCATTGAGCGCGTTGAGCCCGGCAGCGGTGGTGCCGCCCTTGCTGGTGACCGAATTGCGCAATTCCTCGAGACTGGGCGCGCCGGCCTCGCTGGCCATGGCGATCGCACCGCCGATCGTGCCCAGCACCATGTCGCGCGCTTCGTCCTCGTCGAAGCCCTGCGCCATCGCCGCCTCGGCGTAGGCGCGTGCGATTTCGAAGACGTAGCCCGGGCCCGAGCCTGCAACTGCAGTGACGCGGTCGAGCTTCTCTTCGCTGTCGACGGTGATCGTTGCGCCCGCTCGGCGCATGAAGGCCTCGGCATGGGCGACGTGATCGCCCGTTGCATGCGGGCCCGGGCAAATGCCGCTGACACCCTGGCCGATGGCCGCGGGAAGGTTGGGCATGGTGCGGATGACGGGCGCATCGCCCATCAGCGTCGACAGCCGGCCCGCGGAATAGCCCGCGGCAATCGAAAGCACGTAGCCGCCGGGTGCGAGATGTTCGGTATAGTCGGCGAGGATATCGTCGATCAGCTGCGGCTTGACCGCCGCGATGACGAGATCGAAGCGCTGCCCGGCGATATCGCCGCGGTCGGCAATCAGCGTGACCCCATCGGGCACATCGCTGCCCGCGGGATCGACCACGGTTATCGCTTCGGGGCCCTCCACCCATTGCGAAAGTAAAGCGGAACCCATTTTTCCGCATCCGACAATACAAACAGTTTTCGTAATGACTAGAATCCGTTTCCGAGCCTATATGCTCTTGTGATTTCTTCCGCTTACTTGACTACAGAATTCCCGGCACCCGGGAACTCGACTGCTACTTTGACAGTTACCATGTTTTAAGCGCTTTGCCGATATTCGGCAGAATGTGGTTGTGCGCTGCACCATCACTATCTATATTACGCTCTAGATATTTCAAGCCTCCGCAACTTTTGGAAAGCATGACCAAAAAGCGAAACATTGTCGTCAAAATCGGTTCGGCCCTCCTTGCCAACCTTGAACTCCTCACGCCGCGCTATGGCTTCCTCCAGCGCCTGCTCGAGGATATTGCCCAGCTTCGCGCCGAAGGGACGAACGTCATCCTGTGTTCGTCGGGCTCGGTCGCGCTGGGCCTGCGCATCATCGGTGAAACGCCCGAAAGCGCAGGAGTTTCCGACAAGCAGGCGGCCGCCGCCTGCGGCATGCCCTTGCTGCTCAACGCCTACAAGCAGGTGGGGCACGAATTCGGCTTCGATATCGCGCAGGTGCTCCTGACGCTCGGCGATTTCGAAGACCACCGGCGCTTCCTCAACACGCGCAATACGGTGCATCGCCTGCTCGAATCGAACGTGGTGCCGATCGTCAACGAGAACGACACCATCACCACCGAGGAAATCCGTGTCGGCGACAACGACCGGCTGGCGGCCAAGGTCGCCCAGATGGTCGGGGCGGACGATTTCGTCATCCTTACCGGGGTCGACGGGCTGTACGATCGCAATCCGGACGAACCGGGGGCCAAGTTCATCGCCGAGGTCGAGGATGTCGGCATGTATATGGATGCGACCAAGGGCAAGAGCACGCTGGGCACCGGCGGGATGGAAACCAAGCTGCTTGCGGCGAACATGGCGCAGGAAGCGGGGGTCACCACATGGATCGCCCAAGGCGAGGTCGACCACCCGGTATCGAGCGTGCTCGATGGTTCGCGTCGTTCGACCAAGATCCTGCCGCATCCCAACCCGCTGTCGGGCTGGGACAGCTGGATCGCCAACCGCCTGCAAATGGCAGGGAGCCTGGTGATCTCGGATTCGCTGGCCGCCTCGCTCAGCGGAGATCGCCCGATCCGGCGCGAGGACGTGATCTCGATGACCGGCGATTTCACGCGCGGCGACGTGCTGCACATCTACGACAGCAAGGGAATCGAACGCGCCCGCGGGCTAAGCGATTTCACGTCGGAGGAATTGCGCGTGCTGACCAGCAACCCCGACACGCAGGCCGAACAATTGCTCGGCTACCGCACCAAGGGCGAGGTGGTCCGCAGCGCCAACCTAGTGATGCTCGAGAACCGTCACCTGCTGTGGGATGCGCCCGAGGAAATCGTCGGCCAGGTCTGACCGGACGCACGGGGCGAGCCGGGGCGACCGCCGCGGCATGCCGACGCGCGGGGGACAGGGCGGCGAACTTCACTTGGCGTTCATCGGGACGCTGGCTATAGGCTGCTTCCCATGACGACCCAGACCCGTTCCGCAACCAAGCTCATCCTCGGCGCCGCGCTGGCGGGTGCGACTGTCCTCACTGCCGGCTGCGCCGGGCGCGACAATGGCCCGCGCGACACCGCCTATGTCGCGCGCGACGTGGAATCGCTCTACTGGGAAGCCAAGCGCCGGCTCGACAACGGCCAGGCCGAAATGGCTGCCGCGCTGTTCGACGAAGTCGAGCGCCAGCACCCCTATTCGCCCTGGGCGCGCCGTGCGCAGCTGATGGGTTCGTTCAGCTATTACGTTGCCAAGGATTACAACAAGGCAATCGCCGCATCGCAGCGGTTCCTGCAGATCCACCCGGGCAACAAGGACGCGCCCTATGCCTTCTACCTGATCGCGCTCAGCTATTACGAGCAGATCAGCGACGTGCAGCGCGACCAGAAGATCACCGACCAGGCGCTGACCGCGCTCAACGAGATCAACCGCCGCTTCCCCAACAGCGACTATGCCGCCGACGCGCGGCTCAAGATCGACCTCGTGCGCGATCACCTCGCGGGCAAGGAAATGGAGATCGGGCGGCATTACGAACGCTCGGGCAAGTGGATCGCGGCGCAGATCCGCTTCCAGAACGTGGTCGACAATTACGAGACCACCAGCCACGCGCCCGAAGCGCTCTACCGGCTGACCGAGACCAGCCTTGCGCTGGGCATTCCCGCCGAAGCGGTGAAATACGCCGCGGTGCTGGGCGCGAACTATCCGGGCAGCGAATGGTACGACAAGGCCTACGACCTCGTGCAGAAGCACGCCCCGGGCGCCAGCGCGGGCTGATTCTCAACCGGTGCCGACGCGCGCGGCCGCTGCGTGCGAGCCGTGCCGCGGCACGGCGGGATCGCGCGAATCGCGTACCCGGTTTCGACCCTCGTTCTTGGCGCGATAGAGCGCGCGGTCGGCCTGGCCGTAGAGCGCTGTCCAGTCCTCGCCTGCCGTCACCCGCGCCTCGGCGACGCCGATGCTGGCGGTGATCGCTTCGCCATGCGGCATATCGGCCGCGGCGATCTCTCCCAGCAGTTGTAGCGCGATCGCCGGATCGAGCGTTTCGGTGCCCGCGAGCAGCGCGAATTCCTCGCCGCCCAGCCGCGCCGCACAGATTTCGCCCCGGGCATGCGTGCGCAGCAGATGCGCGATCGCCTGCAGCACAGCATCGCCGACATCGTGGCCGAAGCGGTCGTTGATCGTCTTGAAGCGGTCGATGTCGACCACCATCAGCCGCACCGCCGTGCCGCGCGCGGCGAAGCGTTCGAAACATTCGAGCAATGCGCGACGATTGGCCAGCCCGGTCAACGGGTCGCGGCGCGCCAGTTCGCCCGAACGGTGCCGCGCCTCGACGAGGCTGAGCAGCAGGCCCTGGTGACGCACCATCATCACCAGCTGGAACCCCGCCGCGATCAGGATGGTCAATGCGAGCACGCGGTCCATCAACTCGCCGGTTCCCAGCAGCACCATTGCCACCGGGCCCATCGTCACCAGCAGCACGGTCATTCCGACGCTGCGCACCGCCATCAGGCAATAGCCGGTAATCAGCGCGCCCAGCGACATGATGGCGGGGTAGTAGAGCCGTATCCCGACCGGCGCGCTGGCCCAGCTGGCAATGCACCAGATGCTCCCCACCGCGGCGGTCAGCAGGCAGATCTGCCACACCGAATCGATTACCGCGCGCGCTTCGCTTACGTCGGTGGCCTCGTCGATCGGCCGGCGGATGCGCACCAGCGCGGTCACGCTGAGTGCCAGCACCAGCAGCGGGGTGCCATAGGCGATCACCGGCCCCGCGCCGGGACTCGCACCATAGATGCAGATGGGCAGGCTGAGTATGAAGCCGATGAACAGCAGCCGTGCCTGGCCGCGCATGTGATCGGCGGTGAGCAAGGTGAATTCGTCGCGCAGATGCGCGGGAATATCGGGCCCCAGCAGCCCGGCGAAAAAGCGTCTCCCTGTCACGCAGAGCGGACTAATGCAGCATTTGCTAATTCGGCGTTTACAACGTCACTTCTCCATGCCGCTTCGCACTTGTCGATTGCCGCGCAAGCCCTGCTGACTTGCCTTGCGCCAGCGGCTAGGAAGGAGGCCGCATGCTGACCCGCCTGTCCATTCGCAACATCGTGCTGATCGAGGCGCTCGACCTGACCTTCGGGCGCGGGCTGGGCGTGCTCACGGGCGAAACCGGCGCGGGCAAGTCGATCCTGCTCGACGCGCTCGGCCTCGTGCTGGGCAATCGCGCCGACAGCGGGCTCGTCCGCGGCGGCGAGGACAAGGCCAGCGTGACCGCGAGCTTCGAATTCGCCGCGCTCCCGCTTGCGCTCGCCGAACGGCTCGACGGTGCCGACATCGAGATCGAGGATGGCGAGCCGCTGATCGTGCGCCGCCAGCTCAGGGCCGACGGCAAGAGCAAGGCCTTCGTCAACGACCAGCCGGTCAGCGTCGGCCTGCTGCGCGAAATCGCGGGCTTCCTCGTCGAGCTGCACGGCCAGCACGACGATCGCGGTCTGGTCAACCCGCGCGGCCACCGCGCGTTGCTCGATCGCTTTGCTGGCGTCGACGGTTCGAAGCTGGCGGCGGCATGGACCGGCTGGCGCCGCGCCGAGGATGCGCTGGCCGAGGCACGGCTCGCGGTCGAGACTGCCAAGGCCGACCAGGACCTGCTGCTCGCGCATCTGGCCGAACTGACTGCGCTCGAACCGCAGGCGGGCGAGGAAGCGCGGCTCGCCGAAACACGCGCCGACATGCAGAAGGGCGAGAAGCTGTCGGGCGATCTGGAAGAATTGCGGCACCTGTGGGAAGGCTCGGATTCGCCGCTCGCATCGCTGCGCGTCGCCGCGCGCCGGCTCGACCGGATTGCCCCCGAGCACCCGCTGCTGGCCGAAGCGCTGGCGGCGCTCGACCGCGCGGTAATCGAAGCCGGCGAGGCCGAAGACAAGCTCGAGGCGGCCGCCGAGGCGCTGGTCCACGACCCCGCCGCGCTCGAAGCTGCCGAAACGCGGCTCTTCGAACTGCGCGCGCTGGCACGCAAGCATCGCTGCGAGGTCGACGAACTGCCCGAACTGATGCGCGACATGCGCAGCCGGCTCGAGAGCATCGAGGGCAGCGAGGCGCAGCTCGACGCGCTCGAAGCTGCGGCCAAGGATGCGGGCGCGCGCTATCGCAAGGAGGCGGAGGCGCTGCACGATGCGCGTCTGGCCGCCGCCGCGCGGCTCGACAAGGCGGTGGCGGGCGAGCTGGCGCCGCTGAAACTCGATGCCGCGCGTTTCCGCACTGCAGTCACGCAATTGCCCGAGGAGCGCTGGGGCGCCGCAGGCATCGATACGGTCGAATTCCTCATCGCCACCAATCCCGGCGCCGATTTCGCGCCGCTCGCGAAGATCGCCAGCGGCGGCGAACTGTCGCGCTTCATCCTCGCGCTCAAGGTCGCGCTGGCCGAGCAGGGCGGGGCGGCGACGGTGATCTTCGACGAGATCGACCGCGGTGTCGGCGGCGCGGTGGCCTCCGCAATCGGCGAACGGCTCGCGCGGCTCTCGGCTGACGGGCAATTGCTCGCGGTGACGCACAGCCCGCAGGTCGCCGCGCGCGGGCGCACGCATTACATGATCGCCAAATCGAGCCAGGGCACGGTGACCAAGACCGGCGTGGTCCTGCTCGACGAGGCCGGCCGCCAGGAAGAGATCGCGCGCATGCTCAGCGGCGCCGAGGTCACCCCCGAGGCGAGGGCGCAGGCGGACCGGCTGCTGGAGGGCGTGTGATGTCCGCGCCAAAAGCCCCCTCTTCTTCAAAGGAGGGGGTTGGGGGTGGTGGCGTCTCCCCAGAGCCGCTGCGAGCCAGAGCCGCAGGAATGCGCCTCGACATGCCCGAGCCCGAACGGCGCCTGTGGACCGAATTGCGCGGCAGGCGCCTGTCCGGTTTCAAATTCAGGCGGCAAGTGGTTATCGGGCACCGGATCGTGGATTTCTTCTGTCCCGCGAAAGGCCTGGTGATCGAAGTGGATGGCGATACACATGATCGCGTGACCGATGCGGACCGCGATGCGGCTATGCTTCGGAACCATGGGTTTACGACGCTGCGTTTCACCAATCATCAGGTCATGCGCAATCTGGACGGGGTGCTGGAGAAATTGACAAGCATGCTCGAAGAAACTGCGGATCGGTGGCCGAAAGGTCGCGAACACCACCCCCAAACCCCCTCCTTTGAAGAAGAGGGGGCTTAGAGTGCCGACCGACATCACCGAGGCTGAGGCCGCCAACGAATTGATGCGGCTGGCGAAGCAGATCGCGCATCACGACCGGCTCTACCATGCCGAGGACGCGCCCGAGATCAGCGATCCGGAATATGACGCGCTGGTACGGCGCAATGCCGCGTTGGAGGCGGAGTTTCCGCACCTGGTGCGCGAGGATTCGCCCAGCCGCAAGGTGGGTCACACGGCCACCACCTCGCCGCTGAGCAAGGTGACGCACGAGGTCCGCATGATGAGCCTCGACAATGCCTTCAACGCCGAAGAGGTCGAGGAATGGGTCGCGCGTGTGCGGCGCTTCCTCTCGCTGTCCGAAGACGATCCAGTGGCGTTCACCGCCGAGGACAAGATCGACGGCCTGTCGTGTTCCTTGCGTTACGAGAAGGGCGCTCTGGTGCGCGCGGCCACGCGCGGCGACGGGCAGGTGGGCGAGGATGTGACGCCCA
>LWDU01032265.1_pt2 | contig 59880 bp, 55 predicted proteins | sample 727161 | NCBI WGS metagenome assembly LWDU01 (sample SAMN04566230, study PRJNA314399) | hydrothermal vent metagenome | isolation source: deep sea hydrothermal plume seawater | place: Mexico: Gulf of California, Guaymas Basin | collected 2004-07-11
TGTATCAAAGTCTCAACCGTCGCGTGAACATTAGATATGCTGGAGAATGTACAGTTCACGCTTGGTTCGAATCCTGCAGGTCCTAAATTGCATTATGTTGAGAGCGGACACGGCAGGATTCGAACCCGCGATCTGTGGCTTAGGAGGCCACCGCCTTATCCAGCTGGGCCACGTGTCCAAGCGGCTCGACCAGCCACCCTTTGAACAACCTATCGCAATACCCTCTAACCCAAAATGACATGAGGGCAACCCGTCTGTGGTCTACTAAGATGGAAGGAAAAGGGGAGGACAAGAAGGTCGTCGCCGGCGCCGGTGAATCATTGCCCAACCCCTATGGAGGTGGATTTGATGATGCGGCAGACGAACTTGAAATATCTCGCCGAATGTGGTCCCAAGCCGAAAACCAGCGAATTACGATGGGCAATTTTGCAAGCAAACCATCCATCTTGTTTCTTCGGCAGCTAACTGGAGTCTTGATGGCATTAACCGCGCTGGCAGGCGTGATAGTACCAAGCCAAAAACCAGCGGCTACCGTTGCTTTTTTCATTCCATTATTGGCACTAAGTATCGTCCCTGCATTATTGGCTAGCGAAAAATCGATTTCGGCAATGGTCTTACGTTCATCGCTTTGGAAACAAGGGGCATTTATCGAAGGTCTGAGCAGAGACATGATGGCAGAACCAGGGATGGACCGCATCAAAGCAGGAATTAATGACGCCCGCCGCCATAATGCAGTCGCAGCAATTTTAGCAGGCGTTTCCACGCTATTGCTAGTCTCATCCGCGGGTTTAGAAACCGACAGCCTCGCCTATAATCTCGTTTTATTGGTAACGATGGCAACCAGTCTCGGCCTTGCGTTTCATGCGGTTTTCACCACCGATGAAATCCGCCGTTTAGGCGATAGATTACCATATCTCATCCTCCATGCACCAACCCATCACCCAACCCAATTAGATACGATTCTAGGGGATTTAGTATTGGCTCATCTGGACCCAGATTTAACACAAGCGTGGAAACTTTGGGAGGAGGATTTAGGCGAGGCAATATTGACGGGAGTCGATAGAAGGCAAGCTCGCGAGCGCCTCCTCTACCTATTACATCTCAATAATTCAGGTGCTTTAAGCGATGAGGAAACCCTAGGTGAGATGAAGGAATTTATCAAACCGATGAAGTTGGAGACTATTCTTTTTGATGAGAATTCAGAATTTAATTGGCGAAGATTGCAAAGATTGATTCAACATGCGAGATCTTGGCGCACAGAGGTATTTGATTTACTTGATAGACTCCAAAACGATCTACTGTCTGGTTCAGCAGCGGTAACCAGAGATGATTGGCGAATGGATTTGGCATTAGGGAATGTTTCAAACGATGGAACCGGCCACCTTTTCATCGCCATCAATAACCAAACATCTGAGAATCGCCATTTACGAGTCGAGGTAATCGTCCCCGGAGGAGTGCCGGAGTCTCAAAATCATAGATTTGAATTATCGGCTTGTCCCGGCCCTAAAAGTTCACTAGCCTTGGCAGATTCATTATTGGAAGATGCTTTGGATTGGATGCCGAGATATTTAGAAAAAGGTGTGATTTTATGGATTGGTTTGGCCTGGAAGAACAGGTCTAGAAAACAACGAAATATCCAGGTTATTCTTCGGGATGATGAGGGGGTCGTTTTAGACTCCAGAATAATCACTTCAGAGGGCGTAGCAACCGAATCTCAATTGGAAAATCGCCGATTAAAACGGATGTTGGGTGCCAGATCTATCGGCGAATCAGATTTACCAACACCAACCCTACAGACAGCATGAGTCTTGGTTGGGAAGCGCGGTGCTTATGACATGGCTTCACTTGGGCCAACTCACCAGAGGTGGAGTATGTGGAAGCATGGGACATCATAGTCATCGGAGACGGGCCAGCAGCACTACGTGCTGCCGCGAGCGCAGCTAAAGCGGGTAGTTCTACTCTAATGATGGCTGCAGACACATTGGGGAGCGGCGACTCATCAGCATTTGATGGCATTGCAGCACCCTTGAAAGAAAGCACCACCAAATCTCATCGAGATGATACTATTCGTGCCGGTGGATTCCTTTGCGATCAAGATATCGTTTCAAAAAGAGTTTCTCAAGCCACAAGGCAAGTCGACCTCCTCGAGCGATGGGGGGTAATTTTTCGGCGCGACTCAGATGGAATTCCATTTGTCCGGCGCGGACCGGGCCATACCCTCCCTAGATTGACCGGTGCAGGCGATGCTCTAACCAGAGAATGCCAACAGGTATTGGAAGAACAATGCATTCGCCATGGCGTGGTTAGAAGAGGAAATCAAATTCCGATGGAATTGGTTCATACAGATAATGCAGTTCATGGAGTCATAGCTTTAGATATGTCATCAGGAATTCTAAATTCTATTCAAGCCAAAGCGATTATCATCGCTGATGGCGGCTATGAAGGGGTTTGGACCGGAACTGCAACAGGCCTTGGTTTAGATTTGGCAATGAAGGCCGGATTGGCAGTAAAAAATCTTGAATTTGTAGCATGGGCTCCTTTAGCCGTTAAGGGAACAAATATTGTTTTACCACTTGGAATGATGGCTGATGGTGCAAAGTTGCACCTTTCGTCCGGGGCTGAACTCGATGTAGATCAATATTCTGACACGACCTCTCTTGCAAATGCAATTGGGTCCAATTCCGATGCTGTTTTAGACGCAAGACACCTTGGCGATTCGAGCATCTGGTGGGCGCAAACCGCTGAGTTAATATCTACTAGATTAGGAATTGATATCAATCGACAAACCATCCCACTCCACCCACGGGTTGCAACCACCCTAGGTGGGATTGCAACCGATGAACACGGCCGGGCAATCATTGGAAAATGGTCGCGCTGGTTCACCGGATTATATGCTGCAGGTGACGCAGCATCTTCTGGATTGCACGGGGCAGGCATGGTTGCCGGAAACAGGCTACTGGATGCGATGGCAGGCGGAGCGGCAGCGGGTGAGCACGCAGCGAACTTTACTAGCAAGGCCGATTTTACTGGCAGATCTGCTTTGGAAACAAGCCTAGGAGCTTGTGAAGCAGATTTAGATTTAGATATGGAGGGTGCTGAAGGCGAAGTTCTGAGAACATCGCCGTTATTTTCAAAATTGAGCGATATCATGAATGAAAAAGTTTCGCATCAAAGGGACGCAGAAGGACTAAGCAAAGCATTGAGGACACTCTTATCATTACAAGAAGATAGTAAAAAAATTCATCTTGATGACCATAGCAGATTATTCAATACCAACCTATTAGAGGCAACTAGGCTAAAAGCAGGAATTCGTCTTGCTATCGCTACCACTCAAAGCGCACTTGCTCGTACCGAGAGCAGAGGCACGCACCAAAGGACAGACTTCGACCAAACCGACTCTGATTGGCTTCACCATTCACTCGTCGACGGCGAAGGAAACACCTCCACTCTAGCAATACGCAAGGGCTCGGCAGGCAACTGGATCCTCGCACCTGAGGCTTGAAGCGCCTTCGCGACCTGGTGAGAACCTTGGTTGAACAAACTTTGTTCGAACGGATAATTTCAGAAGAAATTCCTGCCAACTTCATTGCTCGAGGAGATGATTGGTCAGCTTTCTTAGATGTCTTTCCTAGAAGGCCAGGTCACACCTTGGTTGTGCCACACTTACCGGTGATGAGATTGATCGATTTGCCGATAAATAATCTCGCATCATTAATGAAAGGGGTACAGATCACTCAAAGAAAATTAAAAAAATATTTTGGTAACGAGGACTTTTCGGTCGTTTTACACGACGGCCCGATAGCAGGCCAAGAAATTCATCACCTCCACTTTCACGTCATCCCCCGGCAAAAGGACGATGGCGGCCAAACATTACTTTCGATGTGGCCAGAAACAAAACAATCTTCTCAACCGGATTTTGCAGGACTTGCTAGTCTTTGTTCTGCCATCGGGGGGGCGAATAAATGACTCCGGATGGGGTGCGAGACCACCATGGGGAGCTGGTCCCTGAACTTTCAAAATCCGCAAAAAAAATGAATTATGAAAGGTTGTTGAACACACCCTTACCATCCTATGATTCAAATTATCCGGGTTCACCATTTTGGATGGAGTTTGGATACTTTGGCTTACGAAGAACCCAAAGTTGTATCTTCAGAACCCTAGAAATAACCGGGACGGAAAAAATCCCAACCGATAGGGGGACATTGTGTGCCGCATGGCATACAAATGGCCTCATCGATATAATTTCTATTTTCCTTTCTCATCCCAATAAATTTGTTATTGGGGGCCGTCACGATTTGGTCACCCGATCGATATTAGGCTTCTGGGCTCGAAAATTTGCGGTTCAACCAGTAATCAGGAAAGCCGAGTTGCTCAGAGGCGGTTGCAGCGAAGAAGAGGCCATCAAATTGAATGGTAGATCTTTATTGAGTTTAGCGACAGGAATCTCTCATGGTTATGCTTGTGCACTTTTCCCTGAAGGAACCAGCCATTCTGAAAGCCATTTAATCCGGCTCAGAACCGCCGCCCACGCCAAATCGATTGAATCCACCCCCCCCGTAATAATCCCGATTGGGCTTCATTTTAGAATTAGACACAAATTCAGAACCGATGCTTGGATAGAATACGGTGAGCCAATTCAGGTTCCTTATAAAAATCTAAACCAAGAATTAGTCGAGGCCGTCAAGAACGGAGATTGGGTAGAACCACCAGCTGAAGATGTGATCGCTCTTAGAGATGAATTAGAAGCTAAACTTTCACCTTTAACTCCGGCAAAACCGACATATTCAGAGTATAGGGCCGACCAATTGATCGCTCATGTTAAGGCCAGAATCTCCAAAACCCCTTTGGTTTCTTGGCGCAAAGAGGTACTAGCTGCAAGAAGGGTAAGAGATAATCCACCCTCGAATGAGATCTTACAACTATCTGAGAAAATAGGAGAACGACTACACAATTCAGGATTGGATGGTCGAGATGTCAATAAAAACGCTACCGGGTTGAGGGGCTTTTCTCCAGGGGGGGCACTAACCGGCTCGATAAAAACGCTATTTGCATTGGCGATGCTTCCACTTATTCTTCTGAGCCAATTTCCTCAAATAATGTTAGGGCGGGTCCTAGGCGATAGCACCGACGAAGGCGAAGATGCTAGGGTGTCGTTCCAATTTTTAGCAGGGATGTTTGGCTCTTTATTCATATGGCCAACATTGTCGATTTTAACTATTTTAAGTCTAATTTTATTCAGTAATAAAATCAATTCAACCTTTGGTGTTGATTGGCTGAACCTTTACGGCGGTTCACCAATCTATCAATTGGCGGCCATTTTGTTGATATTTGTATTCAATATAGTTTCATATTGGCTCGCAGGACGCGCTTTTGCATGGGGGTGGGATCCAATTTCTGACACGGCAAAATTTGGAAGAAGACTCAAAAACGGTACAAAATTCAAAAGTGATTTAATTAAATTAAGGGAATTGATGGAGTGAACGGTTCAAGTTAGTCGACCGTTTGGGAGTGAATATGTCCGCCGACGAGATAGCCACCAATGTCCGCCAATGGTTGGAGGGTGAACGTATGGAGATTCGCGAACAAAAGGACGATCGTTCCCATCTTCATTTATTGTGTAAATATCCTGCTGGGAAAAACGGTCACATGTTTGCAATCGTTATACCAAAAGGAAGAGACTTACTAGCGATATCTTCTATGACAAGAGTCGATGGCGGTCAGCAAAATTCTATGCAAAAACTGATCGACGAAGAAGAGGACGAATGGGTAACATGGGCCCATGACTGTCGAATGCAATTGATTGCATCAGGTGCAGATTGGGCGATTCATATGGGCCATTCTAAGAAAAAGGCAGGTGGTCCTCTTCAAGCTTTCAATGTAAGCGAACCAATTTGGTTTGATGGTTTAACCAAGAACGAATTAATGCAAACCCTTCGCCGGCTATGGATGGCTAAATTAGGAGTTATCCTTGAAATCAAATACACCTTTGGCCCAGGAACCGGAAAGGCGGGCCCTGTTGATGATTGGGTAAAGAAACAAGGCCAAAAACGAACTACTGCGGCCCAAAAAGCAGAGGACGTCAAAGAGGTCCACACCGATGATTCGATGTCGTTTGGTACTGGATTTGACCCCTCAGAATGGGTCTGAAAACCGTTAGTTTTTCCCAGTAGGGTTTTGACCTGAAAGGGTCGCGGTTAAGTAGGAAGAAGTAAACGAAACTTTGTATTTAAGAAGGTGTATCTATGGGACAGAAAACAAAGTCGATTTCGCTAGCGGCAATAATGCTGCTTTCTACATTATCAGCAATATTGATTGCAGCGCCAGCTGTAGCAACACAAGTAGTAATTACCGAAGCGATTCAAATCGTTGATAGTGGTTCTGCAAACGACCGCATGGCAGCAGTGGCTTCCGATTCAGAAGGAAACATACACGTGATCTGGAGTCGATCGGCTCAACATCTTTACTATTCGATGGTTTCACCTCGAGGCGAGGTATTGATCGATGCGACCCAAATAACAAGTTCGGGTTTACATAAAATCTATCACCCCGACATGGTAATCGATGAATTGGACAATGTTCATATCGTTTGGGCAGACCATTCCGGCCAATACAAAATCATGTATACGGCTTTGTCCCCATTTAAAACACCGATGGATGGGTCCGCTTCAGTTGATAGCGAGTTGTCAATTATTGAAGATACCATCATCGCCCAACATTCAAACAATCGCGACTGGCCCGCAATCGATGTTGATAGTAATGGCAATATCCACATCGTTTGGGAAGACAATTATGATTCATTAGATCTGTTTTTCCAGCAACCGCAAATTTACTACTCTATGATCCAACCCGACTATGGGTCTAATAGTGCACTCGTAATGTTCGATGATACACTACTCACTCCAATCATTGGCCACAAAGGACACCCCGATATCGTAGTAGATGCTGACGATTATGTTCAAATCGCATGGGATGACACCAGAGGCGGCAAAGTGGAATTGGTATTCGTCGTAGATACATCGGGATCGATGTATTCGGAATGGGCTGATGTCTGTACGGTAATTTATGGCGGGTCTTTCCAGTCAGGTACAAATTTCAAAGGGATTAAACCAATGCTAGAAGAAGGAAACATGACCGTTTATGAGACCATTTATGGACTTGGCAACACCTTACCCGGCGCTGCTAATAGTGGAAACTGTGCTTCGCACAACAAGAATTCTGGGCCAAGAAACACCCCCCTTGGCCAAACACCAAACGATGATTCTGGTGGCCTACGAACATTGCCCGGAACCATTTACAATGGCGCAACCTATTCTGGATACTCGGGCGAAGACTGGGGCCCCGGATCAAATTGGGCTTGTTTGTCTTGGAGAGATTCGAGCAATAACGTACCAGGAAACCCACCGACCTCTGCGGACCACAAATGGAATCCAAATGCAACCAAGATTGTCTTACCGGTTTCCGATGAAGGGCCAAAAGACGGCGACCCTTCCCAACAAGCCGATGACACACAATCCATCAACGAAGCCCACGATAGTTGTGTCAATGCAGGAGTTATCCCGGTTGGATTATACGGCCAGAGTTACGGCGGTGCAAATAACATTCAATCACATATGAAAGATCTAGCACAATGTCCTAATGGCGTAATTTCAACCGCGACAAGAAATTGTCCTGGAAGTACACAGCGCTCCACCGACGCTGGAGGCCAAGCCTACGAATTCCCTTCCGGGAGTAGCGGCGTTAGCCAGATGCAACTTTTGGTCGAAGCTATGGTTTACATATCAACCAATAACTCTCGAGAAATCTTCATGACGGTTTTAGACCCATATGGAAAGATGGCTAACGATGACTCTTGGGTCATGGGAGAACCTGGCCACACCACAAATGGCAATTCGTATAGTGAGGACACTGGCCGTGGAAGCGAAGGTCACTTAGTCGTGGTAAACGACACCCGGGTCACTATTGACGACGCTTTCTCACTTCACCCATCCATCGGAGTTGATAATATGGGCAATACCCATATCGCTTGGATGGATGGAAGAGATTATGGATTTGAAAAAGGTGTTCCATATGAAATATATTATACAAAACTTCGCCTGCAAGGAGCAGGTGAATGGGACGGAGTTCCAAACGGCCTTTCGACCTATGCGATCAAGAGAATCGAGGATACTCCAATTTCAACAGTAGAAGGTTGGGGCGCTGCAAGTAGCGGCTGGGCTGGAGCGAGTCAAAACTCAGCTTATCCATCTCTGTTGACCGACGACCAGAACAATATCCACATCGCTTGGCTCGATTTTGCAAACGCAAGCACCGGCCAAGAGATTCTCTACACACGATTGAATTCAACCACTTTAACCGGACCTGGTAATACCTCATTGGACCCATGGAATTCATCTTCAATCACCCCCTGGGAGTCATATAAATTAGGCCCAAATCAATTATCTAAACCTTCTTTAGGTCAGCCACCGGCATTTTCGAACGACTTGGGAAGCGGTGCGCACGTCGCTTGGTCTGACACAAATAAATGTGGTGAAGAATCAAATAATGGTAGATGGACGATTTGTTATTCTCACGTTTTGACCGGACAGGTCGATATCGAATTTGACGATGGTGAAACCTATTATCACGTTATAGAGCCTGGAGAGCAAACAATTTACAATTTAACCATTAATAATACAACTCCTGGGCCAAAGGATTTGGTTGCAGATACCTACAATCTCAACCTAACCGGCATTCCAGAGAATTGGACTGCTAACCTATACTTTGCAAATAACCACACATCTATCTTCGCAGATACTCCACTCTTCTTAGAAGGCGGAGAGATGGCTAGAATTTACTTGAGGGTAAGAGCTCCTTCTATCTATCAAGCAAATGGAGACCAATTAGCAGAAATTGTTATTTCAGCAACCTCAAATAAAGACCCAGCCATTAGATCGGACCGGGTTACATTGACCTTGATGGACGTGGTTCACGGAATCGATTTGGATACAAGTCATAGAATGGCAGATGTCGAGCAAGGGCAAACCGCAATTTTCTCGATTACGATTACCAATACGGGCAATGTACACGATTCCTTTGCGTTTTACGATCCTAGTGGCCTCGAAGGTCAACAGGAATGGCTCTTACCATTCGGTTGGCAAATCGACTTCCCATTACAGGTTTCTTTAGACCCAGGGCAATCGATAACCAAGAATCTTGAGATCAGCGTTCCAACGAGCCAAGATCCAGGAACCTTCGTTCTCTATGTCAAAGGATGGTCCGAAGGCGAACCGCTCAAGTCGATAGAAAAAGGCACTTATGATGTATTGGAATTGTGGGTTAACGTTTCAATCCGCTCGATAGGAAATATCGTATTCGAAATTTATGATACCAGTGAGATAATTCTACCTGGAGCCTGCGCTGAATATGACATCAATGTTTTGAAGAATTACGAAGCAGGCTACCTCGCCTTCACCACCCCTGGTTCTCCTGAAGCAAAGCCCGATGAAGTGGATTTGAATTCTTGGAGACAAGACCATTGGACTCTTGAATTGGATTTCAGCAATGCACCGAGTGCACGAGATATCGATGACCCTGCCAGTCCGAGATTATGGCCTATTGAAACCACATATGCTGTGGTAGCTTCGATATGCGCGCCATATAATGCAAACGCAGGCCTTGGCCCAGCAGTTACTGTCAAAGCACACTTGGAAGGATACCCACGGGTTGCAGATTCGGTAATTTTGTCAACAAATGTAATCCACGTATTCTCGTTGGATACTCAGACAGAGACCACTGAGATAAGTGCTAATCCGAGAGATTCATGGATTATTCCAACAACCGTTACCAATACCGGAAATGGCCCAGATCGATACGATTTACGCCTTGGCAGAGTCTATGATGAAGCAGGAATCGACGTTCTTTGGGACGTAGATGTCCCGCGTAGTATATTGACAGAATTGAGCAGAGATACCGCACAGACAGTCGATATTACCATCAATGTACCAAACCAAGTTCCAGCCGGAATATATACTGTTGTCATCCAGTCCTTCAGCGAAGAGGATTATCCAGATGCAACCGGCCATAGAACCCGCCTGCGCAGCGAGATTTCAATTATAGTAACCGTCAACGAATTCTATGACATGCAAATCAGTATGGATCCAATGCACGACAACCCTGTAAAAACCAGTGCTCCCGGAAGGATTGTAGAATTCATGGTTAACATCACCAACGGTGGAAACGTTGTAGACACACCAGCTCTACACAACCACACTTCCTCAAAGGATGGTTCAACCGGACAAGCCATTTGGAATACGCTACCAGGGATGGGCGCTCTTTCAGACTGGAGTGTAGAATGGAAGATGGTCAACTTTGTAGGTTCTGATCTCAAGGTTGAAACCGAGTGTGTTGAAATGTTATCTACCGCTGAAGAATTCCCTGAGGATGTATGTGTTCGCTTGACCGATATAGATGAATGGAGATTACCAGAGATGGATCCGTACACAACCCATATGATGATTGCAACAATCCATGTTTCGACCGACGCAAAACTCGATACCCGATACATCGGTCTCAAAGTAACCAGCCAATCCGGTGGAATGCTAGACGATGGCGACCACGATGACAGCCCAGAATGGGCTGGTGATCTATTGGATAGCAATGAATTAATCTTAACCCTCCGCTTGCGGGCGCCAAACTTGGTGATTTCAGAAGTTTCTGTTTCAGAGACTAGCGGCGATGTTGGAACCACTATACCTGTACGTGTAGTGCTCCAAAATACTGGAAATGTTCATGCGTCCAATATAGATTTGGTCCTTTGCCAATTCAGCAATTTCGACGATGATATGAGACAGAACTTACGCGATGAAGGTTGCCCTGACAATAGCGTGGTAGCACGCCGTACAATCGGTGCGCTCCTAGCTCCTGATGCGAGCGAAGATTCGAAGGAGATCGAAATTTACCTTCTGTATCCGGTTTCGGCTGGAAGTTATGACGTCATAGTTTTCGTTGACCCAACCAATGAAATCGTTGAGGTTAGCGAATCCGATAATCTCAGAGTGGTTGGAGAAGAACTTTCGAGCAGTTCTCCTTTCCTAGACGTAGCGGGTCAAGTCGTTTCGAATTGGGCTTTACCGTTCGGAGTGGTCATTTTGACCTTCTCTTTATTCGGAGTTCTTTACGCAGTCGGTAGTGGCCGTCGAAGTGAAGTCAAGAATAGAATTGCCGAGCAAAGTAGTTTGATCAGCGTTCTATCCGACGATGACATTTAAATCAAAGAGTTATATTGATGAAAAAATGAGAAAGGGTGGGGCGCTTAGCGCGCTGCTCTTTCTCTAATTTCCAAGGCTTGCCCACCAGGGCAATTCAGCAGCTTGTGGTGCTGCGATTAGGTTATTTGATCGATCAGCTAATTGTCTTACGACTCGAACCCGTACTTCATCCATTAGTTTTTCAGTCGCTTCCGCACCTAATTGTAGTTCTCTTGCAAAGGATTTGAAATCGAATTCAGATCGTGGTGATTCCAAAATATTGTGGATAACCAACCGCTGTTCATAAGAATCGAAATCCGTATCAACCGTTGCGGAAATCCTTTGTTTAACCTGTTGATGTAATGCGATTAAAGCATCTCTTTGCTCATCGAGCTTCTCTAGATCTGTTGCGATTTTTGCGAGGTGATATGCACCTTCTCCGACTGAAATTTTCTTGCGCCCACTCACATGTTCTGCAACACTCACCGAATCGCCTTGTAAGCGATTAGAGAGTTTTAACGGACCACCAGATGGTAATTTTCTTTGTTCACAATGGAATAGATCGGGCCCTAAATCAATTCTCAAGGAAATTGCTTGCTGAACCGAATAAATATTCTTAGGCGGGCCGCCTTTAATGCTCGCAGCCTTCATTTTCACCACAAATCCAGCTTGTTCAAGCAATTTTAGGTGTTTCATAACCGCCTGTTGTGAAACTCCGATCTGATTCGCCAATTGTAAAGGGTAATGGGGTTCCCTCACCAAACGCTCTAAAATAGCCCGACGTGCTTTGTTTTGCAGCAAATTGAGGGCAGTATCAAGGTCCACCATGACTTCACAACCAGAGGTTAACTACTACAGGTTACCTATGAATGCGTCGCTTTCTACCTCAGCCTTCGTCCCAACCTTTCCACGAATCATCGGTAGGCGGTTGCTCAGCAGTGAAATTCGAGGCGACATTGGTAGAGCCGCCAGTCTGTTTTTGAGGAACCACTTGTTTGCGAGTATCGGTATTAGCAAACGGAGAAGGAATATCATCATCTTGGCTGATTTCAGGAATCTTGCCACGCATCAGGTGGTAGATTTGGTCGGTGGTCAACATTTCTCCAGTTGGAATCTCAGTAACCTCCTCACCGCTTGGATCCATCGATTGATCGATTTGATTTTGAATCAATTGAACCTCAACGGTTTTCCCCCCATTTATCATCATTAATATCCAGCCAAATGGAATAAGCAAAAATCCCAAACAGCAAAGCGTTATGCTAACTAAAAACCAAACGTTTGACAACAACGCCATCACCGATTCATCATCGTGATTTAGATGAATCACAACATCATCACATTCATCACATTCGATCGAGAGATAATAGGTACCGCTCTCTTTTATTTCGAATGAAGTTATCTTAGAAAAATCATTATTGGATTCGTAATTATGTTTGCAAGTAGATAATGATTCAGAGGTCGTATTTACTGAATTTCCATCACTTGGATTAAGTTTTAAATCAATTTCAGACCCGTCCCCTTCGACACTTGCAATCCAACAACCAGCGCCCAAATCGACAATTTGATCCCCACCGTTTTGAACATGAAATTGAGCGGATTCGCTAGGATCGTAAAAAGAGAGAATCTCTTCGGATTGAGATGCATAGATTCCAAAGCCAATGATTGACAGAATCACACCGACAATCAAAATCCGTTTAGGCCACGGAGATACTGTTGAAGCCGCGTCCATCAAGACGATGGGGGAGCCACTCATCCTTCAAGCAAACGGAATCAAATCAATCCCATCTCGCCCAATTTTTCAGGCAAATATGTATCGGTTACGAAATCTAGACCATACTTTGCTAAAGATTGCTGCTCCGCTTTTTGACCGAGATCTAGCATCATATTGATTTGATCTTGCCACCAACCATCTGCAAAACGAGGATCTGTTAATTCGGCTTCGAGTGCTTCAATATCCTTCTTGGATAAATCATCAGATGGCAAATCATAAGCCATGATATCGTCAGCAGTAATGCCTAGGTATGAAGCAGAGGGTGTAGCTAGATATTCAGAAATATGTGCGGTTTTAATCGCCCCATAAGCGATTGAAGCAAATATTCTGAACGACCATGGATCACCGTCGAGGAATACGACGACAGGTATATCCCACTCTTCATTCATCCTTTTGATAATTCGTCTTGTCGACCGAGCAGGTTGTCCTTTCAAATGGATTAATGCGCAGTCATATGCTTCATCAAAGCCATTTTCGATCAAACGATCAAACATTCCACCAGTTTCGATTGCCATCAAAAACTTTACATCGTGCTCAATCAATTGAATCTTTTCGACTTCGACATTATATGGCACTCCATACCCGGAATCTCCGACATCGTCACGGGCATTTATTCGCATCCATTGACCGCGCCTGTTCAATTCTTCCAGAGTGATATTTCCAATCATTCGCGCACCATCTTCCTCTGGTCGAAGTTTGAAATCTTCGCGTAAACAAGAGGTCACAACCTCTAGGTCTTCGGCCAAATTATTCGAATCGTTTTGAGAAGCAAATTTACCATAACCCCACCCTTCTGAAATATAATACATCTCTCTTAAGGTAGAAGATTTTCCTGCTTCGATCATCTCTTCAATGAATTCGACAACATGGAGAGCTCTGAGTAAATTTTTGGCAGAACGCAGATTGGTTGCGTCCCTAGTCGAGCGCTTTTTACCGTACTTGTAAACACCGAGTTTTTTATCAAAACCAATATTTGTTTTGGTCCTTACCGGCAAAGTCATCGTCGGTGGCTCGCCTTTGACTATGCGATCGTACATCTCTTCTACAACCGCGTGTAAACGCTGTTTTGTTAATTCGGGATCATTGACTCTAGACATCATTGTTCACCTCCAAATAAAGTGGCTTGGCCAGGATTACCTTCGACCGTTGAAGGCAAATAATCCTCTTCTTCATCCTCTTCCTCAGGCAATTCAATCTGGTTTAGAGCCGCTTCATCTGCCCGTATTTGCGTCAACATCTTTTCATCTAATTTGGTTGCCCCAATTACATCTTGTGAACCTCTGAAGAAGACTTCAGTCTCGGTCCAATCGCCTTTTTCAAGTCCGGTTAGAGAATATTCAATTAGCGCTTTTTCACCAGGCTCTAAGGTTTCTATTTTCCAACCCCAGATGCCCATCGCTTCTTTGCGGCCACCTCGTTCGTTTTCAGTTATTTCAGCACCTGCTTTTTCTGGCCAATTTACCAGAATCGAGTAAGATCTGGCCCGCGAGGTATAATTGAATAGAGTGATTTTGACATCGGTAATCTTGGTTTCTCGATTCCATTCTGTTTCTTCTTCACAGATTACCGCACTCATTATTTTGGTAATCGAGCCTGATAATGCAGGCACTGGGCGGTTTAGAATGGCTGCAGACTTTGCAGCAATCGCCGGTAAAATATCGTTGATCAATTCGAATTTTTCACGGGTTTTTGCCATTTTCTTCTTCTTTTCTAAATGCTTTCGAAGCCCTCTTCCCATCTCAAGCATCGCTTTGCGGGTTTCTTCGAACACAGATTCATTATCAGATAATGCTTCCTTGGCTTCGCTAGTGAATTGGACATTTGTACTCGCAAGATGGATCAAAATTGCAGCTTGCCCTTTTGGAACACCTCTTCCTCCTGCTTGGTCGAGACCATATTGTCGCCAATCGATACTTTCAATCGCCTTTGTCAACAGACATCCACCTTGTTGATACATCAAAGGGACTCGGTTTGCAAATCTTAGAATTTCAACCGGTTTATCTCCACCCAATCCTTCGCCAAATATCAAACCGACTTCAACCTGAAAGGGATTACCATGACTCACATTAGGAACTCTGGTCATCGTGGCGATGAATTTTGAATCAATGGTTTTTGATAGGCCCTTTTTGATTAAAATTTCCTCGATAGGAGAGAGACAATTTGTAGGCGGTGCCAGTAATTTAACCGCCTTTCCATTATTAGTTCGCTCACCTTGGAATGATTCTAATAACGCTCTGACATGGTCTGGTTTAAGCAAGCGCGGTTTTGCGCCGACATCCAAATCTGCAGCGTCACATAATTCTTTAGCAGCCCTCATCGATACTCCGGAAAAATTTTGGCGCAAGAAAACCGTCATTCTTGAATCAGAAGAATCTTTACACATTCTTTGCAATTGCCCCAATTCAATTCCGTGAGGGTGGGGTTTGATAGAATCAACTTTCGTAGGAAGTTTTTCACTGACTCTAGGCCAATGGAAGGTTTCACCTTCGGGATCGGTAAATGTAATAGAAGCATGAGGGTTGACAATACTAGTCATACGTAAATATTGGAAAACCGATTGACGCCCTCTTTGATACTTGCCTTTCATCCGAGTTATTACCCTCAAACCGTGCTCGATTATCGAACCATCATCATCTTCCCAAATCATTCTATCTTGATTTGATTTAATCGCTTTATTTTTCCGAGTGTCAATACCTATATCGACGACTGCGGCGGTGGATTCACTAGCGATTTTTGAAATTACATGGGTTGGCTTGCCGGTCGTTAATTGACCATACATTACCACGCCGGTAATTCCGATACCCTGTTGGCCACGAGATTGACGAATCGCATGAAATCTTGAACCAAATAAAAGTTGACCGAAAACTTTCTCGATACTTTTTTGAGGAATTCCCGGGCCATTATCTTGGCTTTGTAATTCTAAAATATCCCTTTTCATGTCGACTTTGGTTATTTTAATATTGATATCTGGTAAAATCCTTGCTTCTTCACAAGCATCAAGGGAATTATCAACCGCTTCCTTAACCGCGGTAATAATCGAGCGCTGAAGGGTATCGAAGCCTAAAAAATGCTTATTTTTTTCAAAGAATTCAGATATCGCAATTTGTTTTTGACCCTTCGCCATTTTGGTTGCGATGCCTGACATTTTTCCTCAACTCTGCAAGCGGGTCCTCCTCCGTCCAAATGACGTCGGGCCCGCTAACGAGGCATGCCCATCGCTTGAGGTTCTTGAATCATACCCGTGTTTCAGTCGAACCAAGGTCAATATGAGTGAGTGTGATTTTTCTCAGATGGACGATTAACCATGCGGTTAAAGCTAATGATGCGATAATTGCCGCCCAATAAGTCCAATCTTTTGAGCCTTCGATTGCATCACCAATGCCGGCGGCTTGAGATCCCCACCAAGCATAAAGCAATCCTGGGACGATCATCCCAATATTTCCTAACAAGTAATCCTTCCAACTAACATCAGTAACGCCATAGCCATAATTTAGCACAGCATATGGTATGACCAAACTCATCCTCGTCAGGGCAACACATCGCAAACCGTCCTCTCCAACGGCCTGTTTCAATGCATTGATAGTCGGTTGGTGTTCTAATTTGTTGCTCATCCAACCATGGAGGTATTTTCTTGTGATAAAGAACGGTAAAATTGCCCCTAAACATGCTCCGGTAAATGCGATTGCCCAACCACCCCAAAACCCGAATAAAACCCCACTGACAAATTTGTGAAAACTAGCAGGAGCAACCAATAATGCAAGAATTACATAAAGTCCCAAAAAGGCGAGAACTCCGATGATTCCATTTTCGGGAAACCAGGTCATAACCGAGATTAATGGCTCGAGAATTGTTTGGGTCGCAATAATTCCAAATGTGGCTTTATTGATTAAAGCCATTTTAACAACTCACTGGAAAAGTCCGTTTGACCAAGCGGTAATTTTTCCGGCAAATGCGCTTGCTGCGACCGTTAATGGGCTTGCAAGATAGAGGCTCCCTGGCCCAGATCGGCCTTGAAAATTACGATTTATTGCAGATACAGTAACTTGATTCGATTCGACAGAAACTCCAGGCCCAGCGCCTATGCAAGCACCGCAACCCGGGTTGATGACGTTGACGCCAACCCTTTCAAATAAATCGTGCCACCCATTTGCTACAGCCAAATCTTTAACTTGGCCACTACCATATTGAATGAAAAATTTAACATTATTATCAACGCTGAGACCGGCAGCTTCTGCAGCAGCACAAACCTCTGCATAATAGGCAACATCGTCGGCTTTGCCCGCAGTACAAGACCCACCATATGCAATATCTATTTTCACATCACCGATGTCGGAAACATTCGCTCCATTTGTTGGGTCGGACGGAATGCCCTTGTCGGGATTTCCAGGATCTGCTACCATTGGAACGATATTACCCATGTCGATTTCGAAAACCCCGCCATCATAAACCGCGCCTTCGTCAGGAGAAACAGCCATGGATTCCATTAGGGCCCGGTCGGTATTTTGTTGGGCTTCCATCCAATCGAATAACGCATCATCCGCTTCACAAATCCCCGTTCTTCCACTACATTCGGTTGCCATATTACAAAGGGTAGCCCGTTCATCGATGGAGAGGGTAGACAATCCAGAACCGCCAAACTCCATCGATCGGTTTAGGGTTAATTCCTTTCTAGCATGATCTGCTAAAATAAATAAGATCACATCTTTAGCAGTGCAGCCTTGGCTTAATTGGCCCACCAATTCAAACCTGATAGATTCAGGTACTTTTACGAAAGTAAATCCAGAATAAATTAAACTCGAATATTCGGTCGAGCCAACTCCGTAGGTCAGTGCATTTGATGCCCCACCCATACAGGTGTGTGAATCGGTAGCTTGGATGAAATCTCCAACCTCGATAAACTCCTCTCTTGCGACCTGGTGGCAAATCCCTGGAGAAACACCGTTTATTGCAGAATAGTCTCGTACGCCAGTGTGCTTTTGAAATTCGACCTGAAGGTCCCTTAGTTTTTGCACTTTAGACATATGTTTTACAAATTTTGGATTGTGATGTGCATAGAGCAAATGATCTTCGAAAACCGCAAATTTAGCAGGGTTTGGTAAAGAATAATCATCGCCGTATTCCTTAGCCAAAAAAGTATGAACTTGAGCGGTGGTAAATTCGTGACTATAACCGCCTTGAACTTGGGCGATGACAGGGTCGTGTGGTTTTACACATTGGCCTTCAGGCTGGCCAACCAAATTACGGGCGATAATTTTTTCAGCCATCGTCATCGGCCCATTGGGCGTGTTTAATGAGGGAAGATTTAGTGTTCCGGATTTTAATTGAGATGCAAAATTGAATAATCCTCCATTTTCAATAATTAATTTTGTAACCGGGTCATATCGAGAAGTGAATTCATCTAGGGGTATGGATTCCCCTGCTTGTAATCGTTGAAGCATGGCGTGATCCCCCATCAATTGGCCGAGATTGATATTGTTCCTTTCGTGAATTGGTGCGAACGACGAAGCGATCACAATTCTAATTCCAGCCCATCTCTCACATTGAGCAGCGGTCTCTCTTGAAGAGCCAGTGCCTTTTCTCTGGCCGGAGACAATAATTTCGAAACCACCGTTGATCAAGGCCTTTTCACTAAAAACTCTGATTCCATCTAACATCAGACCAGCGTAAGCATTTTTGGCAATTTCAGCGGGTTCGTGGTCAAAACAAACCCACGCCGGAGTCATCGCATCCGTATTGATATCGTCGAGTAAATCATCGCAGGATAAATCGGACATTTTTAGGTCCAAACCATCATATAATTGTCTCTTTATCAACCCTAAATCCTTGGTGAGAAATAAGACTCTTTTTCCGGGGCTCAGGCTGACGTTTTTGGGGGGCAAAATCACCGTCATACCTGTGTCCTCAACCCCTTTGAGGAGCCGAGGAGGTATAACGGGTTCGGAAACAAGCGAACACCTACCTTCGGCGATTCATATGATTCATACTTAGTCCTTTTGGCAAAGGAATCTATTCGCTGTACTGCGCTAACATTATTAGTCAAAGATATTAACCGTGTCGGCGAACGGTATAAATACCCCCTGTTTTCAGGTAAGCCCATAGATTCCAGAGAAGCCTTTGGGCGAGGGAATCGATTGGAGGGATTAAAATGGACAATAACCAACAAGTTGAGGATATAGTAAAATGTAGTGATTGCGGCTCTCGAGCACTCACTCGTGACGAGACCCGTGGTGAAGTCGTCTGCGACGACTGTGGGCTTGTCTTAGAGGACAACGTAATCGATCAAGGAGCGGAATGGCGAGTTTTCTCCCCAGAACAAGGCGATCAAAGAGCTCGAACCGGAGCACCGATGACAGTTATGCTCCACGACAAAGGATTGTCAACCGATATCGATTGGCAAAACAAAGACTATTCTGGAAAGACCATCAACTCCCGTTACCGTTCTCAGTTTTACCGCATGAGAAAGTGGCAGAAGCGATCTCGTGTCTCAAATGCTACAGAGAGAAATCTTGCAATGGCATTAGCGGAATTGGATAGAATGGCAAGCCGTCTTGAATTACCAAAATCCGTACGTGAAGCAGCAGCTGTTAACTACAAAAAAGCGGTCGAAAAGCGATTGATTCGTGGCCGTTCTATCGAAGGGGTTGCAGCAGCATCACTCTATGCGGCTTGCCGCCAATGCGGAGTTCCAAGAACTCTTGACGAAATCGGCCAGGCTAGTAGAACCGGAAGAAAAGAGATCGGCCGAACCTACCGCTTCATGGTTAGAGAATTAAAGATGAAGATCATGCCTACAGGGCCAGAAGACTATATCTCAAGATTCTGTTCCGGACTTGGCCTAGATGCAGAAGTTGAAGCAAAAGCTCACGAACTCATCAAGGCAGCTCAAGAGAAGGAACTTACCAGCGGGCGAGGCCCAACAGGAATCGCAGCATCGATTATCTACATCGCAAGCGTACTATGTGGTAAGCGTAGAACCCAACGTGAAGTTGCTGAAGTTGCAGGTGTAACCGAAGTTACAATCCGAAACCGATACAAAGAACTCATCCTAAATCTAAACATCGAGTTAGATATTTGAGGATTTTCAATGATTTTAGACCAGCGGGCGATTTCGCTCGCGGACTTAGGGTTGGCTGTTGATATCCTAAGTGATGTTAAAGCCAAAAAAATGTTTGGAGCTAACGCCTTTGCTCATCAAAATAAAGTATTTTGTATGGTCGCAAAAACCGGTGAAATGGTTTTCAAATTCGATGTTCAAGAAGTGTATGATAGAATGGTAACAGATTTTGAGGCGAAACCATGGAGCCCTACAAAACGCTCATTTGGCAATTGGCTAGAATTGCCTAAAACCTATTGCGATGATCAAGATATAATTCTAGAATGGGCAGCCCTTGCCCATGGATCGATTTGAAATGGAGGCGAAAATATGTCAAAGAGCAGAAGTAAAGTTTCCGATCAAGTGATGGAATCTCTAGCGACAGCCTTAGTAAAAGCGATGGAAAAAGGCTGTTTGGCTTGGCCATTACCCCAACCTCCGGTCTTTGATGCCGACTTCCCCCCTATCCATCCAAAAGATTCGAGGGAATTGCCTGAGATTGCTTTGGCTTTGTTGAGGGCAGACCGGGGGATGTTCGATAGTCATCTGGCTATCACGGTTGATTTGATTGTACCTCACCGGATGAATTTAACCGATGATCCATTTGAGGTTCATGAAAGATGGTTATTACGTCGCTTGAGTATTTTAACCGAGCGCCTTTTATTTTCAATAGCGACAGAATGGCTCGCCCACGCACTCGATAATGAGTGTCCAAATTCAGATAAATGGTGGCTAGCCATTTCCTTATTGAATGGTTTGAGCGACAAACCCCACGGCCAACCGGTCCACCAAGGTTACCATTTGGTCGAATCGATCGCTCTCGGAGAAAGACCAGGAACTTGGCATACCCAACCAGAGGTCACCAATGCAAACATGGATTGGAATCCGCATGGCATGGTGCCAAGAACCACTTCAGTCACCGCGCATGAAGGTGGAAGCGAAGCCGCGATTTGGATGTTAACACAACTTGAACAAGGTGATGAAAACAGAAGACTTCTGTTGATTGAATGGTGCAGATTATTACTCGAAAGAAAAGAATTACTCCCTGCTCTTGGAATCGCAAACATTCTCAAACGCAGATCAGCAGACCCTTCAGCAGAGGTCGCGAGCCGGGTGGTCGGTTGTTTGGCACGATTGATCGAAGGCGATAGAGAGAAGGGTTTAGGATGCGTTGAGATTTTATCAAAGCGAAAAGACATTCAGGTTCGGCGAAATATGGCCGATGTTCTAACTCGATTATTTCGCCGTATCGGCGAGGACGCAGTCGATTTACTCAATATAATGCTAGCCGACGAAGACGAAAGCGTCCTCGCAGCAGCTAGTGCAACGGTTGGAGATTTGCGTTTTTTGGACGAATCGATGTGGGCGGATAAAATTCTTGAATTATGCAACCATCCAAATCGAATCGTAAAACGAAATTTAGTGTATACTTTACGCGATTACCTTAGTGCATTTCCCGCCGACCAGCGAAAGATTATTCCAACTTTATGGGCAGTAGGCGATGAGGTGCTTCTCACTAGACTGCGGGAACTTTTGATCCGGATGGAAGAGGTCGACCATGACCGATTCGCTTCAACTTTGATCGCACTAAAAGACCTTGATCTAGATAATCTGTGGGCGCCGATGTTGATTAGAAACGAAGAGCGAACCCAGGAATGGAAAGATTGGCTTTACAAAAACGAAGACCAACCGGTCGCAAGGGAGCAATCCACAATACACATTTCGGATAAAACCGAAACCGAAATTCCAGATTTGGCAGATGCACTCGATACATTGGGCGATATGGGCTTCCTCGATTGACCGTCATCATAATTTGTGTGGAGCCATGTGGCATAACTATGCGCAGCAATCTTATCTTGGCCCTTCTCGTTTTGTTGAGTGGTTTTTCTGCATTAGCAAGCGCAGATTTTCAAACAAGCCCGGTTTCGACATTTACCGCAACATTTGACACCGAATCGGAAGAAACACTAATTTCAATTCAAGTCATAACCACCAATGATGCCGATTTGTTAGATTCGCTTAAACAAGCGAAATGGAACCTAACTCGAAATGGTGCGATCGTTCTTTCTGAGATTTCGCTATGCTCGGTTGAAATGTTAAATTCAGAATGTTCAAGTCGCTGGGTCAATCTATCGATCACTCCACCACCGGGTGTCGATGAAAGCGCGGTTTACGAATTGAACGGGGAAATATTTGCAGGTTCCGATTCAACGACGGAAACCACCTCTGAAATATATGCGGTAGAAAATTTACAAGCCGTTTATTTAAATGATATAACAACCATTTCTTGGGATTATCCCCTGGGAATTCCAATGAACCATAGTCTGGCAATATATCGCCATAATGAGGCAGCAACCGGTGATAATTGGGGGTCTTTGACCAAGGAACTTCTTCAATTAGGGCTTAGTGCAGGATCGACTAATTTTACCATTGATTATAGTGAAGAAGACGTAGAGACCCTCTATTATTATTCGGTTACCATAGTCTATGCTACTTCCGAGGATACGAGGTTCTTAGGCTCAAACACATTGAGTGAGCCATTGGTTGAAGACAACACCGCCCCGATTTTTATTGGAGAATTGAGTGCAACATTTAACTCAACTACAGACACAACACTTCTAGATTGGGGCGAGGGGGTCGACGAAGCAGGTTTGGTAATCAATATTTATCGCTCATCGATGGAAATGGAACTATTGTATGAATTTGACCAGGTTGCAACAGTAGAAGCTAGCCACTCAAACCATGAATTGATGATACCTTTCTCAGAACATAGACAATCTTGGTACGCAATAACCTTGGAGGACCAAATAGGAAATGAGGTATTATTGTTGAGTGAATCTTCACCGAGCACCGGTCCAATAATAGAGACCACTATTGACTCATCTACAATTACAGATTTAGCCGCCGAACGATTACAAAATGGAGACATCTCTCTAACGTGGTCTGACTCGACCGGAAATTCAGATTCGATTGCAAGAGTTTGGCGTTCGATTTCAGGACCTATCGAGGGTTTTGATGACGTTGAAGAATTACCTCCTACAAACGTTGGTGCGATCGCTTATACCCACGACCCATTGGATTCGGTTCAATCGGCATGGTATGCCATTACAATCGAAGGCGCTTGGGGCTCGCAACAAATTCCTTGGCATGATGAAACATTGATTCCAGACGTAAATTCATTATCGGCTCCGGTCGATGAGACAGAGGAAGTTATAGTTGAGACAGAAGCAAATTTTACTGTAAAAATTCAAGCTGAGGGCGGGCAGGTATGGAATATCAACGATGGCTCAAAGAGAATTCTAGGGGTTCTAGAACCCGGCAATATCGTATGGATTTGGACAACTCCTGAAGTCCATTCAATAACCTACGGCCAAGAAAACCAAACCATCGGCTCACCGATTGGTCAAAACGGCTCATTCGCACTCAAAGTAATTCAAACAGATAATTATTGGATTTTGGTTCAACAAGGAGATCAGGATATTTTCTTTGAAGTATCTTGGACGGTCATCGAGGCGACTGAAGAACCACAAATCGATGACCCAGAGCCGAAGACTACGGTTGAAGGACATGAGCCGGCTCAAGAAAGAACGATCGCTGTTTACATCATTGGAACCTTGATGATAATTCTATTCGGTTTCCTAATCGTGATGTTAAAACAACCTGAATACTTAGAGGAAGAGGAGTGATTATTCTTCTTCATCAACACCTAATGGTCCCGCAGCAACCATCCAAACATAGAACCCATTAGTGAATATCAACATGCCGATCACCGATAAGACCAAACCCGTGGGTTCTGGAGCAAATGGAGTTCTTCCAAGAATATAGGCGGACAAAAGAATCGCAGCCCCTCCTAGCATGACATACTTTGAAGTTTGTCGAGGATTCGACCAACGGTCGATGGTTGGAACCAATCCTTCACCAAATGTAATTCTAAACCATTCTAGGTAGATTAATGCAAGTCCAAACAAGCCAAGAGCACCGGAAGTAAATGTCGAATCATTCCACGGCCCCGCCGGTGCTAAATCGGTAAATGTAGAGCCAACAAAAACAACTCCGAGAAAGCCGCGCCAGCTATATTTTGCCCCCATATCTTACCCGACAGCCGATTTGCTTGAAAGCATAGAGGCTTCTGAACCCTCTGATGGCAGTAGTTGAGGACGCGGTTATTGTGGCTGGCGGCATTGGTACGAGAATGCTTCCGGCGAGTGCAGCGGTAGCAAAAGAAGCCCTTCCTTTGGTCGATATCCCCGCGCTTACCCACCTGGCTAGAGAGGCGATAAATGCAGGAGTGAAGCGAATCCACATCATCACCTCGCCACGCAAGGATTTCTCAAATTTGGTCGCTGATAATTCATGGCTCATCCCAAAAGCCAAAGCAATAGATCCAAAACTCCTTTCTCCATTTGAAGAGGCCGAAGTGTTGATTCATGTTCAAGAGATTCCCAGGGGTTTTGGAGACGCTCTCTATTGTGCATTACATGCTATCAGCGGTCCATTTTTAGTGCTTCTAGGTGATAATTTATTAATGGATCAACATGGCGATTCACATAATTATTCTGCTTCAAATGCTAGTAAAACCTTAGTGGAAGTATTCAGCCGAACCGGTTTACCTTGTGTTGGCTTATGTTCGGTCGAAGATCCAGAAAATTACGGTGTTGTTACCATGGATGGTGAAAAAATCCTCAATATCATTGAAAAACCACCCCGCCAAGATGCCCCTTCAAATTTGGTATTATGTGGCCGCTATCTCTTCACACCCGATACTGCAAGCCTTTTGGAAAAGTACGATTTTGAAAACCACGGTGAATTGCAATCGATCGCGCTACAATCTCATTGGATGAATAATGATGGATTGATTGGGGTTGAGTTGAATGGTTATCAGTGGTATGATTCCGGGGCGCCATTGCCGTGGTTAAAGAGCCAAATCGACCACGCGCTCAGGCGTGAAGATATGTCGACAGAATTGCGAAACTGGTTGAATGAAAGACTTCAACGTTGACCTGGTTTCCAAAACGAAAGTCCGAGAGGAACCTCATCGTTTGCAGCCCTGATCGCAAGATGGTCCGCCCGTTCATTCCAGCGATGACCTCGGTGGGCCCTGACATGTTGCCAACTTATTTTCCGAAGACCCGAAACCTCGCTCCAGAGCCCTTGAACATGTTTGACCAAGGATTTGTTAGCTTTTGTCTTCCAAACCCCAGTGGTTTGATTACCAGCATATTGAGAATCGGTTTTTATGATGACTTCACTATCATTACCTTCGACTAAAACCCATCTTAAGGCTTGAGCTATCGCGGTTAATTCAGCGGTATTATTGGAGCCGACTTCAGCACCAATAAATTCATCTGAGTCCGGATTTGTGATAACCCTGCCAGAAAATTCGTGAACGATTTCCCCATTACCTCGACCCAAGTCATTGGATCCAGAGATAATTACCACACCCCAGCCCGCAGGGGTTTCATCATCGACGTTCTGATTGCCTAAGCAAGACCCGTCAACATAGATGTGTAACAAGGACATATTTACTCGCCGATTTCAGATTTATAATCAGCCGGTGACATCATGTCGGACACAGCATCCGGGTTTTCCAAACGCATTTTGAGAATCCATCCCCTTCCATACGGGTCTTGGTTCATCAATTCCGGCTCATCTTCGAGATCTTCATTGACCTCGGTAATTTCTCCAGCCAAAGGAGCAAAAATTGGTGAAGCCGATTTAACCGACTCTACGATTGCGATTTCACCCATGTCTGGATGAGACTCTCCAGCTTCTGGTAATTCGATATAGACGATGTCGGTCAAAGCGTTTTGCGCGTGGTCGGTAATACCTATCATGACCTCATCCCCTTCGATTTTCATCCATTCATGCTCTTTGGTATAGTACAAACCATCTGGAATTTCGCTCATTGAACAACCTCCTCGATATTCCTGTGGCGGAGGTTAAACCAATCAAACCTTTCTCATAAACGGGTTTGACAATTCGGACAAAGAACCCAGTCGTTTTCCACTTGATGATTGCACGTCGAGCAGTTTTTGGATTGGTTATCTGAGATGAGGACAGAATCGTGCATTATTGTATCGCCAACATTTCCAATATTGACAATGGGTTGGGTCTTTTCAAGAAATTGTTGGCGGACCCGTCCTGCTTGGTCGAATGCTCCGGCTTCCTGATAGGCCTTTGCAGCCCCTTCAAAATCCCGAGCCCGCTCAAGGTTTTGTGCTTGTGAAAGTATATTGGTTTCAGAGGGTTGTTGAATTTGAACCGGTTGTCGAATAGGCTGAGCCAGTTGTTGAACCGGAACGTACACCGGTTGAGGATTTTGAATTATCACTATTTTTTTCTTTTTCTTAGTGCTGAAGAATACGATGATTCCAATCAACAATAAACAACAAAATAATGAATATAATTCTGCCAAAAAATCACTCCTGCTCCAATTCATTAGAAAGCATCGATTCTTCAAGATTAGCCCATGCGTCGGTAATGTGCAGGTCTTTTTGTTGAATCATCAAATCAGATTCAACTCTAGATACCATTTCTTTTCTCGATTCGTCAGGGAAATATTTGGACAATTTTCCGCCCTTTTCGAGTGAACTAGCCAAATAAACCGATAAAATAGCCAAGGCTGGAATAATCAAAGACGGTCCCAATTCTGTTAATGATAACATGCCAGACATCAAGCCTAAACCACTTGCAAGAACCAAGCCCAAACCAGTCCCTCGAAGGATGCGCTTGGCAGAAGCAGCCGGGCTCATGACCTGCCGATTACCTCAAAGGGGATGAACCCAGCGCCTACCAATCAGTAGGTTTCTCGCATTAGTTTGTGAATCTTATACGGCAAGAGAGCCCGGTTAACCGGCGTAACCTCTAGGATTCTTGCATCATCTCTGCGCCGAATATCTTGAAGAAGAGGATGACGGCTTTTCTTGTGAAGCGCGAGTAAAGTAGGTTTGTCTTGCTCCAAAGCCGACCTAACCATATTGACAAATTCTTCGGATTCGACTGCAAATTTACCAATTTCATCGATCACAATGACCTCAGAGTAATCTCGGGCATGCTCTATTGCAGGAATTGCGACAGCTTCCAATGCTTCGAGGTCAATGCCGTAACCCAAAACCCTCAATCTACTATCGATTTCTTTGTGGGCAATAATGCCCTCGGCTCCAGTTTTGATATCGATTACCTTGTAACCCACACGTTCGGAGTTCACTACCACGGGTTCGGTTCTCATTCCACCGATGATATCAGTGCCATAGCCATCCCCGCCTCTTGCGGAAATTTCACGGCGCCGTTCATCTTCTAACATCTCAAGAACTTTGGCAAGAACTGCAGATTTACCAGAACGAGGTAAGCCTGTAATGCCGATCTTTGGATGTATTCCCATGTTATTTCTCTCCCGTGTCTGCGATAACCTGTGGTGCTCTGATTATGTCGAGGTATGTTCTGATAATAAGTATGAGGGGTGCCTTCTCAAAAATTGGCTCTAAAAGAATGGAGAAGTTTGAACCCATCAAACGATTGTTGCGAGTGCAGATATTGCCAAATTAGGCGCGATTAGTGGTAACATTTCCAATTCATAATTATTGACATTATTATTCGCCGCCCAACAACGAGCCCAAATATCTAGGTTTTCCTCATTTAATAAACCGCAAAGCCAAGATAATCCTTCCTTCAAAGAAGAATTATTCAATGCTAAAAATTCCTCACTAGCTTTGGATAATTCGATATGATTAACACTATTTCCAAGCACGCTGCCTTCATCGATCAGAGCCCAACGCAATCTGCGTTGCTGCTTTGCATTTACAATCGCTTGACAAGCAAGTCTTGGCCCGTGAAATACATCTGAAGATCCAGTCCACATCGATAATTGTCGTTCGGCAGCCCTAGAAGGAATACTCGAATCAAATGCGGGGTGATGAATAAATATTTCACCGTTCTCTTCGGTAAAATGGACCCCTCTGATAAAAGGTCTCGATTTTTTACTCTTTACCCAAGTTTGAATACTGGAAGAATATGAGTTTTGGTCGATTTCACCCACTCTAACTCTGATGCTATCACCGCCTCTAACTAGCCAATGATCGCTATCGCCAAGCCGTGGATTCTTTGCCATTTGATCAATAATTTTCAGAACGTTTTTTCGCTCGTAAGTATTTTTTGGCAACCTCGGCACAGCCCATGTATTTCTGGTCCAATCGTGCCATTGAGACAATGCTAATTCGTAACTTTGCACCTTCGGTGCCAATCCAGCACCTTTTCTTATCAAATCATTTCTTTGGATAGGGCCCTGAATGGTAAGGGAATTGGTAATACCTTTAGATGATACTGAAATAACTACAGCCCCTTGGGTAATTCCAGGAAATAGTAAATTTGCCTCTTCGATTGCCCAGACATTATTCCAAGAATTAGATTTCACCAGCAATTCTCGCAGAGGCGCACTCGATTGTTCCCTCAATAAGGAATCTGGGGCGATCAATCGTAAGGTTCCTCCAGGCTTAAGAATCTGCAATCCTCGTTCAATAAATAGTCTATATAAATTGACATTTCCTCGCATTGTTGAAAACCGACGGTGCCCACTTTCATCGACCAATTCTCTTAATTTCTCGCCCAATTCTCTACGAAGTTGAGAACCGTCTTCATGGCCTCTAAATCGGTCTTTGATCCGTAGCCACGGGGGATTTGTAATCACCAATCTAGGCGCCTCTTGCCAAGGCCAATCGTCTTGTAAACTATCACAAGACTTCACGCTTTGTTGCAAAATTTCTAAAACCTCGGTCTGGGATAACTTCCCCGGAACCGCCTTACCGATGGTTGCAAGGTTTTGTCGAACCGCTTCCAAATGGATTCGTATTTTTGCGGTTGCAACAATAAATGGATCGATATCGACCAATTGCAGATTCGAGAGCAATAATCGAGTATCATCTTCAATCACACAATCATCTTGATCTTTTAGTGCCTCACTGTGGAATCTCAATAGTCTTGCAACAAAAAGGCCCCCTCCACAAGCAGAATCCGCAATTGGCAATGGGATTCCACTAATTGTACGGATGTTGTTTTCAACATCTTCCTTTGCTTGATCAAATTGGGAAGTATTTGGTTCCTCAACGATGGAAGTTAGGTTAAATTTTTCTAAATGGGCTCTAAAGCCAGGGGGCAATGCATCCAATGGCATTTTTGGATTTATCTCTTCTTCAACTTGAATTAAAGCCGGTTCTAACATTTCAGATTTGAGAATGGCGTCTGCTAATCGAGGAGGGGTTGGATGGGCTCCACGGGGGGAACGGCCATCGGTCTCGGCATCCAATCTAGCGAGTAAATGATCGAGAACATGACCGGGGTCAGTCAGAAGATTTGCAGGTAAAGTAGGCCAATCAGCAGGCAGTAAAGCAGCAACTGGCTTCCTTGCAGTCAGCGAGTTAGACCAAGCATTTGTCCAAATGCCGATTTGGGATTTACGGTCGGAGAGGGTTCTGTCCAATCGTGCATACCACCCGCTGACCCCATTATGCAAGCACTCACCCCGGCCGGCCGGAGCGAAACCCATCTTTGAGGGTGCCGGCCGATTATAGGATGCCTTCATCGCCCGGGATTGGGGTTGCGATGATTTTTCTACCTTCGGCAACCCCTTTCCAACATTTTGAAACCCAATTCAGAACCATTGACATTTTTGATTTTGAAAGCCCGCCAGCATCTGCGATTTTTTTGAGAATATCCAACTCCATTTCGTCGTATTCACCATCGACTGAAGCAACGATTGCACCATCTCTAAGGGCCAATCTAATCGCAGCCTCTTCCATGCCTTCGAGAATAGAATCCAATTCTGGTGGCTCAGTCAGCAATTGGCGAACCTCTTCACGACTTTCAGGATGAAGCATCATCGCACCCATCGCCGCTTCGATCGCGGCCATTTCTTCACGTACCAAGGTTCCATCAGCCGCTGCGACCAGTACTAATATGCAAGCGATTTTTCGGCGTTGTTCCTCCTCGAGAGCGAGAAGCGCATCCGGGAACAAGAGAATCACCTTGAAAGGTCATTCAATAACTCATATCCGGATTGCATCCATGAATACCCTTCCACAGTCCAAGCCAATAATCGGTTGATAGCATCTGGTGCTAGGTCAAAATGTTTAGCGATTTTATCCAATACCTCTCGTTCATCCTCATCGACAGTCCCATCGGCTGCAGCCATCAAGACCGCATCTCTAAGAGCCAAACGGCCAGATTCAGGGCCTAGGCCGGCCAAACAATCATCGAGAGATGGTGGTGACTTGAGTGAAGCACGGATTTTATCTCGTTGTTTGGGCGAGAGCAAAGCGGTTCCGAGTCTTTGTTCGAACATAGCCATCTCCTCAACGGTTAATTCGTTATCAACCCGAGTCATATGCGCTAATAATAAGGCATAGGCGAATCTTTCGGACCGAGGCAATTTGTGAACGGTGTCTGGCAGCATGTAACATCCGTAGTCGTTCTTAGACTTCAATCCAACGCCGACATAAAGGGTTTGAAATGGTAGAGCAAGACACCCGTAATCATGGCGGTAGTGGAGATTTACACCAATCGCGGTTGTGGGGCTTGCGTTCGAGCAAAACAACTCCTCGATAGAAAAGGAGTTTCTTACGAGGAAAAAAAGCTCGGTAAATCCAAGAAGGTCGATGCCGAATTTTCAATTAGGACCAGGGGCGCCAAAAGCATCCCCCAGGTATTTATTGATAATCAGTGGATTGGAGGATTCGACGATTTGGTGAAATATGATCGGGATGGAGAATTAGATTGGCGATTAGGATTGGAAAAAAAACCAACCATCGGAATCGGCAAAAAAATTATTCGTCTGTTGAAGGGGGAGAAATATTGATGTTTTTGAAGGCGATTTCTCGTTGTCCAATATAATTCAATACCCCCCATAAGGCAGAATTTAAAATCCAAACCAATCGCACATTTAGCCCAATAGAAACAGACCCAATATAGTAGCAAGCGGTAGAACCGACCCAGCCAACAGTATAGACCGACATCGAAGCCGGAATCGTCCAACTGGTATCTCTATTGGAATCAAACGTCCACTTTCGATGGGTCCAATGGGCAAAATATGAGCCAACCATCCATGCGATTGCCCAAGAGACAGATGGCCAATAAGCATCGTTGGGTAAGAGCTGATAACACAATTCCCACACCATGTAAAAAAAGGCGCTATTCAGGGTGGCTGTAATCATATATTGACGAAAAGTGCCAGAATTTCTGAGCATCAATCATCCCCCGTAATAACATCCGAAGCAAGCCCGGTTTGGATTTGTCTCAATCTTGAGTTATCGTTTTGGATTGCATTGAGAATCTCATAATCAACACCGAGTGATTTAGCAAAATTTTTCAAGGCGAGTGTATCCTTCGGTAGACATTTACCACCAAATCCTCTCGACAATCCCATCATAGGTTCAAGATGAGAAGGCCCAATCATTTGGTCTTGTGGTGCTGTGATAATGTCTTTAATCACACTCCACTCAACACCCAATTTTTGACAGATATCGTACATCTGATTGGCAAAAATCACCTTGAGTGCATAGTAATTATTTTTTGCATATTTTACTAATTCTGCCTCGGTAGAACCAACAAAAAACGTTTGGTCACCCTTTAAAACCCCGGCTTCTTTATGTTGTAAAAACACCATATCAGCGACCTCTTTATGTGAACTACCAACCACTAATATTTTTTGGTTTGAAAAATTCTCAATTCTATTTCTTTCGACTAAAAATTCGGGTGAAAATGCTAATTTCAAATCTGGATATTTATCTTGAAGACGAGCGGTCGTTCCCGGGATAACCGTGCTTTTGATCACCGCAATAAATCCGTTTGGTAATCGATCTAGTACATCCTCAACAATGCTGGTATCACACGAACCATCGGGACCGGGTGGCGTTGGAACTGCAATATATGCCATTCCAACATTATCTGTTACATGGGTTAACACCGTTCCCCTAGTTGGATCATGCACATACAAATCATGAGCACTTGAAAAACAATGTTCGATTGTGCCGCCGACCATTCCGGCTCCAATTATTCCTATTTTCATTCAGAAATCCCTCCAAGGAGTCTCGAACAAACCGTCCTCTACCATTTGGCCTGCGCGCGCTATGCTTTCAGGAGTTCCACAATCTATCCAAGTATTTTCTCCAACATTAATTGTTTTTGCAGATCCTTCTTGGATATATTGGCGAGTTATATTGGATATCGAAAACGATGTGTCGTCCATGGTTGAATCCAAGCGGCGCCAAAATGATGAATCAAAGAGGTAAATTCCGCCGATTGCAAGATTACCGACATTGTTTTTTGGCTTTTCGATCACATCGATTATCGAATTATCTTTCATTATTGCAATACCGAACGATGAGGGGTCATCAACTTCTCGAGTGAGCAAAACAGCCCCTTTGCTGAAATTTTCGACGGCCCCCAACAAATTTAAATTAGTAATATTATCTGAAAACCAAATTAATAACGAACAATTTTCATTACCTTTTCTAGCCAAATTCAATGCTGCAGCGACCCCTTTAGGTTCAGGTTCTAACACATAACTTACATCATCACCAACATGTTTGCGGATTTTATCGATGAACTTGTTTCCAATAATGGTGATATCCCGAATGCCTGCTTGACGGATAGTAGCCAGAGCATAATCGATAAGGGGTTTACCAAATAATGGCAATAAAGTTTTGTGAGTCTGATTGGTTAGTGGAAACAATCTCGAACCATGGCCACCGGCGACGATGATAGCCTTGACCGCCATATCATCCCCTCAAGTCGGGGGTTTATGGATTCACCCGGAATCTTCATCCGGATTCGCTACCTTTGAGAACGCCCCTTCTTCGGCATTTTTCTCAAAATAATCTGTTTTGACCAAATCACCTAATTTTTCAACGCCATATTCAATGATATCAGGGTCGTTTGCTTCAGCACGCTCCCATCTTTTTTGAGCATATTCCGCATAGACATCATCAGCACCTGCGACCATTATTTCACCGTCGGTCAATCTCCCTTCAAGATCCTTGAATACCACACCTTCTTTGATAGCATCTCTTCTCTCTGGCTCATGGCCCATCTTAAAATCAGTTTTCCCCCAATCAGGGCCTCGTTCATCAGATGGTCTTGCTAAAACAGGAACCACAGTCATAGATTTTTCGCGGATCCTTTCTGCTAAAATTCTTTGATAATGAGCAAATCTTATTTCTTTATCGGGAATATCAAACATTTCTGTCATATCGAATTGCTCGATGAATTCATTCTCAATTTTCCGTCTTCTAAATAGCGAAAAAACAGTAAAAATAAAAAATGTTGATGAAAAATAAACTGTGATTATCGGTATACCTTTTAGAATAAATAAAGCGATAAAACCCAAAGGAGGCAAGGTTGAAAAAATACTGAGTAATTGGTTTTTCAGTAAACGCCCCTTCAATCCATCCAATGTTTCATCGGCTCGAATCTCAGATTCTTCAACACTTAACGGCACCGGCCTTATTCCACCTAGCCAAGCATGGCTATAACGTCCTCAGACATCGAAGGACATGAATCCTGCGCCTCCTGCATTAGTACAGAGTCACGCATGTTGATAGATTGGCGTGGTTCAAGTGCTAGTTTTTCTAATACCGCGGTTAAAACTTCTTGCATTCTTGCGGTTTGACTACCCTGGGAGATGATCATTCTTTCAAGTGATTCTAGAGTTTCTATCGAACGGGTACCACTCATTTCAATTGCTTTTTTCTGGGCTTTAATAGCTTCTTTTTGAGTGCTTAATAATTTTCTAGCCGCAGGTGAGCCAATCGAATCGCGTCGTTCGAGTTCGACCAAGGCCTGGCGAAGATTTTCATCGGTCCGATTCAAGATATTTCCAATCTGATTTATCCGACTACTGGCGAGATTTAATTCGGTTTGTAATCGTCGAGCTCGTTGTTTTAATTGTTTTCGGACATTGGATTGAATTACAGAATCTGAAAAAAATGCGACCAATACCGCTATTCCAAGAGCAAAATCTTGCGGGCCACCAATTATTCTTATCGTCATCCATGTCGCGGTTCCCATCAGTGCAGACCTTGCTATTCCCATCAACCATTAATTAGGTGTTCACCCTATATGTTGGTCCGAGAGGGGTGCCCATGGGACCCCATTCAAAATCACTCATCTGGAATGAAGCAGTCATCATCTATTTCGTGAAGTTGCCCGGTTGAAATTAAATGGTCTAACGCTTCATCACATTCAACGGGGTCGATTCCATTTTCCAATAATGGAGTATAGAGGTCGGATAAATCCGCCCAATTAGCCCCGGTGCCAATTTTGTCATGGGCAGCCATCATCATCATCTGGGCGGTAACAGCTAGAAGCGGATCATCGCATGATTCATCGGATGTAAAGCCGAGGAATGAGCCAGCGGGATGAGGTTCTTGGTCCAACATATTTTCGATTCGTTCGGTGAGATGTTTTAGAGGGTCAGGTACATCAAAACAATCAAACAAATTCGTTTGCCCTTGGGGAAATTCTCGAATATCTTCCGGTGCCATTCTGGATTTGATGGTTTCCAATCTTTTCAAACGTTGTTCGAGTTGAATCTTTTCCCTTACCAAATCGGCATTTATCAATGTCAAATCCTCTTCGGCTTTCATCACCAACCATTCAGTCAAATCAAAACCGGGGTCGATGGCAAGCATCGTATCGACCAATAATTTGACTTTTATTGGCATGTTGTCAATATGAATCTCGCCTTCGGAATTCTCGTGACTCTCATCAACCATACTTTCGGTCGGTGTATTGGCGCCCCATAAATATACACACTCCCCCGATAACCTATCTTTCGATTGGAGAGATAGATTACTGCGCGGCTATAACCCATTTTGATAACCTCCAGAGGTAATCAACCCCGTTAACCAACCGATTCTACCACGGGGGCGCGTTCATGTAGGGGGGGCCGTTCGTGAGATTCATGAGCGACTACCGTATCGCAGTCCTGCCCGGAGACGGAACTGGAAAAGAAGTCGCGGTAGAAGCGATGCGCATTCTAAACACGGTTCAAGAACATACCAATCATGGTTTTGAACAGACTATTATTCCTTGTGGAGGAGAACATTATCTCAATACTGGAGAGGAATGGGCAGAGGGTTCTTTCGAGTTTTGTCGGGATGAGGCGGATGCGATTTTCCTTGGGGCGATTGGCCATCCTGGTGCAGTTCTTCCAAATGGCGATTTAGCTGGCGGCTCGGTCATCCTTGGGATGAGAAGTGGTTTCGATCTTTATGCGAATGTTAGGCCGATAAAACTCTATGAAGGAGTACCACATAAAGTCCATGGCAAATTCACTCAAATCTGGGAACCTGGAATGGTTGACATGACCGTTTTGAGAGAGAACACCGAGGGGTTGTATCATTCATTGCTGCGTCGATCCGCCGATAGAGCATCTGGTAGAGATCCTTACGAGCCAGTTGAGATGAAGTTCCCTGGTTTGGAGGGTGAAATTGCTTATGATCCTCGTCCGATTTCTCAAAAAGGAAGCGAAAGATTGATTCGAATGGGATTTGAAATTGCAGAGACAAGAAACGGCGCTCCTGGAGATGGCGAGAAAAGAGTTTCATGTATCGATAAAAGCAATGTGCTTAGAGGATGTCAATTATTCAGAAAAACATTCGATCAAGTTGCAACAAGTTATCCTAATACCTCACTTGATTATGGCTATATCGACGCGTTCACTCAATGGATAACTCGCAATCCAGAACATTATGACGTTGTGGTTACCCCGAATATGTTTGGAGATATTGCTACCGACTTGGGGGCGGTCCTCCAAGGTGGAATGGGAATGGCGGCTTCAGCAAATATTGGGGATAGCCAAGCATTCTTTGAACCGGTCCATGGCTCTGCTCCAAAATATGCTGGGCTGAATAAAGTAAATCCAATCGCTAGTATTAATTCTATTCAGATGATGTTGGATTGGCTAGGTAGAAAACAAGGAAACGATGACTTGTTAATGATATCTTCATTGATTGACCAAAGCGTTGCAGACCATTTGAAGGATGGAAGATTGCTAACCTATGATTTGGGTGGGGATGCAGGATGTTCCCATGTTGGAGAATCCGTTGCTGCACGACTTGGCGAAAAACTTTCACAATTGTGATCAGCGTGATTCGGCCATAATTCGATCACTCCAAGCAGTTTCAAACTGCAACCACATTTCGGCTTCGATTTTCTGTCGTAATTCCGCTTCGAGAACCGGTTGCAATCTTCTGGTTTCAGCAGCTACAATTCTGTCTATTTCTTTGAGAAGGCGACTCACTACCTCCAGTTCCCACTCTTCATGTGGATTTGGTAAACTAATTCTTGAAACTTCATTTTTTAATGTCTGAACAATCCTTGCCTTCACCGGATTTCCTACGGCAAAATTATGAGCGCCAGAGACAAAGCCAACCAGGGAGTCCAACCATTCTTTTTCACTAATTTCGTGACCACAACCCGGGCAAGCCGCTTCTTTTGAAGTTGGAGGTTTTCTCTTTGGCTTTCGACGAGGAGGTCTTCTCTTGGTAGGAGATTCAAAACCATCGATGTCGAATGCGACCGAGGTTCCAAAACCCACCTTTTCCATCGAGCCAAGACTTCTGCCTTCTTTCACTTTAATCAAAGGGAAGTTCTTCGTTCAACTTGATAAAAATTTCCCCTGCAGAAGTCACAAAAAGATATTATTTCCCATCGATTTGACAATGTGGTCAAGAGCGGATTGCAATCCCACATTGTTATTCCACTCCTCGACATCGGGTTGTTTTGGTATTATTTCGATTAAATTATTAGCAACTCTTGACAACTCATCAACCATCGTAACCGAGCCCATTTTTGCAGAACGCGAAAGTGGATTAAGATCGATGACCAACACCTGCTTCCCCATCGAAACCAATGCTTCACACCGATCACCGTCTTCAAGAGGAACCAATATCACATCACAAGCCAAAATTCCAGCAGCGTGACACTTCGCGCGCGGCCCTTCCAAACCCGGAATTTTTCCATCTGGAGAAGCCCCCAGAATTTCGACATTTAAATTTAATTCATCGCTCAACCCATTCAAATGATCGAGCAACGCCTTCATTCTTTCAGGTGTGCGATAAAAAATATTTATCTCCACTGGGCATTTGAGAAGGGCCGCTATTCTCAACATTTCTTCTCCAGCCAAGGCAACAACATTTCCATTGAGGGATATTATTGGATTTTTAGCGGCTACCAACCTAGCAGCAGCAGCCTTGGTGGCTTCGTATGCCGAAGGAATTGTTTGTTCCCCCAGCAAGTAGTCAAAGGCTTCACCTCGACCGTGTGCAATCATCGCCGATCCTGCGAGCATGCCTTTTTCAGCAGCTTCTTCCAATCTATATCTCATCAAGAGTGAACGATATCTCGGATGGGATGGGTCAGCAGCATGTTTGCCCAAAAAAACCCCGCCTATGCATCGTTTACCAACATCGAAATGTCAAGAGGTTGACAACCACGATTGATTGCACTAGTAGATAATACGTCGATTCCACACTGTTTCCAGTCATCCAAATCTCCTAAGATTATTCCACCACTAGCTTCGAGCCATACGTGTTCTCTTAAGCCCATTACAACAAGTTCATCACTGACACTTTTGCATCGTTCTGGGCCGAAATTGTCCAGCATGAGGGTGATTTTATCGCAACCATCGACCATTCTTTTTTCGTCGCTTCTTTTTCGGTTCGAACCTCTATTTCTAAAAATGCACCATTTTGAGTTTGATCATCTTCAGAAATGAATCGAGCAATCCTTGCTCCATGTGTGTCGAGTTCAGGATACAGACTAGCCAGATCATTTTCCTTTAACATTCTAGCATCTGATTTTGATAATCTATGAGTTAATCCACCGCCGAGTTGAACCGCCCATTTATCGAGTAATCCCCAAATTGTTTTTCTGGTGCAAGCGATTTGCTTCGGCGCCTTGGTCGACCATTTCCTCGCTTCGGTAGCGATGCCTGAAAGTTGGCCTAAGATGTTTAATATCGGGCGTTCCATGACTAAAATGGCTTCTCTATCACCCTTTAAACGGGCGATTTCATCACCAGAACTAACCTTCTCCCATCGCCAAACGGTAACATATGGTCGACCGCTGCACAACCGGCTAATGTCCCTTCGGTTCTTGAAACAATTTTTGCTTCTACCGGTGTGGTTGAGCCCATCAATGGCATATCGACACCATCGTCGGCTAGAATTGCGCTGGTCCAGCGATCAAAACTAGAAATTAACAATCTGGTTGGACCAGAGGAATGATCCCATAACATGGCGCCCCGATTATGAGGCGGCCGGGATTTCTCTGCCATGTTCTTGCCTGAGGGGACGAGGACTTCATGGTTCGCTTTGGTTTGGACTTAGGTATGCGGAGGGTGCTGGTGGTTGGTTCTGGCATTGACGGTTTGGTGACCGCAGTCAAAAATCACCTCGATGGCAATCAAGTCATTATCCTTGAAAAAAGGTCAACCGGATTTCAATTAGAACACGGCCCTCATCTTCTTTTGAAAGGGGGACCGCTCCATAAAATGGTCAAAAAGGTGAGCAGAGTAAAATTATCCCTTCGTCCGATAAGGCCGCAAAAAATCCAAATTGTTAGCCATGGATTATTATGGCCAATAAATAGCCCGAGAAAAATTTTAGCTTACAAGCGTGGCGAAGATCCGATTAGAGAATCCGCAATGAAATTAATTTCTTCGTGGGGACTGGATATTCCAAATCGAGAAAAGGCTTTACTCAATGGAAACCTTTGCGTTGTTGGAGAGGGCTGGGCAGGGATTATTGGAAGATTAGCATCAACCTTGGAAGAGGTTGGTGTGCCGATTCAAACGAAAACAGAGGTGGCCGAGGTAATCGATGGAGGGGTATTATTGTCCACCGGTGTCAAGGTTGAAGCCGATGAAGTACATTTGTGTCGAGGAAGTAAAAATTCTGATTCGGTCATTGTTTCCACATTGGACGTAGTATTGGATTACCAACCATTGGATGGCTTACATGGATTGGTAGACGGCGATGTTGCAATTTTAGATTTGGCCGCGATTCATAGTGGTAAAGCTCCTGGAATGTCTCACCTTTCTTGCATTTCACTCAAAGGGGGATTGGAAGCGATTGAAAGTTTACTCGATGAGCGATTATCGGGCTGGCGATCTCACATTTTGGTAAAAAGAGAAAATAAAAAAATTATTTTATCCGGGCAAAGAAAGACTCTTTCCGATGGATTGATTTGAATAACCGTCGCTTCAGACCCGTATTCATGCGAATCGCAACTTGGAATGTCAACGGGATGAGGGCGGCGATTCGAAAGGGCATCGACCGCTTTTTCGATGAGATCGATGCCGATGTGTGGTTGTTACAAGAAACAAGGGTTTTGGAGCAACAATTGCCCAAGGATTGGCAATTGCCAAATGGTTACGAATGGATCTTACACCCTGCTCAAAAGAAGGGATACTCCGGTGTTGCAACCCTATCTAGAATACCGATGGAAGAATTAGGCCGAGGCAAAGGCGGACAGGTTGATACAAATGATTCCGAGGGCCGCGTATTGATAACAAAACACGATGATTTAATTTTGGTAAATACCTACCTTCCGAGCGGTTCATCAAAAGAAGAACGTCAGAATTACAAGGAAGCCTGGATGGCGGAATGGCGCGAGTTTGGGAAAAAATATGTAAACATGAAAACTCCAGTAATAATGGCTGGAGACCTAAATATCGCTCATACAGAAGCCGATATTTGGAATCCGAAAGGCAATAAAAAAACCAGTGGATTCTTACCCCAAGAGAGGGAATGGTTTGATGAATTACTTGCAGATGGCTGGTGTGATATGTTCAGAGAATCGGTAGGGCCCGGCGAAAAAACATATTCCTGGTGGTCTAACCGAGGCCAAGCAAGAATCAAGGACAGAGGATGGAGAATCGATTATTTATTAGGGAATTCAGCTGCAAAAAAAATGTTGAGATCCTGCAGAATCGAAAGGCGAGGAGGTCTTGAGATTTCCGATCACGCACCGGTGATATTAGATATTTAATCAGAATCTTCTTCTTGACCAAATAAGGCTAGAACCTCATCTACGATAGTTCGTAATCGTTCGAGAGATTCGCATTTTATAGTTACAGAAAGCGTTGCTAAATCGCCTTCGATAATTAATTCGGATTTTAATCCAGGTGGAACTGAATTTGCTAATTGGTTTCCCATTTTGGCCGAACCAGTCCAATCGATTTTGGTCGAGTGGGTTTCTGCCATAACATCCAATAAATCGCTCTTCTCAAAAAACTTTGCTACTTCATCAGAATCATTCTTGGGCTCAATCGTCCACCATCTAACCAATGGAGAAGCATATACCAATTCTAGCCGGCGCCGGTGGCGTTGGTTTAGGGGAAAGTCGGACCGACCATTCAGGTCGGAAGGCGATACTGCTAGTCAGGGAAGGCGATTCAGCGGAGTTATCTGCATTAGCGGCAACGATGGGGATTGAAATCGTCGAAGAGATCTACCAGCCAGGGCGCCCGGACGCTCGTGGTTTTTTTGGAAAGGGCCGATTACAAGACGTAGCTGACGATGTTTCTTCAATTATAGATGGCCATCCTTGGAAGGGGGTAGATTTAGTGATTATACACTCCAACGCGACCGCTGGGCAATTGGTAAACATTCACAATGTAGTCGGGATTGAAATCTGGGATAGAGTAAGATTATTGCTAGCACTTTTCACTTCTCACGCCTCGAGTGTCGAGGCTCGAACCCAAGTGCGAATCGCCCAACTACAAGCTGATAGAACAATTTTGAGAGAGGTTGCAAACCAGCAGACTAGCGGGGAGAGAGCCGGATTTGGCGGTGGTGGACAGCAAGCCCTTCAAGGCGTAATTTCAACTGTTTCAAGGGAGATTGTTCAATTGGGAAAACGCCGGGCTAAGCATGCGAGAGCCCGAGGTGAAAGACGGCGCCAGCGCCGTAGAGGAGGGGCGAGAACCGTGGGCTTAGCCGGTTATACAAATTCGGGAAAATCGTCATTGTTTCGAGTATTATCGGGCAAAGAGGTCTTGGTGGAGGACAAATTATTCTCGACATTGGAGACTACTGTTGGCCGAATGGAAGCAAGCCCTAGGATATTATTAGCCGATACTATCGGATTTATTGATGAATTACCATCAGACTTGTTAGATGCATTCAACGCAACTCTCGATGAGGCACTAAAATGTGATTTACTCCTATTATTGGCCGATTCAAGTGATGATGAGGTCGAGTTGAGGAGGAAACTTGAAACCTCCCAAAGAGAGGTATTCGAGAGAACTGGTGACGAACCTTTAGAGATGATTGTGGTATTGACCAAATCCGATAAGTGTGGTGATTTAGAAACTTGTGAAGAAATCATCGATTCACTTTCCTTACCAAAACCAATTCATATATCGGCACATTCAGGCGAAGGAATGAATCTTTTACGAGATAAAATTCTAAAATCACTTTATGTAGAGAAAAGAACAATCGTAATATCAAACGATGGAGATCGTGCAGTTGAATCGATTATAAGCGAAGTTTATGGTCTGGGAATCGTAGTCGATAAAACCGCAACAGAAATGACAATTTGGTGCGATTTGTCCGAATTAACAAAATTAATTTCGAAGACCAAAGGACGCATATCCCTCAAGTAGTTCGCCTCTCTAAGCCTATGCATGGCCGACCTATTGGAGGATGTTAGTTCTCTTCCTGAGGAAGAAGCCCCCCAATTCAGTTCCTCGGGCCGAGTGTTTGAGGTCAATAGCGAAGATGGGCATCCGATGTTGAAAGCAATCGGTATTTTCGTTATTATTATCTCTGGTTTTGGAATGGCAAATGGTCTTGATTATATCAATCCTCATTCGGGATTGGTAAGGCCGCACGAGTGGATCTATGCGATGAGTGAATCGGCTCCATTAGAGTCTTCTACCTTTTATGGCACGGTACTTTCTGGTGATGAACCGGTAGCTGGTGCATCGATTACCATCAGCATGAGAGGTTATCAGGGCATGAGGGTTTTGGTCGATACCGAAACAGATTCAAATGGTTTTTTTGAATTCACAAATGTATCACCTGGTTTGACAACCATCAAAATAATTCGTTGGCAAGCCGGTGGAGAACACGATGCGGTACAACATAGAATGCTGATTAATCCCCCTACATTATTCGAGCCGATCGGCTTTACGAAGATTAATTTTGATTTACCGGCTGAAAAGGAATTTAGCAATTTAAATTGCCAAGACCTCGGAAATGGGTCTTGCTTGAGAGAGATAAATTTTCAAGAACAAGAGATGGAATTCCCATTGTTGGACGGCTCAGCTGCGGGGATGTATATTTTGGTTGGTTGGGGAATTATTGGGCTTTCAACAATCGCTTTAGGCTTTTCAATTATTGGTATGAACAAAGGAAGTAGGGGGATGATTCGAACTGGAGCAGTTCTTGTAATCTTCACGATGGGTCATTATTATAGCGCCTGTATTTTGGGACTGATGGCCTTTGCCCTAACCTTCTCAATTCCAGCTAAACGCATAATATTGGATGCTTGAGTCCGACATGCTCATGTTTGAGTGGCCATAGGACCCGGTATGGATTTGATGTCGGCCGCCTGGATGGTGCGAGAATTGGGTCAACCTGTAAGCGCTCTTCATTTGGGCAAAGACGGTTCGATAATCGCTGGAGGCTGGGACGGGATGGTAAAATCCTGGGATGGCGAGGGCACTACTTTGTGGCAAGTGGAATGCGGCGATAGGGTGGAGGCGATCTTAGTGGTGAATGACTTGACATTTCTGACTAGCGGTTTGGAGGTGGTTTGTATCGAAAATGAGAAAATTAGTTGGACTCATGCCTTGGAAGGTTCTGCTGACATGCTTTGTCTTCACCAAGACAATCTCATCGCAACTTCAAGTGTATACGACATCGAGCATGGAGATTTCATGGAGAGTGCGATCTGGCGTTTTGCATTTGCTGGTGAACTTATCTCCGTTGATAGGATGGACGAGCGCCCTTGGTTTGTCGAATCAAACGATAGTTTAATCCTGGGTCTTGGACGTCCCCGCTGTGGAATTTTATTGGATGAAAAACACATCGAATTAGCAACCGAATCCCCGGTTACTTGTGGAGTAACAGGGCGTAGTATGACCCTTTTAGGCCATGCTGATGGAACGATTTCACAAAGCGATGGTGAACTTGTTTCGGTTGAAGAATCAACGGTGGATTCGATAATCTGTGCAGAATATGGCTTTGTTTCAGCTTTAGAAAATGGAAATTTAATCGCCAGAAATGCTGACGCATCACCACTTTGGTCTGCTACCGGTTCAACCATCACTTGCCAAACCGAGGGCTTTGACCAAACTCATTGGGTTGGAAGATGGCAAACTATTTCTGGTATTTTGGAAGTTAGAGATAGTAGCGGAGAGATCATCACTAAAATGGAAACAAGCAAACCAAGAGTAGCAGTCAATGAAAGCGATCGGGTTGGATTTGGATTTGACGATGGCCAAATTTTGATATGGGATAAAGAATTGTTCTTACGTCGAAAAGCGGCAGAAAAACCAGCGGCAAATTCTGCAAATTCAGCATTGGCAGCAAGATTGAGATCTTTGCGGAAATAATGTTATTTATCGATTAATAATTCCAGTAGATTCAGTGGAAACTATCAGCGCAGACCCTCGTTTCCGATGGAAAAGAGACCTAATTAACCGTAAAGTTTATTTGCCCCCTCCTCCCAAAGAGAGATTGTCGCTCCCCCGGGAGTGATGGAGGACCCTCCGGGGTCTTCTGGGACCCTTGCCAACTGGCTCTTTAGCCCGAACTGGGTAAAGTGTTGGTCACAATGTTTGGAGACGAGCAGAAGTGAGGCGAAATAAAGCAAAGAAAATCTTCGGATATGACGAGCTTCATTTCACCCGCAGGAAGATCCACCCGCTTCGGCAATGGTGGTGAAGCTGGCAGAACTCCTGCAAAGGAGGTCTGACAGAAATGAGGAAATGGGTTTGCGGCCTTCTGGGCTTAGCGAATAAAATCTCAAAGACTGTGAAACCGTTGGACAAAGTGCTAATATGGGCGAGACAGATGTTTACTCATCGACTTCAACCTAAGTAACTGGACAACACCCCGGCTGTCGAGAAGAGGGCCGATTCTGGCAACAGGATTAGTTAACGATCTAGGAAGATATTCTCCTTCGGGAGAATTGTCGGAATAGTGAAGGCGACTCGGCAGCCATCAGCGGAGGCTGGCAGGGGGGCGGATATCCCACCCGGATGAAACCCCCCTGCCAGTTCTCCCACCCTGCTCACACAGGTAATTCAGGGTCCTTTCATTCCGCTTATGATTCTTGAGGGCGCGGATTACTCGCGCGCCCCGGTTTGGAAACCATTCAATTAGAGCCAGTCATTTCCTCAGGTTTAACCCAAAGATCGAATTCTTCATTGGTTAAATATCCTAATCCAAGAGCAGACTCTCGCAGCGTCAACCCATTTTGGTGGGCGTTTTTTGCTATTTTTGCAGCATTATCATAACCGATGTGATTATTGAGAGCGGTTACCAACATCAATGAATTTTCCAAATGATTGGCGATAACTTGTTCATTCGCCTCTAAACCTTCAACACAGCGGGTTGTAAACGAAGTCATCGAATCCGAAAGCAATCTAATACTATGCAAGAAATTATGAATCATCATTGGTTTGTAGACATTTAATTCAAAATTTCCTTGACTGCCACCAATGGTGGTCGCACTATGGTTCCCCATGACTTGAGCACAAACCATGGTCAATGCTTCGGCTTGAGTTGGGTTGACCTTGCCCGGCATTATCGACGAACCAGGTTCGTTAGCAGGTAGGGATAACTCGCCGAAACCACAGCGTGGGCCCGATCCAAGCCAGCGGATATCGTTGGCGATTTTCATCAAACTCACAGCTAAGGTATTGAGGGCGCCACTAGCTGAGACAATCGCATCATGAGCGGCCAATTGGGAAAATTTATTCGGTGCACTAACAAATGGCAAGCCGGTCTTATCGGCGATAGCAGCAGCTACTTTTTGCGCGAACTCAGGATGGGTATTGAGCCCGGTTCCAACCGCGGTTCCCCCTAGGGCTAATTCCAAGAGGTCAATACTGGCGAATTCGATTCTACGAATATTTGCTTCCAATTGAGCAACCCACCCGGAAACCTCCTGGCCTAATGTAAGCGGCACTGCGTCCATCAAGTGAGTTCTACCTATTTTGACGATATCTTTCCATTCATTTGATTTTATATGCAACGCGTCCTTTAACGTGCAAAGGCTTGGCAATAAGGCATCGGTAATAGCCTCAGAAGCAGCGATATGCATTGCGGTAGGAAAGGTGTCATTGGATGATTGAGCCCGGTTGACATGGTCGTTTGGATGGACAGGAGTTTTGCTTCCCAGCACACCACCGGCCATTTCGATTCCACGGTTTGCTATCACCTCATTGCTATTCATATTGGATTGAGTCCCGGAGCCGGTTTGCCAAATTTTCAAAGGAAAGTGTTCATCGAGTTTGCCTGAGATAACCTCTTCTGACGCAGCGATTATCAATTTTGAAACATCGGGATCTAATTGGCCCAATTCGCAGTTAATCATGGCTGCAGCCTGCTTGAGAATGCCAAAAGCACGAATCACTCCTCGTGGCATCAAATCATCACCAATATCGAAGTTTATCAGTGATCTTGCAGTTTGGCAACCGTAGTATTTTTCAGCAGGAACTTCGAGTTCACCCATAGTGTCTGCCTCGACACGCGTCTCGCCCATGATGTAAAGGGGGAGGGCGATGGAACATGTCCCTTTCTATTCACAAGCGTGAAAGAGGGGTGACCTCGAGCACAAGTCGATGAGCGGATATCGCTTGGTATGGTTCCAACACTTGCACAAGGCCGCAGGCACCTATGTCATCCGGAGGGCTATGGCTAACGGTGAAACCTTTTGGCCAAATAATGAGAATGGCAACCCGGTAGAAAACGAAAAAGTGATCCCACTTTGGAAGTTCGACCCGACTCAATTAAGAGAATTTGTAGACAGATGTGAAAAAGACGGAATTACATTTGTTGCTTGTGAGTGGGGTGGTCCGGAATACGACGTACTCGCAAGTGATGAAAGGGTTATTCTTCTCACCAGCTTGAGGGATCCCGTCAAGCGCTTGGTATCGAATTATAATTACGATCATTATTGGATGTGGACCAAAGCAACTTCATATTCAGAATATTTATCCGAAGGAAATTTGCACTCATCACCTGAATATTATACTCGAATATTTTCTAGAGAAATAGATTTATCAAATTCGATAAAAGAAGTTCATTATACCCAAGCCATGGATAATTTAAAGAAATTTGACCATGTGATCATCGCAGAAAATGGAATGGCTGCACTAAATGAATTCGGATGGATAAAAGAATCGGATACGACCCATCCCACATTTGGTAATAGGATTAGAATTTTGCATTTATTGAGGAAATTAAGATTTAAACGCGGTTGGAATTATTTCAAGCAGAAAAAACATCTTCCTCCGAGCGAATTAAATATCGAAGAATTAAATAAATTCGACATTTCACTTTATAATAAATTGAATTAGGTGTCAAAAATGAAAGATGGTTATGATGCAAAACCGATGAAATCTCCTAATTTGGCCGGATTGGTGATGGGCCGAGGTTGGGAAGAAGCAAAAATAATTCGCGTTGGGTTGGTTTTAGAAAAAGAGTTTCCGCGCCAATTACCACCGAACCATGTCGACATCATGGGCCAATTGCAGTAAAGATTTCACCGTTTCGATAACTCCCTCGATACATCAACATCGTTTGGAATGGAAGTTCGATATTACCCTTGGAATCTATTGCAATCACTCCACCTCTCCCGCCGAGGGGCTCGACCATTTCCAACATTGAGTTACATGCTTTTTCAAGATTTTGACCTAATCTCATTCGGGTTGAAATCTCATGAGCAGCACAAGTTCGAATGTAAGCTTCACCAACACCGGTGCAAGAAACCGCAACTGAAGGATCACACCAAGTCCCCGCCCCAATGATAGGGGTATCACCAATTCGGCCATCGGGCTTCCCGGTCATCCCGCCAGTACTGGTCGCAGCAGCGAGATTTCCTTCTTTATCCAATGCGACCGCACCGACGGTGCCCATACCTTGGTCACCGTCGTGGTCCAAGATTACAGAGTCGTCTTCATCGGTTGAACCCGGTCTTGAATTTGCATCTTTCCATTTTTGCCATTGGGCTTGGCGCAAATCGGTAATAAGCCATTCTTGTTCGACTTGTTCGACGCCATTTTCGAGGCCGAATCTATCCGCGGCTTTGCCATTCAACATAACTGGCCAGCCTTTTTGAAGAATTTTTTGAGCAACCCTAATCGGATGACGAGACTTTTGGATATTGACTACGGACCCAACTGCACTATCACGACCTCTCATGATACTCGCATCCATGGTTACAGATCCATTAGCGGCGATTACCGAACCCTTACCCGCATTGAACAAAGGTTCGTCTTCGAGCATTTCAACCGCAATAGTCACCGCTTCCTCAGCACAGATGCCAGATTCTAACATCGATCCAACCGTCGAAAGTACAGATTCCATGCAAAGAATTCTTACAGGATCCAAATCGGTTGGGCCCTTCCAAGGGCCATCACCGCCAGCACCACCGTGGATGGCAAGGCGAGGCATTTTTGTATCACTCACATCTAGAGACCGAAACGATTCGTTGAGGTTGAGTTGGACGGTCTCCCGGCATTTTTTGGCAATTTTCAATCGCCTTTACAATGTCCATTCCCTCAACGACTTCGCCGAAAACTGCGTGGTTTCCATTGAGCCATGGAGTTGCGACCGTGGTTAGGAAGAATTGTGAGCCACCAGTATTTGGTCCAGAATTTGCCATCGAGAAAATCCCAGGACGGTCGTGCTTCATATCTAGAGCGGATCGCTCACAAGGGATTTTCCAACCCGGGCCGCCGGTACCGGAGCGTCGACTCATAGGATCTTTGGAGTGAGGGCATCCACCTTGAATCATGAATTGCTCGATAACACGATGAAAGTGAAGTCCATCATAGAAGCCCATGTCAACCAATTTCAGGAAATTTCCTGTGGTCTCAGGTGCTTCATCTGTAAACAGATTAATCTTGATATTTCCAGCGCTGGTTTCCATCATGACGTGGGTCATGTTTACTGGCTGGTCAGCGCCCGTTGATGACCCTTTCCACCAATTGAAACAGTCAATTTCACTGGTTCAACCAAGGGCGGAAATGTTGGTCAGCATATTGCCTTGCTTGTTGAGGGTTATATCCGGCTGCTGCTAATTGTTGTTCATAAGATAGTTGCTCAGCCGTAATAGTTGGATCAACTCCACCCACCGACATCATCGGATCGTTAAAGGCAGCATTCGCAAACATATCGTCCTTGGAGTCATCTCCGCCACCTCTCACAAAGAGTATAGTGATTATCAGTAGCAGGATAATTCCTCCAACCGCAGCCGCGATCATCATCATATTGTCTTCGATGAAATTATCTCCAGATTTTGTATCATCATTAACATTACCATCGCCGTTTCCGTCACCAGAATCGTCGCCGTTTCCATCACCGCCGTTTCCGGACCCATCTCCACCGCTTCCAGTACTGCCGTCATCAATTTTACAACCGAATAGGTCAACACTTTCTCCAGTTGGAGTAGCAGGACAATTGTCTTGGGAGTCAGCAACGCCATCGCCATCGGTATCGACTTCACAGCCATCAGCATCCACAGCGACTCCACTAGGGGTATCATCACATTGGTCAGCCGAGTCAGCAATGCCATCTCCATCCGTATCAACAAATGCTTCTGGACAACCGTCCCCGCCTTCACCACCAGTTATTCCGTAGACTCCAGGGCATTGGTCGCCTTCGAATCCGGTTGAATTATCTCCAAAGCCGTCTTCATCGACATCTTCCCATTGGCTTTCATCCAATGGTGCGAAATCGTTGAGGTTTGACCAACCATCGCCATCGAGGTCAGCACAACCGGAACGGTCGCCCCACGATTCTCCCCACGATTCTGGGCAATCATCGATTATGCCATCTCCGACATCGGTGGTATTGTAACCATCACGATCGATGTCGTTAGCCCAAAGCTCGGCTTCGTTTTGAATAGTGAAATTTTCACCCATAGCGATGTTATTTGTCATATCTTCTTCAAAGACCATAGCATCCATGTTGACCATGACTTGACAAGAATAAACACCGGTTAGGGTTTCAGAATCGAGGTAAATCGATGAGGATCTGCCTAAGATTAATTGTCCATATATAGCGTAAGTATTCTGAGTTGCAGAATCGATATCAACGATGTGTTGGCCTTCAGAATCTAGCAATTCAATAGTCCAAGAGAAATCTCCAAGGACCGGTCCACGTAAATTATGAATGTCGAAGGAGTAATACAATTCTTCATTGCTGACCATATCAGCTCCACAGCTGACATTGCTAACCGCAAGATCTGCTGGTGCTGGAGGGTTTGTCGCTATTGATAGATTGTAATATCCTTCATCACCTTCTGAATTCACGACCAATACGAAAGTACCATCTTGACCCTCGTACATTTCATTGTTTAGGGTTGTCCACGAAGAACCATCCCAATCTGAAACCAAATTACCATCTATATCGAATAATTCTGAAGTAAATCCGGAAGTAGGCTCCATACTTAGGTTGACGTTGAGGTTATTTCCGGAATCTAAACTGAATTGGAATGCATCGACCTCATCGGTTCCACCAAGGCAAGCTTGACCCTCAACGACCGGATTGGTACCGATAATCATTGGATTTGAGAATCCAGTACCAGCATCGGTGCCAGTTCCAGTATCGGAATATCCGCTACAAGAGAATGGAGCAACATATTTTTCAGGTAATCCCAATAACAATCGGTAAGTTCCATTTCCACCGTCTTCCCAGAAAGTGGTTGAACGATTGACCATCACCGTATAGGTTCCAGCAACTCCATCATAAGGAGTATCGGCGCTGCTAAGTTCACTATCTTCAAATAAGCCGGGGTCAGATGCGACCTCGGTTCCATCCGAAGCAAATAATGCAAGGTTAACCGCCCCTTCAGGTGGGTCAACAAGAACAAGATCGATTGTCTCACCGCTTGCGACAGTGAACTTGTAATAATCGGCCAAATCATTATTGTCGATACAACCGCGGTATTCAGCATCGGTATATTGGCCGAGGTCCATCTCATTTCCAGCCGAACTACCTGCATCGGAACCCATGCCTGCATCGTTTTGAGTTGAACAAGATGTTTCGGCGGTATCGATTGTAATAATGCCATTTCTGCGCATTTCATTATTGTCATCATTGCGCTCAACTACAAGTTTGTCTTGGTCGACGACTACATATAAATTGTAAGAACCTGGAACGATATCGATCGGAATTGTTGAAGGTATTGTAACCGAAGTTGTAGTTCCCATCGGGATTCCGTTGACCGTTGTTGATCCGATTTCGTGATCGTACCAATCTAGCCCAAAGTTGACCGAAAGGAAAGATTTGAGCTCAACGGTTGAATTTCCATCGATAGTTCCGCTATTGTTGAGAACGACATCGACATTGAATCCATCCCCTGCATTAGAAGATGTTCCACTCGTAACTTCATCAAAGTGATAATCAGGAGCTGGGATCGATTGATTGGTCCAAACATCGAGAGTATAATTTGAAACCCCGCTATAGTGGCTTACATTCAAGGTATATGTATCTCCAACCCCTTCCCAATTCGTTAGTTTAGTCGATGCTGTTTCTGGGTATGAGCTCGTAAACCCAAGGTCTACTTCGCTTCCATTTGAATCGTGTATGTAAAGGTCGATATCAGAAGATGCATCCTCGCCGGTTAATGATACTTCGAAATAATATCCAGATGGAACATCGAAGTTGAAGTAATCAAACGGATCAGCGCCATCGATACAACCGGTATAAGTTGCAGTAACATTGCTGCCCATATCCGATGCATTTACCGCTTCGTTTGGTGCATCAGCGCCTAGGCCAGCATCGTTTTGTGGACCACCGATTAGGTCCAAACAATCTTTGCCCAGAGTGGTTTGAATGGCAGACCACCCTTCGTTATTGGAATCGTTTTGTTCGGTAATATTATCATAACCATCGGCAATAACAAGCCAATAATACGATCCATTGGTAGTATTTGCAGGAATTGTAATCTGGGTTTGAGTATATCTTGAACCATTTGATGCTAGATCGGCTTCGTTTTCAACATGGTCAAGGACGGTATCGCCAAATCCTAATATTTGGTCGGTAGATATCGCAAAGTGAACTTCAAAGGCACCTGTAGATGTATTGCCGAGGTTTTCTACGGTATAATTGACATCGACAGTATCTCCGGCTTGAGCCTTAGCTGGAACTTCAACTCCTGAGATTGTCATATCGGGCCGAGGAGGAGTATTATTGGTCCAAACCCGAAGGGTATACTGGCCATCTCCCGTATATGCATTTATCCAAATGTAAAAGCTGGTTGCGACACCGGAAAGATTGGTTCCCCCGGTGGAGACCTTTTCCAGCGGGTCGTTATATTCCGACCAAGAGTAAAATGTGGTTTTTGTCGAGTCGACCAAATATAAATCGAAATCCATGTTAGCGGGTACAACCAACTCGACATCAACATCTTTTCCCGCGGTCGTTGTTACCTTGTACATGTCTTCTTTATCGTTCGCATCTACACAGCCGGTAACACCGGTCGGCCCATTGTTTGGATCTGTGCCCAAATCCTTCGCAGTTGTGCTAGTATTTCCAGCATCGCCAGCAGAACCTGCATCTGTTTGAACAGTACTGCAAGCTGCTCTTCCACCAGTAGCGGTTGAAATTCTAGGCATCAAGTCATTTAAGTTCTCAATTTGGTGATCGATAAAAGAAATAGATTCGGATTGTTGTGTTTTTTCGTCCAATCCGGCTGCTACGAGCGGAGAGAAGGTCACCAAAATCATCAGGGCTGCAAGAAGAATAGAACGCACACGCATGGTCTTCAACTATCTTTGGTCCTAACCGGACAGTTATCAATGTACGCTTTTAGCGCCAATACCTTTACTGTTTGGGCGCAGCAGCATTTACGTCATCGGAAACTCCATCGGAATAACGAATGAAGTTTTCATTGAACATACGAGCCAATTTATCGGCGGTTGCATCGAAATCGTCGGTATTAGCCCATGTATTTCTTGGGATTAATAGATCGGAAGGAACCCCAGGGCAAGTGATTGGAATTTCAAAGCCAAACCTCTCATCCAATATGTAATCGACGTCGGCCAAATCACCGTCTAGTGCTGCGTTTAACATTGCCCTAGTATACTTGATTTTCATCCTGCTTCCAGTACCGTAAGCTCCGCCGCTCCAACCGGTGTTGATCAACCAAGCAGTCGCACCGTGCTCGGCCATTTTGGCCGAAAGCAGATCGGCGTAAACACCGGGGTGCATCGGCATAAATGGCTCGCCAAAGCAAGCCGAAAATGTGGCTTGAGGCTCGGTGACTCCGATCTCGGTGCCAGCGACTTTTGCGGTATAGCCGGAGATAAAGTGGTAAGCGGCCTGAGAGGGGGTCAACTTCGAGATTGGCGGTAGAATTCCAAAGGCATCACATGTAAGGAAAATCACGTTTTGAGGGTGACCGCCTTTGCTATCTGAGGTGCGGTTTTCGATGAAATCAATCGGGTAAGAACCTCTTGTGTTTTGGGTTTTTGAGGTATCGAAAAAATCTGGGATTCCTTCGTCATCGAGGATGACATTTTCCAAAACCGTTCCCTTTCGCTCGGTTGTTGCGAAAATTGCAGGTTCATCTTCTCGACGTAAGTCGATGAGTTTTGCATAACATCCCCCTTCAAAGTTGAAGATACCATTTGCGCCCCATCCGTGCTCGTCATCACCGATGAGTGCACGCTTTGGGTCAGCCGATAATGTTGTTTTTCCGGTTCCGGACAGGCCAAAGAAAATCGCGGTATTCCCCCCAGTCGTATTAGCCGAGCAATGCATTGGCAGAATTCCCTTTTTTGGAAGAATGAGATTCATAATTGAAAAAATTGATTTCTTAACCTCTCCAGCGTAGCGGGTACCACCGATGATTACCTCACCTGCAGCGTAATTTACGATTACGAAACATTGTGAATTCAATGCAGCATCAGCAGCTTCAAAATGCGGTGCGTGGTAAACGGTAAATTGCGGTTCATGACTCAATAATTGCTCTTCAGTAGGCCGAATAAACATATTCCGTGCAAAGGCATTATGCCATGCTGTTTGATTGATAACCCGAATCGAAAGAGCTTCTGATGTTTCAGCTCCACAATACAAGTCTTGGACGAAAAGCGCATCTTGGGCCGATAAATATTCAATGACTTGAGCCTTCATTCTTTCAAAGGTTTCCGCATCGGTCGAAATGTTGACATCCCCCCAATTGACATCTTGATTAGTCGAGTCTTCATCGACGATAAATTTGTCATTTGGAGAACGCCCGGTGCGTTCACCGGTTTCGGTAACCAAGGCGTTGTGGGCCGATAAAACCCCTTCACCACGCTCTACAGCTAGGTCGATCAATTTCATATTATCAAGATTCCAATGGATGTTAGCATCCGTGTGGATTCCATGGGCTGCCAGGTCCCCAGAGGGGGTACCGACGGTATTGGCCATAAACCGGCGACCCGCCCCCGCTCTTTGTTGCTTGTGGTCCCAAACCGCTTTTTTCATAGCCCAATAATCGTATGTCGAGCCCGCCAAGGGGAGATATTGAAAGGCCAATCGTTCCAGTAGCAAATCGTGGCAAAGGAAGAACCCGAGGACGAACTTCTTTCAAAGCGTGATTTTGATCGCGCGGCGGGGGTAAACCTTGGAGGTTTCATGGTTGCTGATTTAGAAGATCTAAAACCAGAACCGAAACCTGAAGAATTCAAAGAAATCGATGAAGCTGTCGGCGAGGTAGCCGACATATTTTCTCGAACCGATGAATCATCCAATATCAACCGAGACGGGACCGTCGACGTCGAACCCGAAATTGATTCGGTCACCGAGTTCGCCGTCGAAGGCGAAAAGCGCCTCCACATCGGCTTGCTCATCTCGATGATAGTCACCTGGTCGGCGATCGGTGCAATAGTTGGTACGACATTAGGGCCGACTTTGTCGGCTATCGGTTTATTGTCAATGGCGGCATTTGGATTGTGGTTGGGCGAGAAATGGATCGCCAAACCTTCGATGCACATCCTAGGTGTAACCTGGGTAATAATTTCGATGAAATTACTCTATGGTCTTGCGATTTCAATGAATGCGTGGGGGTGGCTCGACCCGACCTTATTAGGCATAGTTTTACTGTTTTTAGTCGCATTGAACATCTTGATCGCTCAGCGTCACGACGAGGATGCAATCGCAGCCCAAGCGACGATAGTGCTCTTGGTTATCGGCAGCGGCGCGGGCGCTCTTTACGGTCAAATCGGCGTCGTTTTGATGATTGGAATCGGCACCCTTCTATTCCATTCGCTCGCATATTTGAGAAAATCTGGCAACCTCGCATCATTGGGGATTGCAGCCTCATATCTTTGGATGGGCCTACATGCAATTTCCGATGGGTGGGTCATCGGCGGAATCGAAATCGTTAAAATCGAAGATTCACTATTGCTATTCTTGTTGATGTTTGCAATCACCGGTGTTAACGCGGTGATGGCCGCGGCTTATGCTAAGGAAGAAAATTGGTTTTCGTCTGGATTTAATGCTATGGGATTGGGTAAGCCGGGTTTGTGGAGTGTTTCGGTCGGCTTGGGAATGATAGGCGCTCTATTGGCAATTGGAGCTCATCGTTTGGAAACCGGATATGCATTGGCCCAATTGATCCTATTGATTTCCGCCTTCGCACCTTCATATTTGGTTGTGCGCGGTGAATCTTGGAAAGACTTACAGAAGTACACACTATGGCCGACGCCAGTTTTATTGGCGATCCTTATTTTGTTGGTAAAAGGAATAGTAGACATTCCATTTTCAGAGCCTTGGTCCATCTATGCTGCTTTGAGCGCACTAATGACTGCAGTAGTTTTACTGAACCACCAAAATGCGGTTTCAGATCACGTTTTATGGACCGGTTCAATCGTATTGGTGATTTTATTGACAATGTTGATTCCGGCAGATAATGACCAAGGGGCAAGGACATTATTGGTGAGCCAATTGATAATTTGGCTCGGTCTTGGATGGTTGGCGATTCAAAGAGATTCACCCTCGCTTGCAGGAACTGCAGTCTTAGCGCCGTGGATTTGGTTGTTAGCATTTGCAAGCAAATTTGAAAATCGTATCGTGTCGTTTGAATTATTGCCAATACAATTACCAGAATTTGAAACATCACTCTACATTTTAATTCTAATCGGAATGCAAATTCCACTAAATTTGAAACTTGGAGAAACCGGCGTCAACCTTGCTACAAGGCTTGCCGGCATGTCGGAATTCGGTGCAAGATTACGCGATAGTGGGATGATGCGATTATGGAATATCGGCTTTGTCTTGGCTTTGGTCACAATTCTATTCATAACTAGGCCAGGGGCAATTCCAGCATATGGGTTGATATTGGCTATGGCTGGGTTATTGCTTTCCCATTCGGTCATCATTCGATTGGATCGCCACCAAGGAACGCCCAGATTGATTTTAATATCATGGGGATTAGCTGCAATAATTCTTCAATGGCGCTTTGGATTTGGTTCTACTTGGATTGCAATTTACGGAATTTCAGCAATAATGTTGGTCGAATGGTCCGAGGATAATGCCCGGCGAAAAGCCGTGGGCGAAGGCCTTAGTCACGAAGCATTAATGCCAGGAAAACTGATCACTACCGTCCTTGGCTTTATCGCGATGATGACCATCATCATCGGTTTAGAACATGGAGCGGGCGCAACTCTATCCTTTACTGAAAAATTCCCCTCTCAGACTCAAGAATTGCGAGCCGCCGCCTTGGCATCTTTTGCGATTATCGGAATATTATATTTGCCAAGGGCAGCCTCTTTCGAACGACTGATGCCGCCAGCGATGTCAACGATTGCAGTAATCGTTTCTTTGGGAATTGCGGCAATGAATGCCGAGGACAATATCACGGTAACCTCTTCGATAATCGTCTTCATCATTACCGGCGGATGGCTTGCAGCTCAAGGCGAGATTAGATCGCGCATGAAACAGGTTTCAAAGCGCGAACAGCGGTTGGAAAAACACTTGCACAGAGCCGAGATCAACCGTCAAGTTATCGAATCCCAAATAGAATCAGGAGGTAATATGAAAATCGTCGACGCCGATTTACTAGCCTTGGCCGATAAACAAAAGAAACGTTCAAAACGACGTGGCTCGGTAGGCGAACACGACTTGATTATCGGTGATATTCATCATAAGCCAACTATCGTTCTATCATTCATCGGCGTTACCATTTTGGTCGCAGTGTGGCTATCTTGGTCTGAATCAGGGATCTTTGCGATTGCAGTTGCCTCATTCATTTCGGTATTATTTATTGGAATAGCCCGTTGGCGAGCCGACCAAGTCGGCTTGCAATTAGGTGATATGATGGGCATTGAATCACCGGTGGCTCTGACCATGGTTGGTTTAACCATCATCCACATCTCTTCGAGATTAGGCGATGGCGCCGGAAAATTAGTCGACCAGTGGGGTTTACTGGTCTTGCTTGGGGCGTTGATTATTTTGGCCGGAATATCATTGCTTGGCAGAAAAGACCTCGGCTTGAGAATTCCTTCAGCCCTCGAGGGTATCGTTGGTTTGCTTTTGCTATCTAGAGCCTTATCGGCATTCATGGGCCTCGACCAAATCATGGTAGATCCACTCTTTTTCAGCGAAAATTCATGGAGAATCCCGGTATTTTCGGTCGAAATATTTTTGGTTATTGCGGTTCTATTATTCGAATGGGTTGAATCCGAGCGCCACAAGCGAGATCTTTCTGACCACCGTGGAGCGGCTGGTCGATTCGGCTGGGCAGCTCTCCTTTGTTTCGTTTCATTCGGCCCAGCCGGGCTATTAGCTTGCGGTTTAGCGGTCAAGAATTCGGTGCGGTGGACTCAACCAGCACTAATGGTAGGAGTGGCGGTATTCGCACCATATAGTTGGTTTTCCTTTGCAAATTGGTACGAAGGGATCGAGCAAACAACTTCATTATTCGCAATCTTATTGGGCTTAGCCGGTTTGGTATTAGCAGTATGGTCCACTTGGGCAAGACAAGGTTTATGGTTACCAGCCGGGCTTTGGATTGGCCATTTACTATTGATCCCCGGATCCTTCACTCAATATGAAATGGTCACGGTTTTCATGGTTTGTGCAACCCTATTGGTCTCGACGACCTCTTGGTTGATAGGAGTGCTAACCTTGCGTAGGGCTTGGAGAATATTTGGCGCTATTGACTTGGTATTAGCACTCGCAATGGGCGGAAAACTTGCACTAGGAGGCGCCGGATTACCACTAGTTCTCATCATGTTGATTGCAACTGCAATCCTACTTGGGTTGGTAACATGGCTCGGTCAAACCCATGAACAAAAAATTGCGATAACTTAAGTCAAAACGATTCTCAATAATTCGATTATTGCTTGAGCGGCTTGCTTTGGTTTTTCACCATCGATGCCGGGGGCGATTCTTAAACTTACATTTGTTTTTGCTTGAGTTCCAGAATTTCTAATTCCAATCGAAATTCCATCCTTTTCTAACATCATCAAATTGGGCTCACCCTCGAGCCCATGACAGTCGATATCTCCTAAGATATCTGCAGCGATTTTTTCAACCGTTACAGCCAAATCATTACTTCCTGTCCACAAGGATCTATCGGCGTCTTTAATCGAAACTCGATGCTTAAATCCTCGAATAAATTCTTCAGAACTTTGTTCGCCACCAATCGCACATAGAACAGCAAATAGGCTTGCAGCACCATCTCCTACCAGTGCTCTTCCACCATGAGGGTGGGGTGTAGACATCACTAAATGTCCAGAATCTTCAACTCCAAGAACAGAGCACTCTCGTGACCGTAAATCGCAGGATAACCAACGATCGCCAACCGCGGTTTGCGATGATGAAACATCGGCTTCCAAACGATCTAGAGAAGTCGATAAGGCCAGATCCGATTCGATACTTGCAGCCAGATGCCAACGGCCACGACCAGCTCTCAAAATGTGGTCAGCCATACTATCGCCATCCATCACCTTACAACCATTTTCGACCGAGACCAAAAATAAACAGCGGTCGCCATCTCCATCGAGTGCTGCTCCAATTATTTTTCCAGGTTCAGTCTTTTGAACCGAGCGGACCAAAAGATGGTCTGAACGGGCGGCTTCGAGCCAAGTCCATGAGTCGGTTGGAGATAATTCTCCAGCACCGCAGCCATCGTTTAATGCTGGAGCATCGTGGCTTAATTCAGAAGTTTTCACCCCATTATGAGATAATAACTGAGCTAACCAGTGCGAACCCGCACCCTTGGAACAATCGAGTAAAAATTCGCCTTCGGGCGGTCCAAACATTCCGGTAAATTCAGCCAAACGAATCACCAATAATTCTTGATGGGCAAAATCGGCATTAAAAATATTATCCGGTTTGGCCAAAAATTCGAGGTCGTTCAAATCGACCTCGCGCTCTTCTGCTGCTAATTGGTATACCAATTCAGATAGGTCCATTTCCATTTGGGGAGTCGTTTTGAATCCAGCAGAATCAAAAATTTTAATCCCGGAATCTATAACCGGATTATGGCTTGCGGTGATCATACAACCAAATTTCGATTTGGTTTCTAACAAGGCGTTATGTAACCCCGGGGTCGCACAAATCCCCCCCTGAATTACCTGACATCCGCCAAGATGCAATCCTTGGGTTAATCCAGAAACCAAATCAGGGTTTGCCGGCCGATTATCCCAACCAATAATCACACTATCTCCAGGAGTAGTATGGCGGGACAAAGCTTCACCAACCAAGCGCAGTAAGGTCTTTGTGACCTTTCTATCCTCCAAGATTGCATTGATCGCACCTTTGTCATCAAGGTCATCTAAAAGGACTTCACCTCGAATTCCATCGGTTCCAAAAAGCAATGAAATCACCTGATTTTTGAATCTGCTGGATGGATTCCGGTCACGGTTGAATTGGGCATTACCATGGTGTTTGGTCCTAATACGACCCCGGGGTTACAAACTGCATTACAACCCAATTGGCAATTTTCACCAAGGATTGCNTTTGAAAGTTTGACCCCCGCGCCAAGATTGACATTTGGACCGAGGATGGAATCGCCGACATAATTGAAATGTGGCGCTTTTGCTCCCGGCAAGAGCACGCTATGCTTGGTTTCGCTGCAGTGGCCGACCATTGCGCCATCACAGATCCATGAAAATTCACGAATATATGCTCCATGGCGCAAGGTTGCATTGCAACCGATATAACTCGGTCCAATGATGTGAACGCCCGGTTCAATTATTGCACTCGAATCGATAAATACCGGACCTTTTGATTGGTCGACACTTACTCCATCGCGGGTTTGTGAACCAACTCTTTCCAGCAGAGAATTTACTTGGTTCTTCAAAGTCGGCAAGACCGTCCAAACCGCGCCTTCTGGGAATTCAGGAATTTCTCCTGAACCCAGATTTCCCCAAAGATCCGAAGCATTAGGTAGGCTCATCAAACGATGGGGGGGCGTCAATCGTATTGACTTTTTAGGCCGCGTTGTAAATCCGCTTACCGGTTGAGCTGTCGAGTTGGTAATCAACATCACTTTTCAGATAGCGCGGTATGAAAAACCCGACCTTACGAGTTGTAAGTCCGTGATTTCTCATTCTTTTT
>LWDU01039474.1_pt1 | contig 59877 bp, 57 predicted proteins | sample 727161 | NCBI WGS metagenome assembly LWDU01 (sample SAMN04566230, study PRJNA314399) | hydrothermal vent metagenome | isolation source: deep sea hydrothermal plume seawater | place: Mexico: Gulf of California, Guaymas Basin | collected 2004-07-11
GTTCTGCGGCGGATCTCTCGGACTGCGGCTTCGCTTGATTGCTTCTTTGGGCTCGTCATCTCGACACGCTCCTTGGGGTCATGGACCCCGGGATGTGTCTCTTTCCATAGGGTTGGAGCGCAAGACGTAGTTCGCCTATCGCCGAAAATTCTTCGATCCGGGCGTCTGCTCCCGTTTTGGCTCGGCGGTCTCGAGTTGAGACCTCGGGCTCGTATCTCCGCCCGAGCATCGGCGGAACGATTACGAGCTTCTCGGTCTGAATAGTCGGTTCAAGGGCACGGTCAGCGCGTCGCGATTGTTGAGCAAGTGTGTTCTCCACAGGATCGTGGGAACCATCCTTCCATTTGGACCTCTGTCGGCCATTGCTTCTTTCGGTTCTTCGGAGGGGCATAGCTTAGCTGTAGGGCCTCCAGGCTTTTGGCCATCGGCCATGAGACACATGGATGCTCACCTCCGCGGTCACGCAAAGCGTGACATGCGAACACTCTTCGCGGTTGCGTATTCGGATGACTGCCTTTTGACTGACTTCCCGGATCGAGCAATTGCCTAGCCTTCGCGTGTTTTGGTTGGCAACCCGCCTCGTCCGGGCTCGTACTCCTCCTCGTCCTTCCACATCCGCAGCACGGTTGCTGCGATCATGCGCGCCAAGCTCAGCTTCGCAAGCGTAGGCTTCGTGCCGCCATCAAGAAGCCGCTCGTAGCGCGCATGGATGGGATCCTTGTTGTGTTGTGTGATCACCGTTGTGGCGGCGCCCTTGAAGATGCTCTTCAAGACGTGATTGAATTGGCGAGAGAGTCCTTTGGTCTGAGGAACCCGTGCCTTGATCCAGCCTCCATCGGCTGTCTGCATCCAGTCCGAACTCGAGCGAGTCACGATTCCAAGGCCGCAGTAGCTCCAGAACTGTCGCTTCGTTCGGAACCGATGAGGCGTCACGACGATCGGTACGAGTCGTGCTGCGCGAATCGGTCCGAAGCCTGGCGCCGTCTCCAGGATCCGAACGATGGAGTGCTTCTTCCCCTCTCGAAGCAGGTCGACCTCTGCTTGCTTCTTCTGTTCCAGCAAAAAGTCGAGATGATCGTAGAGTCTTGTCGCTCTCGTCTGCGCACTGGAACACAGCTGCTTCTGCCAGTCGTCTCGGTGACGGGTACCGTAGACCTTCTCGCCCGAGACCAAGATGCCGCGCGAGCGATACAGACTCTTGATTCGAGCTTGTACCCGCACGGCGTCTTTGACCAGCGTCATGTGAATGCGAGAGAGTTCGCGTAGGCGTGTGAACTGGCGCGGTGACTTGAAGACGATCTTGTCGAGGTTGCCTACACGAAGCTTTTCCGCCAAGCCGTAAGCGTCGCGCTTGTCGCTCTTCAGGCCTCGGCTCTGCGTGACCCCCGCAACCACGAGCTCGTCGACGTGCGGACTCAGCGTCTCGTAGAGCCAAGCGCTCTGCAGTACTCGCGGCCTTCGCCCGCTCCCTTGCTCAAACCAGATGCTTGTGACCGGGGATCATCCGAACAGCTTCGACTAACGCTTGACCATTGGTCTCGACCGGAAAATCCTTCAGCTTCCGGCCCTTTTCCGAAATCACTGCCAGTGTGCAGCTCGCCGCATGCACATCCATCCCGATGTATCGTTCCATCCACTCGCTGCCTATCGGCAGCTCCCTCCCTTCGTTGGGGTTTCTTGAATCCGCAACTCAAGGATGTCGGACGGAGCCGGGAGGCACCAACATATGCGTTCTCGAAGGCATGCGTTGTGGATCACAGACGCCATACCCTCATGATGCTTAGCTTAGAGCCCCTGAGTGTCCGAGTTCTGCTGACGGGATACAGATCTGCTCGAAGGAGTGCGGCATTGGAATGGAAAGCCGCTTGACTTGGTGCAGCGGGTTGATCTCGCAGTGAAGGACATGACCCTACATCTTGACCTTTCGTCGATCTCAGGAATCCAAGGCGCCGTCGTTCGCTATGCGATCCCGACGCGAATTCGGCACCGTGGCGTGGAGACGAAACTTGTCCTCGACGACCGGGGGGCGGGCGCAGCGGATGCGGAAGTTGATGCGGCTCTCGTGAAAGCGATCGTTCGCGGACGGCAGTGGTTTGAGCAACTCGCGAGTGGTCGGGCCCGGTCGTTCGCGGAGATAGCGAGGACCGAAGGCGTCACCCGTCGTTATGTGGCTCGCCTGATTCCGCTTGCGTTTCTGGCGCCTGATATTGTTGAGAAGATTCTCTCCGGAGCTCAGCCCGTCGACCTCACGACCGATGAACTGACGAAGAGGATTGATCTACCGCAGGATTGGGCAGAGCAACGAGGGGCGCTGGGATTCGATTGAGGGCGGGAACGGCGAATCGAGAGCGAAAGGGAACCGGCCAACCTCACCGTAGAGAAAATAGCGTTCAGCGGCTTCATTCGGACCCCGTACCCGCCGTCTCCCGGTCGCTTCAGAAAGCCAACCTTCCCAAAATCCCGCGGATTCGCGGTTTTTTCTCGGTCGAACTCTGGATGAATGCGGGGAGTCTCTACGACCGAACACTTAGTGGCGGAGAGGGTGGGATTTGAACCCACGGTACCCGTAAAGGTACACCTGATTTCGAATCAGGCGCGTTCGACCGAGCTCCGCCACCTCTCCGCGGGGCGCGGAGGCTAGCAGGGTCGCTTGACTTTGGGGTGTCGAATGGGGTGTCGACGTCGATGTGAATGCCACCGGCTCGCGTCGTTTACTTACTGTTCGGATTTTGGCTTGCGGGAAATGGTGCCGCACCGTCGCTGCGCTGCTTTGGGGCGGATTCGCCGCCCTCCGGCCCTCGTGCTAGCCTGCGCGCTCCCGAGAACGCGATGCCTGTCCGGTCGTCGCGACGGGGAAGGGCGAGATCGGCCGGCGACACTCCTGTCCGCACCCGATCGAAGCGTTGGAAGGACCGATTCAATTTGGCAAGAGACGACCTGATACAAGCGACCGGTAGTGTCGATAAAATTCTCGGCGGTGGCCGATATCAAATCACCCTCGAGAACGGACAACAGGTCACGGCTCAGCTCTCTGGCCGCATGCGCCGCTTCCGAATTCGCGTGATTCCCGGCGACCGCGTCACGGTTGGACTTTCGCCTTACGACCCGACCCATGGATTCATCACCTTCCGATTAAAAGAAGGCCAATCCGCGCCCGGACAGTAGGCGCGTCGATCATGCCTATCGCGCCTCGGTGGCGCCTCCAATTCATCCAGGCCATGGATCGCAGAAAGCTGCGGCGCCTCGGTGATCAGCATCCTGGTTTCGAGATCGCTGCCGATGCCAGTACCAATCTGGCTTCATCCCATTTTGCTCTGGCGCCTGGTGCGCGCCTAATCATTGGTGAGCGCGTCTATACCGAGAGACGGGCGCAGGTTCCGATCTAGGGGCTTGGGCTTCCGACGTTTTCGATGTCTTCGTGAAGGGGCGCCGATGACGACTCCCGCATATTCACGTCTTCGACGGCGATCAGGGCAGCGGATTCCTTCGCCCGCTCCTCTGTGGCATATCGCACCACTTCTCTCCAGAAAAGCTTCGCTTGTTTGACGAATCCGGTTTTGGCCTCGACGTGCCCGCGGTCGAGGGCGAGTTCTGCATCCCATTCGCCTAGTGATTGAGCTTTGCTGATTGGGTCGCGTGCGTCGGCGAATTGGTCGATGGCGGCGAGACCGTGGATTTGATGGCATCAATATAGCGAGCGAGATCGACGGCAAATGACTCAAGGTCTTCCCGGTTGACGCGCAAGAAAACCTGGTCGCAATCAGGATGGGAAAAACCAACGGCAGCCATGTGGACGGCGCTCGACGGGAATTCTTCAAGGACGCCGTTTCGGTAGAAAGGGAAAGAGAGAATGCGAAACGGCCGCTTCGACGCGGGTCGGGTCGCTAATCGCGGGAACGTCGTCTTCAAGTGCCCAGGTTCTCTTGTCGTGTCCTTTTCTCGTCTCGATCAGGAGAGCCAGGTGTTGGACGAGTTCGAGGCCGGTGCGTTTCGAATGAATGTTTCTGCCATCCCGATCGAAGGCCGACATCAAGATGGACGCCGCAGGAACGCTCGAAAGCTGTGAAACTTCGATCTCCCATTTAGACTGACCGATAAATTCGACCTTCTGATTCGCCGTGTCCCATCGCGCCGAGCCGTTCTCTTGGACTTGTGCGTTGGTCACATAAAGAGAGGGGAGGATCAGAACATCGAATTCGTCCATTTCTCCGATCTTGCGCGCGAAAAGCTGCACAGCATTCTCGAAATTATTTTCGGCTCTCGACTGCTGTACCTCTCTAGCGGATTGGAGCCACAGCTGACGACCCCGAAGCGAATCGATGAGTTGGACCGATTTTCCATGTGAACGCAGAATTTTGCTGAGCGCTTGCATGACGATTTCGGTCGAAGACTCAAGCTCGTCTGGGAGTGGCAACGCGACGTTCATCGGCGCGATGATGATGGTCGACGCGTTCGCGCCAGCGATCTGAACCCGGCTTAGGGGAACAGCGACTTCTGCCGCACAGCCGATCCAACCGACTGCCAGAAAGACGATGAAAAGTAGTCGATTAAGCAGTTTGAATCCGTTCATACATCCGTCTTTGGGACTCTATGTGACGTGTTAGTCGGTCGATGATTAGGCTCTTTCTAGGAGGCGTTTGAGCTTGCCGCCTTGCCTAGATCAGGCTAAGGGATTGGGGGCGCGACGGTTGGTACCTCTTCGGGTAGAAACGGAGAAACGACGGCTGCCACGCCCGCTCGGATCATCTCGATATCATTGATCGGCGGCTTGTCGTCCTCAACGTCCCATTTCATTTCGTCGTTTCCTGAAATGCCTCCACGCCTCGTGATGGTCCTTTGCATGTGCTCGATGACTTCGAGTCCTCGGCGTTTGCTTTGAATGGTATTTCCCTCGCTGTCGATGACGTGGGCGAAAATCGAGGCGGCCCTGATATTAACGGTTCCGGTCTGTGAATCGTGACGCTGCGTGCGGTTCTTGATCGCATCGCCGTGCCAGACCATCCGCTGAGTCGCGCCGTCCCACTTAGCCACCATGTTTCGCATTTTCGCTGTCTGTAAGAACAGTGACGGAACGACCAGTACGTCGAAGTTAATCTGCTCCCCGATCAGGCGCGCGTAGACCTTCGCGGCGTTCTCGAAATGGCTCTTCTTGCCGGAACTCAGAACCTCCTTCATGGAGGCGGCCCAGAGATCTCGGCCGGCGCGAAAGCTGACTCGGTGAACCGTTTTTCCGTGGGCCTCGAGATGATCCACGAGGGCGTCCGAGACCATGCGCGACGACCCTTCGAGCTCGGGCGGTAGCCAACTCACGATATTGAATGGTGCGACCAGAATGACCTTCGCGTTCTGACCTGCGAGCTCGGCCGCGCTCGGTCCTGGTGGCGGACCCGAGGCACAACCCGACACGGCCACGGCGATCGGTAGAAGTGTGCGGACGAGGCATCGCGAGAGACTCTTTTGCATTCAGAGTGAGTAGCAAAGCAGAGACTCGGTCTCTGATGTCCGGTGAACTGAAATCGCGCCAAGAGGCCGCCGCGAAGTGATATCGTCGCTTCATGTCAATCAAAATCGCCGTGTTTGGGCAGGCCCCATTTGGTCGTGATGTCACAACGCGACTCGCCAAGGCGGGTCATGAGATCGTCGCGGTCCACGTGCCCCCAGACTCGGGGAGCCGGGCTGATCCGTTGGCCGAAGAAGCCGAGGGGCGGGGCTGGCCGCTCTTCCGTTACAAGGGATACCGGCGAAAGGGCTCGGCGATACCTGAGCGTGTCGACGAGTATCTGGCGCTAGGCGCGGAGCTGAACGTGTTGCCCTTTACGACGGTGATTCTCCCGCCCGAGATCATCGATGCGCCGCGACACAGATCGGTGTGTTTCCACCCCTCGGTTCTGCCTGCCTTTCGAGGGGGCTCTGCGCTTGCGTGGCAAATTATCGAGGGCGCGGAGGAGACGGGAATTTCGGTGTTCCAGCCGGATGAAGGTGTGGATACGGGCCCCCTGTATCTGCAGAAACGGGGCTACTCGATCCCGAAAACGGCCAACACGGCCTCACTTTACTTCGACACGCTGTATCCGCTCGGCGTCGAGGCGATGGTAGAGACGGTGGCGGCGATCGATTCGGGGACGGCGACGCTGACATCGCAATCCGAGGAAGGGGCTAGTTTCCAGGGGTTGGTCAACGATGAAGTGGCGCGGCTTGATCTGGCCCAGGATGTGGACGCGCTGGATCGACGGATTCGGGGCTGTGATCCACAGCCGGGCGCTTGGCTCCGGCTTCGGGACGAGACGATTCGTCTTCATGGCTGCCGGATTGAGCCGACTTCAAGGGATGCAGGAGCCCCGGGAGAGGTTCTAGCGGTCGATGAATCTGGACTGCTCCTGGCGGTGCGCGGTGGGGCCTTGCGCGTCCAGAAAGTTCGCCGAGAGACCGGCAAGAAGCTGGCGCTCGAGTCTGGGCTGGTGGTTGGGGATCGACTGGTCTGAGCGCTTGGGGTTTCGATCTGCGGATCAGATTCGGGTCGCTCCGCAGTTTTGTGGAAGAACCCAACCCTGCGGGGTTTTTCGTGGCCGGTGGTGAGCGGGGGCTCGATTTTCCTTCGCAATCCCGCTAATTTGCGCGCCCTGAACCGATCGGGTCCCCCCTCCAATAATCGTAGCGCGGCAGGATGATCGAAACCGATCGTCCATCCCATCCCATCTCAACCCTTGGCATGACCTGATCTGAACCATGTTCAGGCCAAGTATTCGACTCGAAACAGATAGTCGTGTCTCGGCGCTCGCTCAAGCCAAGGACGGGTGCGGACGTAAGGCCGGATTGAAACTATGCAGGCTGGTTGTAGGCAGCTTGCAAATGCCCGGGCAATCCACGCGGAACGCGGACGGATTGGCCAACAGAAAACTTAGAGGTAGAGACGATGATCGGTGATATCACGAAGGTCCGAAATATCGGAATTAGTGCGCACATTGACTCAGGCAAGACGACCCTGACCGAGCGCATTCTCTTCTACACCGGAAAGATTCACGCGATCCATGAGGTTCGCGGCAAGGACGAAGTCGGCGCGACGATGGATTCGATGGAACTCGAGCGCGAGCGCGGGATCACGATCGCTTCGGCCGCAACCTACTGTGTCTGGGACGATCACCAGATCAACATCATCGATACACCCGGCCACGTCGACTTTACCGTCGAGGTCGAGCGATCACTGCGCGTACTTGATGGCGCAATCCTGATTCTCTGTGGTGTTGCGGGCGTGCAGTCCCAGTCGATGACCGTCGATCGTCAGATGAAGCGATACAACGTTCCCCGTATGGCATTCATCAACAAGCTCGATCGCTCCGGCGCCGATCCCTTCAAAGTGACGGGTCAGCTGCGTGACAAGCTCGGACATAACGCGGTGATGACTCAGATTCCGATCGGACTTGAGAATGATCTCGAGGGTGTCGTCGATCTGATTACGATGAAGGCGTTCTTCTTCGACGGCGACAACGGGGAGGACATCCGCGAGGAAGATATTCCCCAGAATCTCCAAGCGCAGGCGGACGAATATCGCGAGATCATGCTCGACGCGGTTTCGATGTTCTCCGATGAGCTGATGGAAGCGATCCTCGAAGAGAACGTGGAAATCGAACAGATTCGAGACGCCATTCGAAACGGCACGCTCTCGATGGGCCTGACTCCGGTCTTCATGGGCTCTGCGTACAAGAACAAGGGTGTACAGCTCCTCCTCAACGCGGTTACCCGCTTCCTTCCGAGCCCGCCCGATATTCAGAACATGGCGGTCGATCTGAAGAAGGACGAGGAGGAAGTCGAAGTCCTGACCAACCCCGACAAGCCTCTCGTCGTCCTGGCCTTCAAGCTCGAAGATGGCCGCTATGGGCAGCTCACTTATGTCCGCGTCTATCAGGGCACCCTCAAGAAGGGCGACACGATCTACAACATGCGTACGGGTAAGAAGGTCAAGGTCGGCCGGCTGATTCGAATGCATTCGGATGAGATGCAGGACATCGACGATACTTCGGCCGGCGACATCGTCGCGCTCTTCGGCGTCGACTGTGCATCCGGAGATACGTTCACCGACGGCAGTGTCGATGTTGCGATGACTTCGATGCATGTCGCGGAGCCTGTTATTTCGCTTTCAATCAAGCCGATCGATCAAAAATCGGCGGACAACATGGGCAAAGCGCTTGGTCGCTTCGTCCGTGAGGATCCGACGTTTCGTTCGGAAGTCGATCAGGAAAGCAACGAGACCGTCATCTCGGGAATGGGCGAGCTGCATCTCGAGGTCTACGTCGAACGCATGAAGCGAGAGTATCAGTGTGAAGTCGAAACGGGTCAGCCCCAGGTGGCTTATCGCGAGACGATCACGAAGGAGATCGAGTTCTCCTACACGCATAAGAAGCAGTCGGGTGGTTCGGGCCAATATGGCAAGGTGGCTGGTGTCGTTTCACCCATCGGCCCCGACGACGAGGGCGACAAGGAGTTCCAGTTTATCAACAAGATTCGCGGGGGGTCGATTCCGACCGAGTACATTCCCGCGGTCGAGAAGGGCTTCCGGGCTTCCTTGCACAAGGGGCGTCTGATTGGCTTCCCGGTCATCGGAATGAAGATTCTGATCGACGACGGCCAGTCGCATAGCGTTGACTCTTCGGAAATGGCGTTCCAGGCCGCAGCGCGCGGAGCCTTCCGTGAGTTCTACGGCCGAGCAAAACCACAGATCCTTGAGCCGATCATGAAGCTCTCAGTCGAAGGACCGTCCGAGTTCCAGGGTTCGATCTTGAAAACGATCATGCAGCGACGGGGCCAGATCATCGGTTCTTCCGAAGAAGACGGCTTCTCGACGGTGGATTCCGAGGTCCCGCTCTCCGAGATGTTCGGTTACGCGACCGACCTCCGTTCCATGACTCAGGGTAAGGCCGAGTTCTCGATGGAGTTCGAGAAATACGCCGCGGTTCCCGCCGAGACGCAGACCGAACTCAAGAAGCAATTCGAAAGTAAGCTCGTCGACGAAGACGAATAACGCCGAAGGCCTTGGCCAGAAGCAACAAACAAGAGCGCCCCCGCGATACAGCTTCGCGGGGGCGCTCTTGTCTTTTTCGCATTCGCTTAGCCGGTGGGAATCATCGCAGGAGTCGGCGAAGTATGGCTGCTCTCCCAGGATTGTTGTGTTGAACGCCGGCGGAGGAGGATTTTCCGCCCGAGGTTGCTGTCGTGGCGAGCAGTCTTTTTGCGATTGATCGCGGGCGGGTCCGTACGATCTCGCCCGAAGCAGCCGGCGTGGACTTTGATTTGACGGTCTTCGCCTTCTTCGTTGTCTTGCCCGCTTTCTTCTTGCCCACGGCCTTCTTTTTGGCTGCCTTCTTTACCGACTTTGGCTTCGCCTTACCGGCAGCCCGCTTCTTTGCAGTTTTATTCTTGGCAGGCTTGCGCGCGGACTTCTTTGCGGATTTCCGGGTCTTCTTGCGTGCGGCCATCTTGTGATTATCCTGTCAGTGGGCTCGGTCGGTGAAAAGTCGCGCGATCGTAGCGGATCATTGCTCGCTGGGGAGTGGCTTGAGCGCTCCAAGGTGTTCTTTGAAGTCGGATCGAAGTGCGACGACATCACGTCGTTCGACGCCGATGGAGTTAGCCACCTCAAAGATTTCGTTGTCCTCGACCGCCGAGATATTCTCGTCCGCTGCGGCGACCGCGTAGAGACATCGAAGTAGTCGGATGCGGTCGGGCCGGTCGCTCATGTCTCGGAAGGCGCGCGCGACGAGATGATCGTCGCTGGCGCTATGAACGGCGGCGGCCTGAATTGCAGTCTTTGCGAGGAGGGTGGCAAGGTCGGCGTTGATTTCGGCGAACGTTTCGAGTCTATGCGCCATTGCCGCGCGTTCTGCGTCGTCGGTGCGCAAGTCAGCACCAGCGACTCGAGCCAGTAGATAGGTGAACGCGGCGACGAAGCGGGCTTCCTCGGCGGGAAGGGTGTCGAGATGAGCGCCGATCTCAGACAGGCTGGCGGGCTCGTTCTCTCGGCCATCCGATTTTCCACCGATGCCCAGGAAACGCAATAATGACACTCTGTCCTCCTCATCCTCTTTGTGTGATTGGTGTTCGCGCGAGCGATCTCAATTGGGCTGGGCAGCGACCCTTGGACTCGAATGCTGTGCTTGAAATCTCTAGGCTTCGGATCGATTGGGCGTGGGTCCGCACGACCACCTCACTCTAGCCGAACAACAATTACCCTTCAAAAGGAAATCGAATTGAATCTCCCCACTAAAAGGGATGAAATCCTATTCCTGCACAATCCGAACTGTTCGAAGAGCCGTGCGACGTTGGCGCTGATCGAAGAGCGGGGCATCACATTTGAGACTCGACTCTACCTGGAAAATCCGCTCGGAGAAGCGGAACTGGCGGACCTGGGGCGTCGGTTGGATCGATCGGCGGTGGAGTTCACTCGCACGGGGCAGGCCGAATTTTTCGATGGCGGCCTCGACGCATCTTCTTCGTCGGATGAAATCCTGGCGGCAATGGCGAAGGAACCGATCCTGATGGAGCGGCCGATCTTGATTCGTGGGGACCGTGCGAGAATCGGGCGACCGCCCGAAGATGTCCTGCAACTGCTCGACGACTGATCGAGCCTCCAGCGCTTGGGTTTAGGATTCCCAATTGTCGTTTGCGTGGGGGAGGACTTCTTCGTTCAGCAGTCGAGTTTGTTCCATGACTTCATCGTCGCTGCGTGCGATCGGGATGGCGATGAATTTCGTGACGCCGGCCCTTTGAAACTCCCGAATCAGCGAGAGCGCACGCTCGGGTCCACCGATGGCCTGGATGCTTTCGAGCCGGGCAGCCGTTTGGCTGGGTGGTGAAGCATCGGCTGGGCGAGAGTCGGCCGCTTTTCCAATTCGGTAAAGAAACGTCGCGCCGTAGTGATCGTCGGGAATCGGTCGGCCGATCCGCTGACTCTCGACGCGGATGGCTTTGACCGTTGCCGCCGTTTCATCGGGGGTCTGAAGTGGAGCAAGCCAGCCGCTGCCGAATCGGGCGGTTCGCCGAATGGCCGCTTCCGAAGCGCCCCCTAACCAAAGGGGCAGCGGATCCTGGATCGGGCGAGGATTGATTGTCGCGTTCTTCAATGAATAGAAATTGCCCTCGAAGTTGGCGCTCTCGGATTTCCATAAGCGCGTCATGACTTCGAGCGCCTCATCTGCGCGTGGCCCACGACCCTTTGGACTCCGCCCCGTGGCTGCCCATTCCGATGCTTCACCGCGCCCGATCGCGACGCCGGGCAAGAATCGACCTTCACTCAAATAGTCGAGGGTGGCGCATTGGCGCGCGAAGCTGATCGGATCCCGAAAGGGGAGAACGACCGCGTTCGTTCCGAATTTCAGCCGACGGGTGGCACCGGCGACAATGGACAACATCGTCATGGGTTCCGGAGCGAATTGTCGCGAAACGACCTGATCCGACTGCCAGATCGAATCGATCGCCGAGTCTTCGCATGCGTCGAGCCACGCTCGAAATCCATTCACGGATTCAAAGGCGAAACGACCTAGGCCAATGCCGATGCGGACTGCCACGAAACCCTCCTCCCCTTGAAAAAAAGACGACGAATCAGCGCGGCTTGCGCAGCCGGAGAACGAATCGATCCGTCGCGCCGCGCAGGCCCTTCGCGAAGACGAACTGTGTGCGGTCGTCCTCGGGATGCCGAAGAATGTCGCTCGAAGCTTCGGCGATGAATCCGGCGGCCTTCGCGGCTTCGACGACCTTGGCTTCGTCTACCCGGTGGAGCTTCTCATTGTTCACCTTCGGATTTCCCGCATGATCGATCAGGCCTAACACGCCGCCCGGCCGCAGCGACTTCAGGATCTTCGTAAGCATCTCGTTTGCCGCATCTGCTCCGCCGTCGTTATAGATGTCGTGGAAGTTGAGAGCGGTCAGAACGGCATCGAGAGTCCCGTCAAAACTCAGGTCTTCGACCTCGCGATCGAGACGCTCGACATTCGGAAGCCGTCCATTGGCCAGACGTGCAGTCATGGCTTTGTCGTTTGCGCCATCGCTGATCTTCAGTACGAAGTCGCCGTTCTGTGCATAGACTCGACCCTTGGGGCCCACCGCTTCGGACAAGACTTCCGTGTAGTAGCCGCCTGCGGCAATCAGATCCATGACTTTCATGCCCGCTTCGATGCCGAGGAAATTGATCACTTCGGCTGGCTGGCGGCGAGCGTCTCGCGCCTTGTCCGCAGGCGAGCGCCCTCCCTCAGCGAGTCGCCTTGTGAGATCGGCGGAAGGCGGATTCGCGTACGCCTCTGAAGCCGTCCATGCAAAGAGGGCAATGGCGAGAATGGGAATGAGTCGACGCGAGATGAGCTGTGTTCTGACTGGCACTGGGTGTCCTCCTTTTGGGGCGAGGTTTGATGGGCGCGCGAGTGGCAGGCTACGCGAAGCGATTCCGAACGTCGACCGGCTTGCGTGCATTCATCGCGGCGATGATTCCGTCGCCTCCTGAAACGGCCGGATCATTCCAGGCAGGTCAGCGGCGTCTCCGCGGCACAACTCAGCCCGCGCAACAGTGAGCCTTCAATGTTTTTGTTCCGGCAGACGAAAGACTGACCTATGGGAACGTTGGGAATCGCCCTTTCTGGGATCCAGAGCGCGCAGACGCGAATCGGTGTCTCCGCGCATAACGTTGCGAACTACTTGACCGAGGATTTTCGGCCGCAGCGAGTGGTCCAGACCGCTGCGCCATCGGGGGGTACCCGGGCGCGTGTTCAACAGTCGCGAGATCCCGAGCCGGTCAGTCTCGAGCGTGAGATCGTCAGTCAGATCACGGCCAAGACGGCCTACACGGCCTCCGTGCGGGTCTTCGAAGTGGGTGCGAAACTCGAAGGTGCGCTGCTCGACATCTTCGCTTGAATCGATCCGACTCAATCGAGATTCCTGGTTTGATCAAGTAGAACCCACACCCGCCCACACCACTCCGTGAGTCGCGCACCTCGCTAGCGAAGGGCTCCGCCACAGCTCGATCCGGCCCCGGACGTGCAGCCGAAACAATGTGCAGCAGTCGCGATCCGGCTGCCTTCCAATTCGCCGAGATCTTCGATGTCGAAGATCGTACGACGCGGGCCGAGTGGGGGGATTTCGAGCGCTTGATTGAAGTCACAATCCCAGAGGGTTCCATCGAGGCCGACGCTGATCATGCTTCGGCACATCAAGTCCGAAACGTTGTCGGCGTTGAAATGGTCCATGAGTAGATTCATATAGGTGTCGAATTCGCCATCGCGATGTAGCTCATGGGCGAAGCGCTTGATAGGCATGTTGGTGATCGTCAACAATCGATTGAAGACGATTCCGAACTGACGGCTGAGTTCATCTCGATATTCGAGTTCGAGAGCTTCCTGGGAGGGCGGAAGGAATGCGCCGACCGGGTTGTAGATAAGGTCGAGCTGGAGGCTTGAATCCGGTTGGCCGAAACCGAGTTCATTCAGCTGCTGCAGTGCGCGGATACTTCCATCGAATACGCCGCGGCCTCTTTGTTTCTCGACGTTCTCGAGGCTATGACAGGGCAACGACGCGATGATGTCGACGCGCTCTTCGGCGAGGAAGGCGGCGGTGTCTTCCTGATTGGGTTCGAAGAGAATCGTGAGGTTGCAGCGGTCGATCACGCGTCGACCCAACGCGCGTGCCCCTCGGACGAGATGCCGGAACTCGGGGTGCATCTCCGGAGCGCCGCCCGTGATGTCGAGGGTTTCGATGCCGGGATTGCGTCCGAGTAGTTCGAGAATCCGGTCGCAGCCGCGTCGGTCGAGGGCTTCGGTTCGTTTGGGTCCGGACTCGACATGACAATGATGGCAGGCGAGATTGCAGCGGAGTCCAATGTTGACCTGCAAGGTCGTCACGACCACGCGCTCGAGTGGCGCCGCTCCGACCGTTCCAAGGCGTTCGTCGAATGCATGCTGGTCGAGGGCGCGCGTCGAAGATGTCGTGGATTGCTGGCCGCGCGTTTCTGGATCGGTGACTAACAACAGGAATCCGTTGCCGGCTTGTTCAATCGGTAGTCCGCACCCTTGGTCTGCTTCGGATGGCACGTCACGTCCTCTGCATCGATTGCGGTCACGAATGTTGGGTTCGGCGGGGAAGGCGCTGAAACTTCAATCATGATGAAAACGATTCTCCTGAATTGAGCTCGGCCATTTCGGTCGATGCAACTGGCCGGCCCGAAACAGCCGGCGGCTGAACACGTACCGGGAGCCCTCGATGAGTTTAAAGATACGGGATCAGAAGCGAGGGGGTTACATCAAGATGAGCTGCTCTTTTCGGGAGGAGCACTGGGCTGTGGTCCCAGGAACCCGCTGGCCAATCGCGGCGTCTTGGCTTGCTCAATATCCTGGGGGAGCCGGATCAACATGGCGGACGCGGAGCAAGTGCCCGAGGCACGATAAGCGGGACAACGACGGTGCCGGAATCCGAGCCGGCTGCGGCGGTCGCCGCCGGCCAGCCAAGACAAGACCAGCCGAGGCAGAAGGCGAGGGTCAACCCCGTTTGGATCGATGGCTGAAGTCGTCTGGGTCCCGAGGGGGTTCGATGCGGATGGCGGTTCTTCAAGGATTTCGTTCCCCGCAAATGTCGACGTCTGTGCTGCTATGGTCTGCGCCGGTTGGAGCAGGGTGGCCGAGTCTTCGTTCCCGTTCCGCCGACTCGGTTCTGTCCTATGACCGACCCAGATGTAACGAAGTTCTCGCGCGAATGGCCGCCATTTCATGTCCCGGCCTCGAGCAAGCTTCAGTCAAGGTAGTGACAAGGTGCATTTCCTCCGTCACCAGACGGCGGCTGAATCCCGGCAGTGAAGCCCGGGTCGAATCCAAATCGAATTCAAGGAGTTGAGAAGATGAGCGATATTCGTTTCGATGATCGTGTAGCAGTGATTACAGGTGCCGGTGGCGGCTTGGGCCGAACCTACGCTTTGGAGTTTGCCAAGCGCGGTGCAAAGGTCGTGGTCAACGATCTCGGCGGCGCGGCGGACGGATCGGGCGCCGGAACGAGCATGGCCGATCAGGTCGTGAAGGAAATTGCCGAAGCCGGCGGAACCGCCGTTTCAAACTACGACTCGGTGGCGACGCCCGAAGGCGGCGAGGCCATCATCCAGACCGCGCTCGACAATTTCGGTCAGGTTGACATTGTCATCAACAACGCAGGCATCCTACGCGACAAGTCCTTCGCCAAGCTCACCCAGGCCGAACTGGAATTGGTTCTCGATGTCCACCTGAAGGGTGGCTTCTTCGTTTCCCAGCCCGCCTTCCGCGCCATGAAAGAGAAGAACTACGGCCGCTTCGTCCACACGTCATCGGCCGCCGGAATCTTCGGCAACTTCGGCCAGACCAATTACGGCGCGGCCAAGATGGGCCTCGTCGGGCTCTCCAACGTGATCGCCGTCGAAGGCGCCAAAAACAACATCAAGTCGAACGTCATTGCACCGATCGCGCGCACCCGGATGACCGAGGACCTGCTCGGGCCGATGGCCGAAAACGTGAAGGCCGATTGCGTCACACCGCTCACGGTCTTCCTCAGTTCAGAGGCCTGCGACGTCACTCATTCGATCTACTCGGTGGGTGGAGGACGTTATGCGCGGATCTTTATCGGCATGGGCCAGGGATGGTTCAAGGGTGTCGGTGAGCCGGCCACCGTCGAAGAGATCGCTTCGAACTGGGACGCCATTCACTCGGAAGAGGGCTACATCGTTCCCGATTCGATCGCGGAAGAGATGAAGGCACTGTTGGCGGCCTTCAAAGGCGCCTAGGGGTTAGGGACGCGCATCAACTGCGCGTCGCGCACATCGCGAGGAGTTTGCCGCTTCGCTCCAGAGGCGGGCGACGTCACATTGATGGTCTGTGAGTAGCCATTCGGTCCTTGGATCGAATGGGTGAAACCAGGCCGTGATGTCGATGTTGGGCGCCGTAAAGCCAGCGTTTGGACAGAGAAGTCGCTTCAGGCGATCAATGCATCCAGGGCCGGCCAATCGATGGCCGCTTGCCCGGCGAAGACCTGGAGTAGGAGTTCGCAGTCCTCGTCGTTGCTCGAACGAAATTCCGCGACCTTCTTTTCCAACTCCGCCGCTTCGGGGCAATTGACGTCATCGTCGGTCAGAATGCCGTCCTCATGCTTCAGCCCGAGCAGGTCGAGCCACTGGGTGAGGAGTTCAATCCGGCATTTCAGGAAGTAGATCGCAAAGAGTTCTTCTGCGAGCGGACTTGCCGAGGGTCGCGCCATCGACCGCTTGATGGCGGCCACGCGCTTGGCGACGGGCTGCTTCTGCAGGTACTGCGGTCGGAACTTCAATGCCGCGGCCGCGGCCGCGACCGTCTGACGAAAGACGTCGGGGGCCTCTTCCAAGATCCGCGCCATGATTCGTTCGCTGTCTTCTGGACTCATTGCACTGAAAATCTGATGGGGTCGCATGGGCCTCTCAATAGCATTGCGGGGCCGACGCTGCAGAGTTGGCCCCTGTTGAGGTGTCTGGGATATGGTCGATGAGCTTTATCTTGGTTCGCCTATGGCTGGGTGGGCTGGGTGGACTGCGTTCGCCAGACTTCGCGCACGCCGATGCCGACGGTGCAGATTAGCCCGGCGGCCAGAGCCGAGTGAAGACCGGTGATTTCAACGGGCAGCCGCAGCAGGACGTTCGCGATTCCGACAGCGACCTGGCAGAGCGAGATGACCGCCGCCGTCATCAGCCAGGGGCGTGACGGGCTGTGACTTCGGGAGCCGACCGCGGCGGCGATGATGCCGATCAAGCAGGCGTATCCGACGCTTCGATGGAAGAGATGCAGTCCCTGGATGCCGCTCCAGGTCGGGAAATACTCGCCGTTCATGCAGGTGGGCCAGTCAGGGCAAACCAGACCAGCATAATTCGATGAAACGAGGCCGCCGAGTACAATCTGGGTGGTGAGGAGTCCGCCCGCGACGGTGGCCAGAATGCGGAGCGTGTTCGTGGCGGGGGCGACACCCGCCGGGCGAGTGGAGTCGAAGTCCAGAAGTTTTCGGGCGAGCAAAACGAGAGCAAGGGCGAATGCGTTGCCGGTCACGAGATGCGACGTGACAGTCCACGAGGCCAGTAATTCGAGCACAGTGAGACCGCCCAGCACGATCTGGACGGCGAGGAGCAGCGCCGTCACCAGCAGCGCGAGCCACATCGGCCTGCGGAGTTCTCTTCGTCGCAGCGTCAAACCACTGAGGGCGAGGAAGGCGAGACCTACGCTGCCAGCCAGCGCCCGATGGCCCCATTCGAAGGCGATCTTCATGTCGAAGCGCGGCACGAGTTCGCCGAAACAGAGTGGCCAATCCGGGCAGGCGAGTCCTGCACCGTTGGCGCGGACCAGGGCGCCGAGAACAACGAGGATGTAGGTGACGCCGGCGAGTCCCAGGAAGCCAAATCCCAGACTTCGAGAGTTCGGGCCGCGTTTTGCGGGGTTGGCCGGGTTAGTTGGGTAAACTGCGGGGGCGACACTGGCCAAAATTCTCAGCTCCGGGGCGGCCGGTCGTAACGGGCGACCGGGGTGACGTTTTCGTGGGCGCGGCGACTCTATAGAAGAGAGACGGTCGTCGCTTCCGGGTCTCGAAAGTACCTCGTGCCCACCTGACCCCCGGGGAATGGAACTGATCCTATGGAGTTGGGATCCAGTCTTCAGAACTCGGGGCAAGCAGTCGATAGAGAGATTATTATGATCGAAGCCCAAATGACTCGTGAACAGAATGATGACCCGAGAAAGCTCTCCGCGATGCTCGCTCGAGTATCGGAGATGGCCGAATCCCATTCGGTTTCTTCCGTCGTGGTCGGCGTGGCGGCAGGGGAGGGGGATCTCCTCTTCCCCGACTACCTCGCCTACCTCGAGAGCGCGCTCCGCGTCGAAGATCAGATTTTTCGAATGACTCGCGAACGTGCGGTGCTCTATCTCTCAGATGTCAATGCGACGCGGGCAGCCGAAGTCCTGGTGCGAATTTTCGCCGAGTTCTGCGAAGAGTTCCCCTCCGCAGAACCGCCAGAGTTTGCTCAGCGCATGCTCGAGATTCAGCCGGGCGTGGGCCCCTTGTCGGTGAAGGACGTGCTGACGTCGGTCTTTGGAACCCGCGAGACCATGCACTAGCCGGGCTGTTCGTTTGGGACGCCGCGAATCGGCGCCTCTGGTCCCCGCTTTCGGCTAACTTGCTTGCAATTCTTCACCCCTCGCGTTGAGCGCGAGTGTCCGCCCGTGCGGGCCGTTCTTGCTCGCCGCCGGAGTTTGCAAGATTGCAGCCCACGCCCAGCCGGCTCGTCCCCTGTGTTTTTGCCGCCGCGTTTCCGCTCGCCCTCGCCGCCGGTTTTCTTCCCACCGAGTTCACACATTACAAACGTTGGCTCGGAATCGGTACAGACGAAACGGCGCTTCGCGTGGCGATTTTATTTTTCATCGGGTCGAAGTCGCTGCTGGCAGTCGTCGCTAGTCTTTTTCTTCTTGCCCCATCCTCGAGAGTCCTGAGTCCGTGGGCGCTGCGATCATTGTCGATGGGTCTCTCACTGCTCATTTTCGGTTTTCTCGCACTTGATCTCGAGCTACAAGGCAACACCGGAAATAATATCGCCCACTACTTGCCCTTCGTCTTTGATCCGGATTTTTCCGTCTGGGCGGGACGAGGTTTTGATGTGGCACCCAGCCTGTTTCGCGTGGGGAGCAAGATGCTGCTCCTCTTCGCAGCAGCGTTCGCGTTTGCGTGGTCTCTCGAGCGCTGGGCTCTTCGCTCCAGTGCACCGCGAGCACGCCGGGCTCTCTTTGGACTCGCATTCTTCTCCCTAGCTCCTCTTCTGGTCACGGCCATTCTCGCGCGGACTGGCGCGACGCCTGGGGTTCTCTATCACCTGGGCGAGCGGATGCCCTGGACCTGGCAGGTCGGCTTCGATGATCGGAGTCTGGTTTTCGGTGAGATTCAAGAGCGGGCACAGGAGGTCTACGATCGCATCCAGCCGGGACCCTTTCGGCCACGAAGTCTGTTCGGGTTGTTAGGCGATACGCGTCCCGCCGTGAGGCCCGACATCTTGCTCATCGCGGTCGAGAGCCTTCGATATGACGTGCTCGACCCCGAAACGATGCCACACGTCTGGCAAATGTCAGAGCGGGGCGTCCGTTTGAATGAACACTATGCGACATCGAATGCCTCACATTATGGATTGTTCGCGCTTCTCTACGGCCGGAGCCCGCTCTTCTATTTCGAAACCCTCGACGCCGAAGAGCAGCCAACATTGCCCTTCCAGCTAAAGGAGTGGGGCTACACGACGCACTACCTTAGCTGTGCCGACACTCATTGGCAGGAGATGGATCGCTTCCTGGGCACTCCCCATTTTTCCGTCGAAAGAAGTCGTGGGAAGACACTTGAGGAGTGTGATCGAAAGGTGACGTCCCGGGCGGCGGAGCTATTCGAACCCGGCTTGCGAGAGCCCCGATTCGTCATCGCCTTCATGATGTCGACTCATTTTGGCTATCACTATCCGGAGGGTGCAGGTCCGTTCGCACCGGCGCTGCCACCGCCTAACGCGCTCGCATTGGATGCGGAGCGTGACCGAGACGCGCTGTTTAATCGATATCGAAACAGCGCTCATTATGTCGACACTCTAATTGGGTCTCTGCTCGAGAGACTCGATCGGGGAAATACGCTCATCGTGGTGACGGGTGATCATGGTGAATCTCTTTTTGATGACGGGACGATCTCGCATTCGAGCCTTCTGTCTGAGATCCAGACGCGGGTGCCTTTGGCGATGTCGGGTCCCGGTGTGGACCGTGCGAATACGCGCCGCGGTCCCACGGATCACCGTGACGTCATGCCGACGATCTTTGGGCAGTTGGGATTGACTGCCGACTCGCTGCGGAAATTCCCAGGCCGGGACCTGCTTGCGGCGGATGAGCGTGCATTCGCACCGCTTGTGCATGCCAAGGCCAGGCGCGGTGGCATCGACGCGATCGCCCTTGTCTCATCCGCACAGCGTTATTCGTTTCGACTCGATGTCGACCGTGGTCGCTTGCGATTTCTGGGCAAGCTAGGCGAGAATGGGCGATCGCTGCGGGAGCCGGTTTCTCTCGAAGAAGGGGATATGGCGATCCGGTGGCTCGAGCAATACATGAATTCGCTGGCTGGCAACTAATGTCGGCGCGAGACGGTTCCGTCTGATTCGATTTCGTATCGAGCGAGAATGGTGTTGCCGAGAAACGTGAGTACTGCGCTCGGAGGTGATTGGAAAAGTGTCACGCGCAGACGATCATCGGGTGGCTTTCCGAGGACGTCGATCCGCATGAAACCCAATTTGTTCGCGATGAAATCGGGACCTTCGATTCTGTATTCGGTCTCTAACTGTCGGTGTGCCTGGGCGCCGGAACCGGCGATCACCGTGAGCGCCGGTGCGGGACCGACGCCGGGAATCGCCGCAAGGACATGAACATGCCCAGCGAGATAGGCGTGGACGATCCGCTCCGACTGAGCCGACGCCAGGGCCACCATCCGGGAGAGTTGGGGATGCCCGGCGATCGGTGGGCGATGGCCAACGATGACGCGCCAGGGTCCCTTTGCCGTGGTTAGATCGGCCGAGAGCTGCTCGACTTCGGCTTTGCCCCACGGATAGCCCGAGCGGAGGAAGATCAGGCTGAGTCCGCCGGCCAACTCTCGAATTCTCGAGCCTGCATCTCCGGGCATATCCCAGTTGAGCACGAATCGTGAAATCTCGTGACGTTGCAAGCGCTCGCTGTCCGGGGAATCCAAGTCGTGATTTCCAAGCACCGCGAAAAAGCGTGGACGTGGTTCTTTGATGTTTGCACAGGCTGGATCGAGTCCATCGGCCAGCTCATCCGACGCATCGACAAAGGCACAGTATGGCCGAGCTAGATTCTCGACGATGCGCGGGAAGAGCTCATTGGCGTGCAACCCGGTTGGATAAAAGTTGTCGCCTAGCAGAACAAAGGCATCGACGGGAGCCCGTGCGTGTTCGCTCTGCATGGCACGTCCGACGGCGAGTTGGCCTTCGAATAGTTGGGGTGTGAACCCCCACGGCAATCCGGTATCCCCGACGGCGATCAGTGAGACTGAGGAATATTCATCGGGAGGCGCGTCCGGCGTCTCGGGAACGCACGCGACGACGAAGGCAGCCGCGATGCTGGCCGCGATGCTGGTGGCCATGCTGGGGGCGATGGCGCCAAGGAAAGCGAGAGGAAACTCGGGCGAACCCTTTGCGCTTGGCGCATCTTTGCGTTGGGTGGTCCATGGCATAGATGGAACCGAGAGTAGAAGATTCGAGGTTCCGATGGGAATGGGAATGGACCGTTTCGCATGAACTCTTCGATGTGATGGGGCTCACGGCAGTGCGGCCGAAAGATGAACACCGTTTCGGCTTGCCAGGCGGGGGCAGATGTAACTGGCCAACGGGGGCAGCCGTATGCTTTCGTGAGTCGTCCAAGGCTCGCTCGTAATTTTGACCGAAGGATCTGCCTCGCGGATAGGCCGCGGCAGCGTGTGAATTCGGGATCATGGAGAACCGGAATGACCAAGCGAAGTGCAGTACTCGCCGCGGCCGCGGCAGCGATTTTTGTGACGGGCGGAGCGACGAGCGCTGCAGCCGACAGCCATGAAGGCGGCGAGATGGTCCACTGTCAGGGCGTCAATGGCTGCAAGGGCCAGTCTGGTTGTGCAACCGACCACAGCACCTGCCACGGTCAGAACGAATGCGCTGGCAAGGGCTGGGTCGAAATGTCGGTGGCAGAGTGCGAGGCCGCTCAGGCAGCCAAGGGCGACAAGTAGCAGGCGATTCGATCCGCCTTGGGCGAGCGGGCACTCGGAAGAGAGTCTGCCCCGCCCGAGGCAGACGAAACGGCCCACGACGTTCATGCCCGCGCAACGTCCTTTGCTCAATCTTGCCGACTCTTCTGTCTCGCCCGCTCGGCCCGCCGACGCGCCGAACCTTGGCGTCGGCGTTGGTCTACGAACCAGCCACTATGCCGAAGTGCTCGAACGGGGTCGACGTGGTGCTCGGGGCGAATCCGGCGATCGTGTCGATGATGGCAGTGGTGCGCAAGCTGTTTGCGTCACTTCAGTCGGGGTCGACTGGTTCGAGCTGCTGTCGGAAAACTATATGGTGCCGGGGGGGCGACCCCTGCGAATCGTTCGCGAGATGCAGGAGATGTTCCCACTCGCCCTGCATGGCGTATCACTCAACATCGGCTCGTCAGATCCATTGCGTCCCGCCTACCTCGATGCCCTCGATGCCCTCGCCCGTCTCGCCACGCCGAGGTTCATTACGGATCATCTCTGTTGGACGGGTGTGTCCGAAACAAATCTGCATGATCTCATGCCGCTCCCCTATACGGACGAAGTCATCGAACACGTCGCGGCCCGCGTGCGTCGCGTTCAGGATCGCCTGGGTCGGCGCATCGCACTCGAAAATGTTTCGTCGTACCTGAGCTTTAATGACGATGCGATGTCCGAATGGGATTTCGTGACCGCGATTGCAGAAGAGGCGGACTGCGGAATCCTGCTCGACATCAACAATGTCTATGTGAGCGCGCACAATCACGGCATCGATGCGATGAAATATATCGACTCGATTCCTGCTGAGCGGGTCTTTCAGATTCACCTGGCCGGGCACAGTACTTCCGGGTCGCTCTTGATCGACACCCATGATCATCCGGTGACGGATGTGGTCTGGACACTTTTCGAGCGCGCAATCAAGCGGTTGGGCCCGGTCTCGACGCTGATTGAATGGGACGATCAGATTCCGACCTATGCCCGGCTGCTCGAAGAGGCGGACAAGGCACGAGCGATCATCGAACGGGTGACGGGCTGGTCATCGGGCTCGCCCAATGCGTCCGTCTCTTCCTCTTCGAAATCGCGCACATCTGAGTCACCGGGAGAGCGACGCGATGTCACTGCATGAAACCCAGACTGCGATTTCGGAGTGGGTTCGTGCGCCGAAGGGTGTTGCTGCGGCGTTGGAAGAGGAGGACGCCTCGAGTCCGCAGCGAGAGTCGGGCCGCGCGAAACGACGGCTTGAAAACCTGATTCGATCCGACGAGTCGCTCGACGCATCCGGACGACTCGGCATCTACGCGAATGCCTACTTCAGTCGGATCCTCGGTGTGCTCCGAGCCGACTACCCGGCCGTGGTTGGCATGATTGGTGACGTCGGCTTCAACGATCTCGTGACGTCGTACCTATTGGTCGAGCCCTCGCGTTCGCCGTCGCTTCGTTATGCCGGCCTTAGACTCGCGGACTTTCTTTCGAACCATGATGCGATGGCTCGGACGCGCGCGCGCTGGCCCGAAGCTGGTGATCTTGCGGCCTTCGAGTGGGCGAGGATCGATGTCTTTGATGCCGCGGACGGGCCGGTCCTCGGGCGGGAACTCGTTTCACGCTTGGCCCCGGAGGAGTTTGCTGAATTGTTCCTATGCCTTGGGGAGTGGGTTCGATTGCGCGCATTCGCACATCCGGTGCTGCAACTCTGGCGTGCGGGAACGAACGGCGAGATACCTCGATTCCAAGGAACGAGCGGCGAGGCACATGTTGTCATCTGGCGTCAGGACGAGAAGGTTTTTCATCGGAGTCTCGATGCATTGGAGGAGGCAGCCCTGGCGAAGCTGAGTTTGGGGTCGCGCTTTGATGACCTCTGTGAGTGGGCAGCGATCGAACTCGGAGACGAGGCCGCTCCGGGGCAGGCGGCCACCTGGCTCGAGCGGTGGCTATCGGACGGGCTTCTCGTCGTTGCTTAAGAATCGTGCCGTCCGCCCATCAGCCATCGCGCACTTGTTGGGCCGAGATTGGCTGTGAGCGCCTCAATAAATTCCTCATTGTTGGTCACCGAAATAACATCGCGCGCTGTCTGTGAACACTCCCTTGAATGGAATTATCTGTTTCGGAGCGGATTGGCTTATGAATTCGTCCTTGCTGATTCATCTGGATTGGCCACAATCAAAAGGTCTGCGTCGACCTTCCTTTGTGACTGCGAAGTCTGCTGGAGAAGTCGATGCGCGAAGCGATGTCGCCGCACACAGCTCGACAATAGAAACAAAGTAGAGGAATTGAAGGGACTGGACGCCGAATGAACCGAGCCAAGCCAGCCGTCATTCTTGTCGCCGTCTCGCTGATCGTGTTGGCGCTGTTGGCTGGCCGCTCTCTACTGGAAGTCGACCCAGAGTCCGAAAGCGGGTTAGCCTGGGAAGGGGCGGCCCCCGATGTCGAGGAGATCTTTGCGTCGAAGCGTTCGGCGACGAGCGGGTCCGGGAATGCGACAAGGCATTCTTCTGCTTCGAGTCATCGCGCGTCGGATTTGGCGGAAGGCGAGTTGGTTCGTGCCGTCTCCGCCCTTGACCAGGCTCATGCCCGACTTGCGGCGACGTTGATCGCCGTTTCCCAGGCGGAGGCTGCCTTCGAGCAAGTAGAGCGCCGGATTGCAGCTCTGCAGGCTCAGGGCGAAGGCTCCGATGCTCTCACGGAAGACGGCGAGGAACGTCTCGCACTTGTACTTGATGCCCGCGAGCGCGCGGGCATCGAACGAGAAAAGGCGCATCGGGAGAAGGAAATGCAGCAAGCCAATATGCGCAGCGCGGAGGAACGCGTTGAGGCAGCGGAGCTTCAGCTGCAGCCGAGTCTGTCACGCAAATAGACGACCCGCGATCTCGATGAGTCGTTCACTCGTGTCTAAAGAGCATGGCCAGACTTAGGGAACGTTCTCCGGGCTGACCGTTTGCGACCGCATGCCCGTCGAGCTCAACGATCGGGGCGACACCTCGAACGATGTTGACCGACATCAACTCTCGAGCAGACAGCAGATCATCTCGGGTCTGTCGGCCGTATTTGATTTTGGAATTGCTCTCCAGTGCGAGTGTTAGGCCGATCCCCTCGACCGCGCCAAGCGCTGGGTCGGGTGCGATCCATTCGCCGTTCCCAGTCACGATCAGGAAATTTGATCGCCCGCCTTCGACGAGCCATCCGTTTTTGTCGAAGAGGAAAACCTCATCAATCGCGGCTTCCGCCACTTCTGCCCGAGCGGTATCGTAGGCGCGGACATCGACGGATTTGGTGTTGCGCCGATATTCCGGACCCGGGTGGACGGCCTTTGAGGTCTTGGCTCGCCAGACATCGGGTTCCTCGCCGACCGGGCGTGGCGTGGCGATGAGCTCGAGGCCCCCCCCTTGCGTGCGTGACCATTCAATTCGGATGACGCCATCGCCCGATCCGAACTCAGTAGCAGCGGTCTCGACGAAGAGCTCCTCGATGTCGCGGAGGACGGGAGGTTCGAGTTCGAGCCTACGCGCATCGCGCAGAAGACGGCGCGCATGCCGTTCAACTCGTTCTACGCGCCCGCGCGTGACGCGGGCGGTCGTGTAGGAGCCGATTCGCCGCGTCTTCAAGCGATCATCTCCGATGCTGCGACAGTCGGCACGAAGGACCGGTTACCGGTCCTCGATCGCCGTGTAGTCGGTCTTGGTCGGCCCCGTATAGATCTGACGCGGACGTCCGATTTTGAAGGCTGGGTCGGCGTGCAGCTCTTTCCACTGGGCGATCCAGCCGGGCAGACGTCCGATGGCGAACATGGCCGTAAACATATTGGGGGGAGTGCCGATCGCGCTGTAGATCACGCCGGAATAGAAGTCAACGTTCGGGTAGAGCTTACGTTCCACGAAGTAGTCGTCTTTCAACGTGATCTCTTCGAGTTCCTTGGCGATCTCGAGCAGCGGACTATGAATGCCGAGGCGTTCGAGCACATCGTCGCAGGCCTTCTTGATGACCTTGGCGCGTGGATCGTAATTCTTGTAGACGCGATGACCAAAGCCCATGAGCCGCGCGCTTTCATCACCGCTCTTCGCGCGTTCGAGAAATTCTCTTGCGGTTTGGCCTTCTTCTGAAATTGCCGCGAGCATCTCGATCACGGCCTGATTTGCACCGCCATGGAGGGGCCCCCAGAGCGCGTTGATCGAAGCCGAAATGGTGCCAAAGAGATTGACCATAGAAGAGCCGACGAGTCGAGTGGTCGCCGTCGAGCAATTCTGTTCATGGTCGGCGTGAAGAATGAAGAGGAGGTCCAATGCGTTCTGGACGACCGGATCGACTTCGTAGTCCTCGCATGGGTTGCCGAACATCATCCGCAGAAAATTGCCGACGTAGTCGAGTTTATTGAGCGGGTAGAGGAAGGGCTGGCCGACGGAATGCTTGTAGGCATAGGCGGCGAGGGTTGGAAGCTTGGCGATCAGCCGATGGGTCGAGATGTCGACCTGCCGCTCGTCTCTCGGGTCGAGGGAGTCGGGATAGAAGGTCGCGAGCGCACCGACCGTGGCGGAGCATGCGGCCATCGGGTGTGCGTCCTTTGGCAGCGCCGAGTACATCTTCTTGAAATCTTCGTGGAGCATCGTATGTCGGTTGATCGACTGGTTGAAATCCGCGAGTTCATCGCTCGTCGGGAGGTGGCCGTAGATCATGAGGTAGCTGACTTCGATGAAGGTGGATTTTTCGGCCAACACATCGATTGGAAGGCCGCGGTAGCGAAGGATGCCTTCTTCGCCGTCGATGTACGTAATCGCGCTCTGACACGAGCCGGAATTGGCGAAGCCGGGATCGAGGGTGATGTATCCGGTCTCCGCTCGGAGCCGAGAAATGTCGATGCCGTGCTCGCCCTCGGAGCCGACGATGATCGGCAATTCAATGGTCTTGTCTCCGAGCTGAAGTTTCGCGGATTCGGACATGGGGGCTCCTTCTTTGGTTTTCGCCTGGCCTCGACCCCGACTGTATCCAGCCTGCGGTCCCGAACTTCGGAAATGGTCGGGGCGGCCAAGCGATTCTCTATTATCTCTGCGCGCTCCAGGCATCCGCGACGACGGCGGGCAGCGTGTGGGCGGTTTGGTCCGCGTCTATCGCTCTCATCGCTCTTAGTCGCTGGCATGGCGGGTTTCACATGTGGATGTGACAACCGCAGATGGCCAGGGATTCGAGCTGCCTATTGGATGTGGATCTGAGTCAGTTTAGCGAAATTGGTGCCTCTTTGGCAGTCTGAATAGTCTGAAAGCGGCCTGAAACCGGGGATATACGAGCGTTCGATACCGATTGGCCCCAGTCGGTCATGCGGAATCTGCTACGTCGATTCAGGGCGCTCTTCCGGGGCGTTTTGAATTCGCTCGCTCGGCAAGAGCCAATCGACGACGTCCGCCACGAAAGCGCTCCGCCGCATGGAGATCGAATTCCGCGGCCAAAGCACCCAACTGTCGGTCGCGAAGGATGACGAAACGACCGCCGCGATCCAAGAAATCGCGAAGTGCCGATTCATCACGTAGAGAGACCACCGTTCGCTCGCCGTAGTACGCGATGCCGCCCTCGAGAGCTCGTAGCCCAAAGACACCGATGCTTTCGCCGGGCTTGGATCGACGCGCAGCCGCTTCGGCGATCGGCCGGGGCGATTTTTCGTTGTTCAAGAGCGGCAGCGCGATCGTGACGAGGGCGAACTCGATGCCGGCAACCAGTACGAGGATCTGTCCCAGTCGGCGCAGCGAGGTCGTGGAGAAGCTTCCCGACGCCGACGCTCGCTCGAGTGCCATGACACTCACGATCGCGAGAGCGGGAAAAATGGGAAGCAAATAGACTCCGCGCTTGCCTGCGGAAAGGCTGAAGAAGACGAAGGGAACCACGATCCAGACGATCAAGAACCGGGCAACGGGCCGCTGAACCAGGAAATCCGTTCGCTGCGCGGGAGGACTTGAGATGGGTAAAACCTGGGTTTCGGGTGTCCTCGAAGATCGCCAGAGCTTCGTCACCGCGAAGGGCAGAAGCAATGTCCATGGCATGAAATTAAGCGGCAGCTGGAGGATGAAATAATAGAAGGGCCGGGCGTGGGAGGTTCCGGAGAAGAATCGCCCGATCAGGTTCTCACCGACGGCGACCTCGGCGAAGCCGGGTGGAGCCAGCGAGTTCGCGGCGAGAAACCAGACCAGGATCGGTGCCAGCGAGAGCCCATGACTCCAAACGGGGAGGATCGCACGCATCCCCCGAAGTCGACCCTCCCAGCCCAGATAGGCTGCGAAGACAAGGAGAGGCAGCCAGCCGACAGGCCCCTTCGTCAGCGCTGCCGCGCCGAGGCACGCATGGAGTCCCGCGATCGCCAGCGGGTTTCGCCGAGCATTCTCAATCCCGCCCCGGCGAAACTCCAAGAAGAGAAAAATCGCGATCGCGGCGAGTTCAAACCCAGTCAGGAGAACATCGAGCTGTGCTCGGCGGGCCGTGAACACGAAACGAAAACTGGTTGCGAGGACTCCGGCTGCGAGGATCGTTGGCAGCCTTGGGCGGAATACGAGTTGCCCGATCCATGCGGTCAGACCCACACAAAAGACGCCGGCAAGCGCCGACGGCAAACGGGCCGCGATCTCGTGAACGCGATCTGAGGGCACGCCGAAGGCCGCGGCAAGCCAGAAATAGAGAGGTGGCTTCTGGGTGTACGGGGCACCGTTGAGATGCAGCAGCACCAGGCCCGAGGCGCCATGGCGAAAGGAGCGGATTTCCTCGGCGATCGCACCATAGCGGGGCTCATCGGGTGCCCAGAAGTCCCTACCCCCCAGGCCCGTGCCGTAGAGCAAGGCTGTGGCGAGCAGGAGAATCAAGAATGCGCGGCGGCTCGACCGGGACGCGACCCGGCCCGCGCCGGATGGCTCGCTCGCCTGGGGACCCCCGACTCCGGCTACGGGCCAACCCTGTCTCGCTTGTCTGTCATTGGATTTCTTCACGGCAGCCATTGACGGTACCCTTCCGGCCAAGGAGGTGCAGGATGACCGAGGCAAGCAGGGACCCAGCGCAGGAAAAGCAAGCACATGCCGAGTTGAGTTCGATGATCAGGGATGCCGCGATCGGGCCCGCGGCGATTACCGCGCTCTTGGATGGACTCACTAGCGAGACCCGCGCGCCGGTCGTTCGCAGTCTCGGGAAGAGCGATCAGGGGGCGCTTTACACTCAGGTCGAGGGTTATGCGCCGCTCGATCTCGAGGACCTCGTTCCGCCCACGCGAGCGGACCTCGAAGAAGTACGTCATCTGGGACGGAACTCGTTGCCCGCCTTCAGGATTTTCGAGAAACGATTCTGCCGCCAGTCGGGCTCTTCGCCCGAGGCGCCCAAAGAACTCGCTGGGTACAACTATCAAAGGTTGTCCGCGTTAACGGGTCCCGGATATTTCGGGGCGATCTCCGATGACAATACGCGGGAGGTGTTGGTCGACTATGCGCGATTGCCGAACGAGACTCCGCCAGGTTGGCCGCCGGTGCGATCCAATGAGGGCGGGCTTTCTCGATTTGTCTATGGGTTCATGATCGACCGGCTACGTCGCGTGTCCGAACACGTCACGATCGGGTCGGCGGCTCGCAACGGGAAGGATCTGGGCAGCTATTTCGTGCTCTGCCGCATTGACTAACAAGCCTCCCTATCTATCTGTCGTCATTCCGTATCGAGATGAGGAATCGTCGCTTCCGGAGCTGTATGCTGAACTGTGCGAAGTCCTGGACGCATTCTCCTTCGAATCGGAAATCGTATTCGTCGACGACGCCAGCCGCGATGAGGGTTGCAGCATCGTACGTGATCTCGCGGCGAAAGATCGACGTGTACGCGGACTGAGTCTCTCTCCGCATTCCGGCCAATCGGCTGCACTCGCCGCAGGTTTCCGCGCCGTTCGGGGCGAAATCGTTGCGACCCTCGATGCAGATCTCCAGAACGTCCCCGCAGACCTGCCTAGTCTGATCGCTGCATTGGATCATGCGGATTGCGTTTGCGGCGTTCGGCAGCTGCGCCAGGACTCTCTTGCGAAACGACTCGGCTCACGGGCCGCCAACGCTTTCCGCCGATTCGTGCTCTCCGACGGGATCTCCGACATCGGCTGTTCGATTCGCGTGATGCGCGCGTCGAGTCTGTCGAGGGTCAAGCTCTTCCGCGGGGGGCATCGCTTTCTTCCCGCTCTGCTCGCGATGGAAGGCGATCGGATCGTAGAGCTGCCCGTTCGCCATCGCGCCCGACGGCATGGATCGTCGAAATACGGCCTTGTTCGAAGGCTGCTCGAAAGCTCTTTCGATCTCCTGGCGGTCTACTGGATGAAACGGCGGACCGATCGGCATGAGGTGAAGGAACTCAACCGGCGCGCTTGACCTTGAAGCCACGCTTTTCGAGTTCCTCGACGAGGGTATCGCGATGGTCACCCTGGATTTCGATCACGCCGTCCTTAAGTGCCCCGCCTGTTCCGCAGCGGCGTTTGAGAGCACCTGTTAGTTCATCCATTTCATCGTCGTCGAGAAAGACACCCGTGATCGTCGAGACGATCTTTCCGCGTCGACCTTTGGTCGAGCGGCCGACTCGAACGATTCCGTCGCTGGATTCGCGTGCTGCGGTTGCTTCGCGCGCCTGGATTCTCGCTCGCGCACTCTTGCCGCGGCATCGACACCGGGACTCGCTGCGTCCGCATTCCGGGCAGACACGGCCTTGCTCACTCGAATAGACGAGTCGGTCTCCGCCGCTTTCGCGTCCCATACTACGGACCATCGCCGGAAAGACGGTTGTTGGATGAATTGTTGGATGATTGGAGATTCCGATGATCCACCATGATGCAACGATCCTGGAATACTTCGATTCCGGCCTCACGCAGTCGTTTCGCCGACGGGCCGTGATGAATCCCCAATTGCATCCAGACCGCCTTTGGGCTGGGCTCGAGCGACAGGATTTCGTCCACATGCGCCGGGATATGCTCTGAGGCTCGAAAGAGATTCACGATGTCGATGGCTTGGTCGACGGCTGCGAGATTTGGATAACAAGTCTCGTCTAACACGACATCGAATTTTGGATTGATCGGGATCACGCGATAGCCCGCCTGCTGCATATACAGGGGGATGCGGAATGCATCTTCCGTTGGCCGAGTCTTGATTCCGACGACAGCGACCGTCTTGGCAGATTCGAGAAGCGTTGCGATCCCTTCAGGCATGCTGTCGCCAGCGTCCATCGATTTCCTCTTGGCTCCAACCCTTTGATCGATTGGTCGTTCTTGGATGCCCGAAGACTAGCCCCTTTGCGGCCGCGAATCCCTTTAGGCTCGGCGTGATGGTGCTCATGGTTGGCTTCCTCGAGCTTCGTCGCAGATTGTTCTGGGACGTGGATAGTCGACTTCTTATGGGACAAGGGATACGGTCCCCGCCATGAAAATTCGTCGTGGCTCTCTTCTTGTTTTCGCGATCTTCTCTGCTTTTCTCGTGACTGTTCCGGCATTGCCGGGCGTCACGGTCAGCCAAGAGGCCGTCGAAGTCCGCTCGACCGACATTGAACAAAGCGACCCGAGCGACCCCAGCGCCCCCGGACGGGTTCGAGATCCGGTCGAAAGTCTCTCCGAGACCGTGCTCGACAATGGTCTGCGCGTTCTGCTCCTAGAGGATCATCGTACGCCCGTCGTCGCTTTCCAGATCTGGGTCGACGCGGGCTCCTCCGACGAATCGTTTCATACCGGAATCGCCCATCTCTTCGAGCACATGATGTTCAAGGGCTCCAAGAACATCGCGGAGGAAGTCCACGCCCAGCTCATCAACGAGCGTGGTGGTCGGATCAATGCCTATACCAATCGAGACGTTACGGTCTACCACGAGGATGTGACGGCGGAGTCGCTGCCACTTGTCATCGATCTCGAGGCTGAACGATTCAAGAATCTCGACATTTCCGCCTCGACCCTCGAGAGCGAACGGCAGGTCGTTCTCGAAGAGCGTCGCCTCCGGACCGAGGACAGCCCCGATGGCCGAGGCTTCGAGGCGCTCGCCGCCCTGGTCTGGCAAGCGCATTCGTATCGCTGGCCCACCATCGGTTGGCGAAGCGATGTCGAGCAGGTGACGGTCGAAGCCTGTCAGGAATTTTTCGACACCTACTACGCCGCGAATAACCTGACGGTCGTGATCGTCGGTGATTTCGAAACGGCAAGAACCCTCGATCGGATCAAGCGAACCTTCGGGCGTCTGGAGTCTGCGGCCAAGATTGCTCGAAGTCCGACGACCGTGGTCGAGCAAAAGGGTGAGCGACGCGCCGACGTCCTTTTCGATGTCCAGATCCCGCTGCTTTACGCGGGTTGGCATACGCCGCCTTCGGGCCACCCGGATGGAGAGGCCCTCGACCTGGCGAGCCAGATTCTTTCCGGAGGCCGGTCGAGTCGGCTCTATCGATCCCTTGTCTATGAAGAAGAGAAGGCACTCTACGCCTATGGCGGATATATGGAGTTCACCGATGCCGGGATGTTCTACGCGATCGCGGGTGCTAGGCCGGGTACGCCGCTCGAGGAAGTCGAAGCGCTCTTCATGGCCGAGATCGATCGGGTCGCCAAGGAAGGTGTGAGTGAGGATGAGGTCGCGCGCGCCAAACGGCAAATGGAAGTCGATTTGGTGAGTGGACTTTCAACCAATCATGCTCTGGCCAGTCGAATCGGTCGAGAGATTGTTGCGTTTAGTCGCGTTAGGCCGCTCGACGAGCGGATTGCCGCGATTCGCGCTGTCTCCGCCGAGGATATTCAGCGGGTCGTACAGACCTATCTCCGCGATCAGTCACGCAGTGTAATTCATGTGATTCCACCGCCGAAAATGGCCGATGCCACTGCCAACAGCGGTGCGGAGGACAAGAAATGAGAATCGAGATTGCTCGCATGCATGCCGTAGTGAAGCAGGCTGTCGTCGCCGTCTCCTTCGTCGTCCTTCTATTCGCACTCGGGTGCGGGATCATTCCGCCTCGTCCGGCCTGGGAAGAGCCGCCCCCACCGCCAATCGAAAATGCGATCGTCGATGCCGACCTACTTCATCGCGTCACGCTGCCTAATGGTGTGCGACTGATTCTTCTCGAAGACCACCGACTGCCACGGATGGCCCTCGGCATGACGCTCGCGCGCGGGGCGGGGAGTGTCGATCCCGAATATGCGGGCGTCGCCGATCTGGCGACCGAGGTCATGCAGCGCGGCGCCGGCGAGCGAGACGCTTTGCAATTGGCCAAATTTGTCGAGGACGCCGGTGCATCCCTCGGCGTCTCGTCGGGTTGGGATACGACGACTATTTCCGTTTCTGGATTATCCGAGGACCGGCCGCTGCTTCTCGAAGTCTTGACCGATGTCGCCTTTCGACCGCGATTCGATGAAGCTGAGTTCAACAAGGCGCAGGCGGAACAGCAGGCCTCCATCGTTGGCGCACAGGACGACCCAGCGACACTTGTTCGCTGGCATGCTCTCCAGACACTTTTCCCGGACCATCGCTACGGCAAGCCTCGAACGGGAACGGCGGAAAGCGTCGCAGGTATCAATGTCGAAATGACCCGTGCCTATTGGGAAGATCGCTTCATTGCCGAGAACGTCGTTCTGTGGGCGGTCGGGGATTTCTCGGCGAAGACGCTGATCCAGGATCTTCGTCGTCTATTCGGAGAGTTGGGGGCGGGCGATCAGATCCCGGGTATTCCGGCAACACCCGCACAGACCCCTACGAGTCGCCGCATCGTCATCGTTGATAAGCCGGACCTTCTTCAGGCCCGAATCATCGTCGCGCATGAGGGAATCGCTCGAACGGAAAGCACTCGAATCGCAGTCGATCTGATGAACAACGCGCTGGGTGGCAGCGGATTTTCTTCTCGACTCATGCGGACGATTCGATCCAACGAGGGATTGACCTACGGTGTTGGGTCTGGGTTCTCCCTGCGAAGTCAGCCGGGACCCTTTTCCGTTTCGACATTTACGCGAGTGGCCAAGGTTCGCCGCGTCGTCGACCTGATCTTTGCCGAGATGACCGCGATTCAAAATGATCGACCTGTCGATGAAGCTGAACTGCGTAAATTCATCGGGTACAACGTCGGCCGGTTTGGACTTTCGCTCGAGACCTCGGACGCGGTGCTGACCTCGCTTGTGGATCTAGAGATTCACGGCTTGTCTGAAGATTCGTTGGACACCTATCGCGCTCGCGTAAGAGAAGTGTCGATCGAAGACATCGCGGACGCGGCGAAGCTTCGACTCCATCCCGATCGTGCGGCGATCATCATTCTCGGTCCAGCGGAAGTGCTCGTTCCCGAACTCGAAGACCTGGGCGAAATCGAAGTTCGGCAGCCCTGAGCCCGGAACAGCCCTGAGCCGGAACAGCCCTGAGCCGGAACAGTCCTGACGCAAAGCGCCTAGCGACGTGGCGTTCTAGCGTCCGAAGATGTCGAGGATGTCACTGCCGCGAACGTAGCGGGAGGGGTGAATCGCTTCCGAGAGTTCGTCGAGGGTGATGCCATCGGGATGTATCTGCCTCAGCCAGTCTTTCTGGATGCCACGGAATTCTCCTGGAGACAGTCCCAGACGGCGGTGGTAGCGGAAGAGCGAGTCGAGGGATTCGAGGGTGACGTAGGCCTCGAACAGAGTACTCGGCCGATTCTTGACGAAGCGGCGAAGCTCGAAGCCGACCACGCGGCGTGCGCGAGAATTCTCAAGATATCGATCGAGCGCGTCCTGAAGGATCGCGCGAATCGTTGGCGCTCCCTCGCCTTCCTGGCCAAACAACTCTTCGTAGAGTGCGATCGCAGCTTCTGCATCCTCCGCGTCGATTCGCGCCGTCGTCACACTCACCACGCCATCCTCGGGGCTCGCTCCGAGGTCATCGATGATGGCGGCCCCTTCGAGTCTCGCGAGACGCACTTCGTGTGGGGTCTCCAGCGCATCGATCTCGAGTTCGAGCAGACGATCGGGATGCGGACTTTCGGGGGCTTCTTCAATTTGAGTCTCGGGTGTCGGCTCGACCACGGGTCCGAAGGCGCCTGAAAGATCAGAGCGAGAGGCGCCCGTCGGTCGAAGGAAGACCACTTGATTGGCGAGATCGCCGGTTGTCGCATCGAATTCGAAATCGCTGGGGATGAGGGAAGACCCGTCCGGCATGAGCGCGAAGAGGGGGAACGCAACGATTTCGCTCGGCACGCCGGCTGCATCGAAGGGATTCGGAAGGCCGAACCGAATCGTTGTCCCGGCGCCGAAGGCAGTCGGCGTGACGCCCATCGTAGCGTTGTCCATGAACGTGATCGTGTTTGCGGAGATCGACGTTCCGCCGTCTTGTTCGACAGCGCCGCTCCGATCAAAGACCTGTCCGTCCGCGCGCCGCACTATTCCAATGGAATCGGCTTCGACGGTCAGGTTGATGCTGGACACGTCTCCGAGAATGGCAATGCCGTCGTCGACCTCGATTATTGCGTCGCCGGCGACGGAGAGCTTCTCGCCGGAACTCATCACGAAATTTCCGCCGGTACTGACAAATTGGATATTGCGCTCGGTCCCGTCGTCACCCCCTCGCTTGCCAATCGTTGCGTAGGGGGCGGAAGTGAGTCGGCCAAGCCCGAGGCTCGAGAGTGCACTCGCGAGTTCGGGCAGTGTCGTTGCCAAGTCAATTGCGTTTTCGATTTCCGCCGTCCGGTCCCCATCGACGAAGTCATAGGAAAGGAAAAGGATGTTATTCAGGACGTTGATGGTCTGATCGCTCGCACCGGTGAATTCAAGGCTCGGCGCGCCGAATTCCGAGCGACTATCAAAGGTCACGACGAGGCGATCCAGGGGGACTGAGGAGGTTCCGATCTCGCCTTCGAACTCGACCTTGCCTGAACTTGCAACCAGGAGCCCGTTTGCAGGGAACATCGATGATTGTTGGACGTCGCCGGTGAAGGTGATGTCTCGACCTCGGGTTGAAAGAGTGTCCTGGAGAACCAGTGTGCCATCAAAACGTTGGTCGCCGGTTGTTTCGATCGTGAGGTCATCGGGGACGGCCCCATTCAAGAAGGGCTGAATGTTGATCTGGCTCGATGGACCTGACTGGACGTCGAGGCTCGTGAGTTGGAGATCAGCGTATTCGGGAAATCCTTCAAATCCCGGGGTCGGGCCGTTGAGCGCGAAGTTGACGTCCCCTGCCGAATCGAGGATCAGGTTGGCACTCGAGACGCGTGCACGGAGTGCGCTGTCGAAGGTGATGTCTGCATCGGTTCCGCCTACCAGAGTGAGCGTCTTGAGTTCGATGTCGAGTCCGGAGAGATCGGTTCGCGTCGAGCGGACTCCGAACTGACCGATGACATCGTATTGACCGGGGCTGAGCAGCAGGCTGCCGTCGAAGTCGGCGTCCTGTTCGATTCGGACGATGGGACGTAGGGCGACGTCCGGATCGGCATCTGGATCGTTCCGGAGTCGGCCGAGTTCGTCGGGCGCTTCCGCTCCGTCGGGAACGAAAGTGCTGACGAGTGTCAGATTGTCGATCGAGAGGTCGATGACATTGTTTGCGACTTCGGAGCGGAAGGTGATGTCGTTCGATCGGAACGCGATGTCGCCCTGCGTGAAGTCCATGAAGGAATCCATGGGTGAAATATTGACGATGGTGGCCGCGTCGATGTCGAGGTTCCCTGCGATGAAGTTGATTGCGACGTCGGCAATCTCACTGATCCGATCCAGATTCAGATTGCTCTGTGTTGAGCTGACCGTCAGGGTCTCCCAATTATTGGTGCCGGATCGATTCAAGATGGGCCGAAGGAAATCGCCTTTGGGAACCGCGGTCATATCAATGTCGGCGCTTTGGGTGAAGCTGAACGAAGAACCCTCGAGATCGGCCACGGGGTCCCCAGCTCGATCCGCTCGTAATAGCCCCGTGAAGTCAATCTGCGGCAGGATATTGTTTTCTTCGAGCTTGAATTGAGGGCCCGCGGTGAGGGAGATGGAGCTGGCCTCGAGCGTACTCAGAGGTGCCATCGCATCGGCGGCTTCGAAGTTGATAAATCCGAATGGCGTGGCGAGATCGGTGGGTACTTCCAGGGAGAGTCCCGATGCCAGCGAAATCGTGTCGCTGGCCATGATGTGGGTGTCGTCGCGGATCACGATTGATCTCCCGGTCGAGACGATCACGCTGTCGAATGAGAAGATCCGCGCAACCGTGCCATCGCCGAAGTTGACGCCGCTCGATGTCGGGAACGGATCGGCTCCGGGCGCAGGGGTGGGGATATCATCCTCATTGAAAATGCCTGAGGCGAGTAGGGTGCTCCCATCGACGTTGTCGGGATTGAATGTCGTCGAATTGAGGAGACTGGCGAGGGAATAGAGCGTTGCAATCGCGTTGTCGTCCTCATCGTCCTCGATTGTTCGCGTGAGGTGGCCCGCTACAGCGTCCCGGTCAAAGAGGGTGGCCGGCGTGATCGCGTTATCTTGAGTAATGGAGATCGTCGTCGGTCCGCGCGAGTTGGCGAGGTTGATGAAGCCTGTCCCGCCCGTGTCCTGCGAGGGCGCGCTCAGGTTCTCGATGCTCACGTTGGTTTCTTCCGAATCTAAACCTTCGATCAGCAGAGATTCGCCGTCAAAACTCGCATTCGTTCGAGTCCCCCCGGTCGGGTCGTCGCCCATCCTTGTCTCGACGTGAACCGTTGCCGGCCCAGCCGACGCAAGGTCATTATCGGAGGCGATGAGTGTGAGATCATTGGCGCGAATCCGTAGGTTGAGCCCAGGAATGTTTGTCAGGTCGAGATCGTTGCCATCGGTTCGCGTCAGGATGACTTCGAACGCTTCGAGGATGAGGCGTCCAGGCGCTTCACCGATCGCGCCGCTGCGAAGCTTGAGCGGAAGAGAAGTTGCGTCAAAATCCTGAAAGTCGATTCGTCCGAGATTGGATCGAAGCGCGAGAATGTCTGGCAAGACGCCACCAGTGAATTGATCGAGGCCAGGTAGGTCGAGCTCTGTGATGATCGATGTGCCCGTCATAGTCAAGATCGCTGAGATCGCTGGGTTGCCGGGTACAGCGACAGGCACTGTCAGATCAAATTCGGCACCAGTTGTGTCGATGAATGATTGGCCCACCAAGGCTCCATTTTCATCGAGGGGAGTCCCGTCGCCAGCAATCAAATTGACACGCGGGGCGCGCACGACGACGGAAGAGTCGAATCCGAGATTGCCAACGCCACCCGCACCGGCTCGGATGGTCAACTCCTCTTCGTCGTCGGCGAAATTTCGATTGAACGCGGATGCAAGTTCCTGTGTGAAGACGAAGTTTCCGATTCCGCCCACTTCAACGCGCTTTCCCTCGAATAGAAAGTCGCTCGAGACTTCGATTGCCGGGGCATCGTTTGCATCGACGCCGATCAGTGAAAGGTTTGCGTTCTTGAAGCGCGCGCCCTCGTTTGGAAGGTTCGTCGGGTCGTCATCGTTGAGATCGATTGTGCTTTCGTCCGAGCGAACTTGATAAGCGACGTCGCCGGCGGTTCGAAATCCCTCTCCCGTCAGCCCGAAGTCCACCAGGTCCGGAAGATCCGCCTGCCCATCGATCGCTGCGTCTTGTCGGTAGCTAAAGGATGTCGCCGTTGATGCTGCGTCGCCAAAGATGGCGGATCCAGCATCGCGGATCGCGACGTTCGTCTTGAGTCCCGTAATGCGTGAGCGGTCACTCACGACAGAGTTTTGCGAATTGCCGCCACCGCCCGCGCGCAATTCGAGGTCATTGGCTTCGAGAGTCGTCTTCACCATCGCGTCGGCATCTTCAAAGACCAGATTGCCGAAGCCGCTGCCGCCGGCGAGCAAGGCCAGACGATCGCGAGAAGTAATCGTGATGCCCTCTTCGACGGTCAAGGTTCCGCGACCCTCCGGATTATCAGACCCTGTGTTTCGTCCAGCCTCAAAGATCAACTCATCGGGCACGCTAAACGCGGACGCCAGCCCCGCATCAACACTCAAGCTCCCGGCGCTCGAGATTGTCAGGCTTTCGACACCGAAGGGTGTGGCGTTGTTCAGAACGATGGTGTCATCGGCGCTGCTGACGATGCCCGGACCCGGGGCAGCAGGGAGCTCATAGATTCCGCCGTTCAGGACCACGGAAGTCTGACTGCCATTGAATGCGGCCGCGTCTTCAATCGTGAGTCGCCCGTCTGACGACTCAAGCTTAATCTGGATGTCGCCATCAACGTCGATGGCAGGCGTTTCAAATGCTCCAAATGCACCGCCGAGCGCCAGCTCTCCGGCGGGCAACGTCATCGCGGCCGCCACGCTTGTCACTGTCAGATCCCCGTCCTGTTGGATCTGGAGATCGATCGGGCGGGAGTCCCCATCGCCGGGCATGTCGGTGGGCATGTCGGTACGGCGTAATTGTAAACCGCTGTAGTTTGCGTTGGTGGCGAGTAGTTGGAGTTCAAGCTCAGTTTGAGTGGCGAGATCGCTGCCATGCGTCGTGCCATTACCGACGGAAATGCGAATCGTGTCCGCACGAAGCCTAACCCCATCAGAGGAATCGTCTCCGCCCGAACCGCCAAACACGAGTCGCGTGCGATCGACGCTCGCTTGTTCAGCCACATTCAGTTGGTCTGGTTGTGCGGCCGCAACGATTTCGATCGATGCGGCTTGCAGGCTCGTATTCTCGTTGAATGTGATCTGGCGATCGCCGCGAATTCGAATTTCATTGCGCTCAAGTGGGTCAGGGGCGGATGTCTCGCCGGCGTTCGGAGTGATCAGATCGGGAAGGGTGGCGCTCGAAGAGCCTTCGGCCAAAAGAGTGACGGCTCCTGTGGCGTCACTCGAGAAGGATACGCTGCGCGATTGGATGTCTACGGCGGAGCTCGAGATCGTTGTTGCGCTCGTTCCGCCGATGATGATTTCACCCTGGCCGAATTTGTCGTTGCCGACGTCGACGCTCTGGAGGTCGAGGGCGAGGATCTGAATGAGTCCATTCTCGGTGGCGATGGCGCTCGCGACGGGGTCGGAGGATAACCGTGTATCGAAGTTTCCGTTCAGTGTGATGGACTGGGTTCGCTCGATTCCGATCGAGAGAGCGCCGCCCCTTGTACTGATGCCCTCATCGGTCATGGCGTCACCGTCATCGATGGCGACATCGATATTGATGACGCCTCCCTGGCGATTGGGATCATCGACAAACGACACATTGGCCGATCCGGTCTCGCCATCGGGATCGATGTGATTGGCCTCAATTGTGACGTCACCGCCCGTAGAGAGAATTTCTCCAGTGATGTCGACGCTGCCCGCGGAGTTCGCTCCACTGAATGTGGATTGGAAGCCGCCCGCAAGTGCGACGTCTCCGCCCCCAGACTCGATCGTGCCAATCAGATCGAGCTGGCCAGCCACGACCGCTTCGTCTCCGCCGGCTCCCGACTGCGTCCGAACGTTGAGAGAATTCGCGATCAGCGTCACGCTGCCGCCGGTGTCCGATGGATTAGTAGCGCTTGTGTCGATCCGACCGGACAATTGGAGAATCGGTAGAGGAGTGCCCGTCCCGTCAAATTCATCGTCCAGCGTTTGGCGCCTAACGAGCGCAGGATTTCCAAATTGATCGATGGATCCTGTGCGAATATCGACGGCGCCTCCGTCCGTGTCGATCGTCCCCGAGTTTTGGAACACCGATGCACCTGTCAGGATGACATCACCGCCGCCCGTTTGGATATTGGCCTCGATGACGAGCTGGCCTTGGAGTGCGTCGATCGAAAACGCTTCGTTCGACTCGACTTGTCCGGCGTCATTTGCACGCAATTGGACGGTCAAGATCAGGTTGGATGGCGTGCCCATCATGGCGGACATGATGTCGTTGTCGACGATGATGTCGGCGGCGGCGAGAAGTTGAAGAGTTGCGGTCGTGCCGGCGATTACGTTGGCACTGTCGATGATGATGTCGGTTGCGATCGTGATGTTGCCGGCTTGGATGTCGGGATCAATCCCGAAGGCCTGAGTCGAGAGTGTGACACTCGTTCCCGCTGAAAGGGCATTCTCGATCAGGTCCGCGGAAACGAAATTGGTCGAAGGGCCTCCATCGACGGACTCGTCGACCGAACGAAGGATGCCGTCGAAGCTCGCGGGGTCGAAGTTCGGAGACAGGATTGCGAAGATCGCGTTGTTCAGGTTTGTGTCGGCGGAGGGAAGACTATCGTCGATCGTGATGTCGAACGGGTCGATCAGCCATTCGCCGGATTGTCCCTGCGGTGCAGTGACGTCCGGAGTTCGACTGATTCGGAAATTTCGTAGGCCCGAGGTTTCGACGAATCCACCGTTGCCGCCCTCGTCGCCGCCGCGCGCAGAAAGTTCGCCGTCGACCGAGGTGAGTTCTTCGGCAAATATGATGACCTCACCGCCGTCGCCTGCGCGAATCGCGTCCGCTCGAATCTGGCTGTCCGCGTCAACGAGGGCGAGTCGGGCTCGCCGAAGCTCGCCGCTGCCCTGTCGTTCGCCGCCGACATGAATCGTTCCGCCGCCTTCGGTTCCCGAAGCATGGATGTTTGCGCCCTCGAGGATGACCATCTCTCCGGTGATGTCGATGGTTCCGCCAACGCCATTGTCCGAGAGATCGTCCGCATTGATCTCACCCGAGAGCCGAACGAGACTTTCGTCGTCCGCTTCAATTGTGATCTGTTGGGCCACGATCGTGGCAGGCGCTTCGATGCTCCCTGTGCCTTGGCGAATCGCGAAGCCGAGGGGATCGGAGGCGGCGAGGCGAACATGGCCTAGCCCTGCGTCGAGGCGTCCATGGTTCTCGATCGCGTACTGGACTTCGGCGTTCTCGGAAGCGTTCGTAGTGTGCGCGCTCGGGTCGTAGGTCGGGATGTTGAAGAGGACGGGGTTGTCGAACTCGGAGACCCAGATCGCATCGGCGGCGACCATCAGAAGCGTGCCGTCGTCGACCGCGATGTCACCGGTATTGAGAATGGAACCACCGAAGAGCGCTGCGTTTCGCGCGTGGATGGAGCCATTATTCTCAACCCGTCCGCGGCCGAGGACGCCGTAGAAGTTCTTCGGGGCGAGGAACTCGGAGGTCAACGCGTCCCAGTCGTAAGCGATGAGACTCTCTCCACCGATCGCCAGGACATGGCCGTTGGCCGAATCGATGGCTCCTGCGTTCGTGACTGTTCGCCCGAAGAGTCCGACATTTCGCTCGGCGAGAATCAAGCCGCCGTTCCAGACGGCTCCTGTGAGTTGGGCCACCATCGTGCCGGCCATTGATTCGGAGTCGAGGAAGTCCCGCCTCGAAACATTCGCGCCGATCGCAACAAAGTTGTCGACGCTGATGACAGCGCCTTCGCGGATATAGACCCCAAATGGGTTGGCGAGGATGACCGTGCCGTTCGAGGTCAGGGTTCCGAAGACGTTGCTTGCTTGAGAAGCGCCAATCTGGTTCAGGACCGCTGAGTTTGAATTTGGATCCGAGAAGTTGAAGTCGAGAGTGTTATTGGCCGGCTGCTGAAAATCATTCCATTCGATGACGGTTCGGTTCGTGTCGATGGTGAAATTGGTCTCCCCCACCATGGTGTTGTCGAGGGTGACGACGTGATTGTCGTACGTCGCATTGTTCGCGTCCTGGAACTCGTCCCCAGCCCACGCGGACACAGGAGTGAGGAGCAATAATACGCCGACGAGAAGGCGTGCGATTGCGCGATCAAGGCGGCTGTAGCGCTCCTTGCGAACGCGCGAACTAGTAGAGGATGCTGAATAGAACATGAACCTGGCTGTCCCCGACGTCGGTTGGATTTGAGAGTCTGTTGTCAGTTGCCTTGAGAGCCGTTGCCCAATCGATTCGAGCGCGGATATTCGATTTGATTTGAAGCTCGGCGCCGATACCCGCTCCGATCAGAGTTTGATTGAACTCGAGCACGCCCCCGCCGACCGAGGTCCGGTCGTTTCGGGTGGTGTGACCGAAGTCCACATAGGCGCGGAGGGTGAGATCCCAGTCCGGTCGGCCATAGACCTGCTGAGGTGCGGCGCGAAAGTCACCAAGTAAAGGGATTCGAAGCGGTTCGCGGGCGATGGGCAGCGCTCTCGGGAGATGGAATCGGTATTCGACGGATCCAATCCAGACGCTGTCGCCGACGGCAGTCGATTGGTCGTAGCCACGAACCGTGTGGAGGCCGCCGATCGAGTAGCTCAGCTGCGGAACGAGTCGATAGTCGAAGGCGTATTGACCACGGAATCCGAGTGCCACTTCGTGGGCGAGTGTTGAGGAGAGTTCGGTCGAAGGATCGCGCCATCGTTCGGGGGAGAGGAAAGGTTCGAGAAATGCCGAATAACCCAGGTCGAAATCGAGGATCGCGTATTGAGCGTCCGTGTTGTCGCGCCCCAGGCCGTCGAGCTTCTCGTCGCTGACATCACTATTCGATCCACGAAGTGAAAGATTGAGGTTGAGGGTCGAAATCTGATTGATGCGATCGGCATGAATGCCAAGACTTGGGATGAGGAAGATGACGCTATCAGGGGCACCGCCGGTGGCGATCTTGTTTTTGACCCGTAGGTCTCGAATGCGGAGTCCTGCCCAGACGTCGACGAAGAAGTCTCGATGCTGCCAAACCTCTTTGATGAAACGACCCCCGTATTGGAACTGTGTACTCGTGACGGCGTCGTTGATGAAGCTCCCGATCGTCGGGTCGCGGTTTGCGGCTGATCGCCCCCAGCTGAAATCGACTTCCCAGCGCATTCGATCAACGCCCAACCATGGAAGCTTCTCGCGCGGGATCCAATCGAGTAATCCTGGATCGCCCTTGCGTCGATTCATCCAATCCGGTCGGTCCGTTCCAAAGAAAGGAGCCTGGTATCGAACGCGAATGTTGTTCACACCATCTCCGCCCGCATTGAGATACTCAATAGAGAAGGTGTCGTCTCGCCCGGTGAACTGGTTGTGGGTCACGCCGGCGCGAGACTGCCATTCGGTGGTTCGTGTGGTTCCGGTATTCGAACCCTGGGCGTAGACGTACCAGGGTTTTGATTCCAGTACGCGATAGTCGAGCACGATCTCGCCGGGTTCTTCGGCGGGGGAGAGAGCGGCTTCGACGCGCCGCCCCGGATGTCGATTCAGTCGATAGAGATAGTCCTCTAGATCGCGTCGGTTGAGCAAGTCAGTCGTGCCGTCATCGACGGCGCCCGAGGGTTGGAGGGGTGATCGATCGAGAATTCCTGTGTGGGCTTCGTTGTTGATCTTCCAGTCGCTTTGGATGCGTGCGCCGCCGGCGATGGTCCGGACCTTGTGGATACGGCCGACGCTGACGATGATGGTGAGAGAGGTCTTGTCTTCTGCCCGGAGGTCTCGCTCGGTATCGAGATCGATGTCGTCCGCGGAGGGCCGTACATCGACGCCATGCAAGCCCTGGCTTGTTAGGCCAAAGACAACGCCTCGCATGACTCGTGCGAGGCCGCTGGCTTCAAGCCGCCGTATCTCGTTCACTGGGTCGCCGATTCGAACCAGAACGCCAGGCTCGCCTGCATAGGGAGCCGCCCAGCCGAACTCTGTTTCTCGTAGCTTGACTTCGATTGGAAGAAGGTCGGCGAGTGGCGGCTGGTCGGGATGGGGGCGCGCGTATCTGAGATCGAGCGAACTAACGAGATAACTCGGAGGATCGATCTCGTCGGGCAAGAGCAGAACTTGGCCCCAGGCGTCTGCCGCAGCGAGTACGAAGAGAAGGCCTATCGGAAAGGCCGCGACATTGCCTCGCTTCGCTAGATTGGTCGTGTGAAGCCGGCTGCGAAGCTTGGTGGAGCGCAATGGTAAATGGAATTGGAGCGGCCAGAGCATTCTTGGAATCGCCTGTCGTTTCGAAATCTTCTGAGTTCCCAGCAAGGTCTGAAGGGAAGCTGTATCTGCGGCTTCGTGCGCGGTGATATCCCCGAGGATCATGTGCCCTGGGCGTCGCCCTCGAGCGCCCCACAGCACGCCGGTTCATGAGGCAGGGGCGCGGTCCGACGATAGCGAGATCCGGGAGCCGACTCCGCACTCCTCGCCCGATTCCTCTTTATAATTACGGCTTTGTTGCGATGAGTTTCTTCCTTCACCCAGATTTGAACGATCCGGGTCGCGATCGGTTCCAGCCGGACAAAAAATCATCGAGCCGAGAAAATTCAGGTCTGGGACCTTGCTGACCGATCGGTCGGTCTGTAGTCTGAGGCCGAATGCCACTCGGCGCGAGTCGACCAAGAGGTTCCCCTCCCATTGTCCAGTGAAGAGTCTGATTCCCAGCCCAACTCGACATCTGGTTCGAGCTCCGAATCAACGCGGCAGACCTCTCCGGTTCTAGAGAATCGGACTGTTCGCACGCCTTCCGCGCCGAGCAGCCGGGAGAAGATCCTCGAGGTGGGGGAGTCGCTCTTTGCCGCCCGCGGATACGCCGGGGTTGGGATGCGCGAGATCGCGGCCTCCGTTGGACTCAGCAAGTCCTCGCTCTTCCATCATTTCCCAACCAAACTCGTATTTTATGGCGAGGTTCTTGATCGCGCGCTCGAGCGCCTCGAACGGGCACTCTGCGAAGAGACGGAGCATCCGGGCGCGCCGGCCGAGCAGCTCGACCATTGGATCGCCTCGATCGTCGGAACCCTGGCCGAGTCCGCCCCGGTGGCGCGGTTGCTCCTCCGATCCATGGTCGACGAAGACCCTTTTCCTCCGATCGAGTTCGAGCCCGAGGGTCGAGAGTCCATGCCCTTCGAGCGGAGACTCGAGGCGGTCATCGATCGTTTCCGGCGATTACTCGAGCATGGCATCGAAGAGGGCGTATTTCGCCCGGTCTCCGTTGGCGATGCCATCCAGACAACGATCGGCGCCATCGTCTTCCATTTCGCTTCCGGCGATCTCGGTGAGGCCTTGATCGGAGAACCGATTTTCTCGGGAAGTGCTGTTGAGCGCCGACGACAGGAAGTTTCCAATTTTATACGCAGAGGCTTGTTGGCCTAAATCGTTCAGTGGTTTGTGACTGGAGCCCAGAGGGGCTTTGACCGATCTCACGACCACATCAACAGCATTTTTAACGACTACGCGCTTTCACGAACAGGTAAAACCAATTAAGGAGATCATGATGGACAAGATTCTTTCCGAGTACCGACGACCATTGGGCGATTTCGAAGTCGTCGACTTCAAGACTGATGCGCCGATCGATACTCTTCGCGGCCAGGTCGATGTCGATGTGCCGATCGATCTCCATTGGACATGGTCCTATGGCTCCGAGATGGAGGAGTTCCGCCGACTCTACGAAAAGGGCAAGCTTGGCCAGTGGAACGCCCTGACCGACCTTGATTGGAGCGTGCCTTTTTCTCCCGACGAATGGCAGATCAATCCCGAAGCTTCGATGCTCGCTCAGATTCTCAAGATGATGGGGAAGGACGAGTCGACGCAGAAGGCCGCTGCCTTCGACGAACTCGGGTACAACTTGTCGCAGCTTCTTCATGGTGAGCAGGCGGCGCTTCAGCTGTGTGGACAGCTCACGAATGTCTGTACTGAGATGGACCAGAAGTTCTACGCGGCAAGCCAGACGATCGATGAAGCCCGCCATATCGAGGTCTTTGCGAAATTCCTGACCGAGAAAGTCGGCACGATCTACCCGATTGGCGGCGGACTCAAGACGCTGCTCGATATTCTGCTTCAGGCCAAAGGCATGCAGAGGAAAGTGCTTGGTATGCAGACGCTCTTCGAGGGGATGGCTGTCGGGATCATGGAAATGATGCGCAGCGAGAGCCGGAATCCGCTGCTTTCGACCATGCTCCAGCGAGTCGGCCAGGACGAGGCGCGTCATGCGGCCTTTGGCGTGCTCAATATGCGGCGAATCGTTCAGGATGCATCGGCTTCATACATGGAAGAGATGGAGGATTGGGCATTTGGAATTCTCGAGACGCTCAATGCAGATCAACAACTCGAGATGCTTCGCACGATCGGCCCGAAATACGACATCGACGCGGAGGCGGTGGTGGCAATCACAACGACGCTTCCCAATTTTGCGGAAATCAACAGCCCCATCTACATGCATACGGTGGTTCCAAATCTTCGAAATCTCGGACTGATCACGTCGCGAACGGAAGACCATTGGCGTCGACTGGGAATGATCTACGACGCCTAACGCGATTGGGCTGGCCTAGCTGTAGTTGGCTATGGCCGCTTTTAGAGCAGCCAGGACTTCTTCGCGGAGGGAGGCGGGTTCGAGCACTTCTGCACCGCCGCCGAAGGAGAGAATCCAATTGGCCAGTTCCTGTGTCGCCCCGACCTCCATCCGGAGGTCGAGGCGACCGTCTTGAAGTCGCTCGGCCGTCTGGCTTCCATGCCATTGGCGCTCTTCGACGTAGGTCGCCCAGTCCGCACTGAATCGGATGTGAACGGGGACGGCAGGATCCGCGACGACCCCGAAACTGGACGCGGTATAGGCGTCGAAATCAAAATTCTCTGGAACAACAAAGGCTTCTTCGGTCGGCTCGAGCGCCTGGATCCGGTCGATCGAGAAGGTGCGGATTTCGCCGGACCGATGATCGAATCCGATCACGTAGAGCGCGCCCGCGTGGTACCAGACTTTATACGGGTCGATTTGACGCGAGGACTCCTCGCCGGTGCGACCCGTTCGGTATCGCATTTCGACCTTTCGGCTTTCGAGTACTGCAACATTGAGAGATCGAATCGTTTCGCGAAACGCCTCATAGCGCTTATGGGGACCCGGCAAGACGCGAAACCCGTCGGAAAGCCGCTCGAGATAGCTCGAGAGTTCGGGGCCGAGACCGGCGCGAATCTTCGTCAATGCGCCTCGGATCGAATCATGAAACACGGTCCCTTCCAGCGTTCCGAGCAGGTCTTCGCTGAAGGCCAGGGCGAGTAGTTCATCCGGTGTGAAGGGAACCTGACCGAGTTCAAAAGAATCGAGGAACCGGTAGTAGACCTTGCCGTCCCGCTTCTCGCTGGTGACGGGAAAACCTGCATACATCAATGCGTCGAGATCTCGGTACACGGTTCGCCGGACACAGCCGAGCTCCGCAGCGAGATCATCGAGGCCGGCGCCCGCGCGACTTCTCGCGAGGTGCTGAATCAACTGCCATTGGCGTGCGAGCTGGTCTCCCCGCATGGAGCGAATCTATCCTCTTCGGGGCACTCCGGCCCGCGTGCTCTGGCTCACGACGAGTAGTCGTCGTCCGAGAAAAACGCCGCCAACTCGTCCTGCCTGGCCTCGGCATCTCTGTAGCCAAGGTCGGCGAGCGGGCGGGCGTAGGCCGCGTCGAATAACAAATAGGAAAGTAGGTCCGCTTCTTTGGCGGTCGAACCCGCTCCGGTCGAGCGACGTAGCAGGCCAAGAAAAGCGCCGAGTTCGAGCTTCGGATCATTGCGAACGACTTCTGCGGCCATTCGTCCGAGATCTTCAGAGGGTCGAATGACGAGATCATCGATTCGGCGTAAGGGCCGGCTGCTGGATGGATCGAGTCCAGAATTCAATTGGGTGAGGAAGTCGTCACCGAACACTTTCGATCCGGTTTCGATGATGTTGTTCACGAAATGCAAGTGGGCGACATCGGCATCGATCGGTGAGAGCATCAATGCATTCAAGACCTTGCCGAAGAGATACATGGGATTGCCAAATTCTGCCGTTCGTTCCTGGGCGAGTGCTTCGCTCGTCTTTTGTCCCGTTTCGTGGGTCAGGCCGATCACGAGAATTCGGTCAGCACCCAGCCGAACGGCGGGCGCGAGCGGCGTGTTGAGTCGCAGGCCGCCATCCGCGTAGTAGCGTGCGCCGACGCGAACGGAAGGGAAGAGCAGGGGGATGGCTGCGGAGGCCAGCGCGTGGAGTGGGGAGAGGCGAATTCGCTGCATCCGAATATTCGAGACGCTGGCCCAGGGTGGGAGCTCGGGTCGATGACTGTCGCAAAAGACGACGGCGCGCCCGGTGGCGACCTGGGTGGCTGCAACACAGACAGTGTCGATTCGGCCGGAGCGTATGTTGCGACGAATGCCGCGCCAGGGAATGGCTTTAAGGACGAGACGCTCGAGGGGTTCGGTGTCGAGCAGTCCGTAGAGACGGTCGGGCCGCTGTCCGTCGCGAAGTTGCTTCGCGACCCGCTTCACGCCGAAGAAGCGCTTGGGCAGTTTGAGCCAGTCGCGCATCGTGAAGCGAAAGATTTCCTGGACCCGCATGCGGTCCCAGATCTGGACGAGTCGTTCGCCACGTCGATCGGTTTCATCGGCGGTTGCGGCCAGGAAGCAGGCGTGAATCGCGCCGACCGAAGTCCCCGAAACGATTTCGAAGTCGGGCGTGACTCCAGTTCGACGGGGCAGTTCGTCAAGGATGAATCGGAGGACGCCGGCCTCATAGGCCCCACGTGCTCCGCCACCGGAGAGGACCACTGCGCGTTTCGGCTTGTTGGCCGGCCTGATCGGCATGAAAGGCTAAGTCCTCTTTCCTTTTCCTGTTAGGCGATGGTCGGTGGCCGATGGGCCGATGGGACTCTCATGGGTGTTCGACTATTTGGAGACGCGTTCCAAGTATTCGCCGGTCCGCGTATCGACGCGAAGGATGTCACCTTCCTTGATGAAGAGAGGGACGCTGACCGTTGCGCCACATTCGAGTGTCGCGGGCTTCGAGGCGCCGGAACTGGTGTCGCCCTTGATGCCGGGGTCCGACTGGACGACCTTGGACTCGACGTAATTCGGTAGTTGGACATTGACGGGATTGCCCTTCCAGAAGAGCACCTCGACATTCATGTTCTCGAGCATGAAGTTGATCTGGTCACCGATCACGTCTGGCGAGATTGGAATCTGATCGAAGGTCTCCTGGTCCATGAAGACCAGGTTCTCACCGTCGTGATAGAGATACTGCATCCGGCTCTCGGAGATGTCCGCAACCTCGACTTTTTCGCCCGAGCGAAAGGTTCGATCAAGCACACGGCCGTTGAGCAGATTCTTGATCTTGGTGCGTACGAAGGCGCCACCCTTGCCTGGCTTCACGTGCTGGAAGTACACAATCGTGAAGGGATTGCTGTCGATTTCGACTTTGAGGCCGTTTCTGAACTGAGAGGTATCGGTGGTCGCCATCGGTTCCCCTTTTAGAGAGTCTTTTCGGGCGCCGAGGATAGCGGAGCGCCACCCCGTCGCTAGAAGCTCTTCGTGATTCGTCGTCGCCTCGCGAGAAGTGAAGGGTCTCAGAGCCTCCTTCGCGTCCCACCACCCCGCCCGACTAGGCAAGCCCCGCCCAGACTAATGTCTCGAATCGTGATCGCGCCTTACGCGCCATCCACTTCGGGCTGTGCTGGATGGGTCAGCGGGACGCGGCGACGGAATCGAATTTCGAGAGGATCCCGCTCGAAGAGCATAATGGGAGAGGCCTTATCGGGAACCCGTTCGAGCTTCAGGCGAGGCCACAGGAGTACGGCTTGGACTCGGTGTTCAGTTTCCACGACGGCCCTAATCGCCTGCTTGTTTGTGAGTGGAAACAGAATCGCTTCGCCGTGCGCTTGGATATCGGGGAATACTGATCTTTTCTCGGCTGGATGCGCTGGTTGAGCAGTGGTTCAGAAATGAAAAGGCCCGCGCATTAGCACGGGCCTTTTCGACAAGCTGTATCAGACAGCTGCTGAGGTCGACTAGAGATCGACGGCAAGCGAAATAGAACTAGCCTTTCGCGGCCTTGAGGGCGTTTGTTAGGGCCGGAACGATGTCGAAGAGATCGGCGACGACGCCAACGTTGGCGACCTCGAAGATCGGGGCATCGGCATCCTTGTTGATTGCGACGATGAAATTCGACGCCTTCATTCCGACGAGATGCTGGATCGCACCGGAGATACCGATGGCCAGGTAAAGCTTCGGCGTCACGATCTGACCAGAGGATCCGACCTGGTAGGGATGGTCGAGCCAACCCGCATCGACGACTGGACGGGAAGCGCCCATCGCACCGCCGAGTGCATCGGCCAGGGGCTGAATGACTTCCGGGAACTTCTCGGCAGAGCCGACGCCGCGGCCACCCGAAACGATGATATCCGCCTTGGTGAGATCGACGCCCGTCGATTCAGCCAGCTTGATCTCAACGAAGCTCGCCCGTGCGGAGAGATCCGTCGAAAGGGCCTCCGTTCCACCGTCGCTCGAGCCTTCGAAGGCTGCGGTCGCGCCGGGCTGGACCGTCGCGACGGTCTTGCCGGAGGTCGAGACTTCCGCGTCGAGCTTGCCATTGAAGACGCGTCGGACAAAGTTGCCGCCGTTCCCGTCGAGACTGGCGATCTTGAAACAATCCGACACGAAAGCGCAGTCGAGTCCGGCTGCGATCCGCGGAGCGACATCCCAACCCGAAGGCGTATTCGCGATCAGGATCAGATCGGCTCCCGTCGATTCTGCAGCGGCCTTGATTGCTTTGCTCCAGATATCGACGTTGTAGTTGGCGGCGGAGACATCGTCGACGACCAGCGTCTTGCCTGCACCCTTACTCGCGAAATCCGTCGCGAGATCGCCCACACCCGAACCGATGACGAGACCGTTCACGTCATGGCCGCCAGATTCTGCTAGTTCACGTGCAACCGCGACGAGTTCATAACTCGATTCGCGAATCGCACCCTTCTGAATTTCCGCAACGACGAGGATTGTGCCCATCGTTTTCTCCTTTCTTGCTTCGAGCTGCCACGGCATCGGTTCTCACCGATTTGGGCAGGCTAGAGCAGACCGAGTTCCTTGATCTTTCCCACCAGCTGCGTGACGATTTCGTCCGTTGATCCTTCGAGGATCTCGGCAGTGTCACCCTTCGCTGGGACAGAGATCTTGTTGATCGTGGCCTTGTTATGCGCGTGACCAGCGGAATCCGCAACACCGAGATCGGCCAGCGTCTTCACATCGACGGGCTTTTTCTTGGCCTGCATGATGCCCTTGAGCGACGCATATCGGACCTGATTGGCACCGGTCTGGATCGCGATCAGGCACGGCTTCGGCAATTCGACGACTTCGAGAGCACCGCCCTCGAGTTCACGTTCGACCTTGATCGAAGCCTCGCTGATCTCGGTCGCCGTCACGCCCGTAGCGGACGGCATGTCGAGAAGTTCCGCCACCATCGGCGGAATCGCGGACGCGTTGTCATCATCCGCCATCAGGCCGGTGAAGATGACGTCGGCGCCTTCTTCTTTGGCGACGGCGGCGAGGATCTTCGCGGTTCCGAGGGCATCGGCACCCTGAGCCGCGGCGTCGTTCACGTGGACGGCGCGGTCAGCGCCCATTCCCAGCGCAGTGCGCAGGGCCTGGGTGACGCGGTCTGGCCCGATGGACACGACAACCACTTCGGCATCGCCTGCATCCTTGAGACGAAGGGCTTCTTCGATCGCGTAGGTGTCGTAACTATTGATTTCGAACTTGATGTTGTCTTCCTGGATCCAGGTGCCATCGGAGTTCACGTCGAGACGTGCATCCTGATGGGGAACCTGCTTCAGGCACACCATAACCTTCATGGGGGGCTAGCCTCCTAAGAGATTGGAGCGGTTGATAGGATCGAGCTTGAGGGAGAGTTCAAGTCGCACCGGTGTTGGGACAATCAGAACTCAGAGAACTTCAGAACCCGGGTCTAAGGTCAGAACCCCGACACACAAGACCGGCCGGGGTTTTGAACGGGCGACACTCTAACGCCCGAGGGTGTGGATTTCAACGTCGAGAGAGGCCCTCGTGACCATGTAATGACGTGATCTACGCGCCCATGAAGCTGAGAAAGACATCCACCGAGGCGGCGCGCAAATAGGGGTTCGTGCGCTTTTGATCACCCATCGAATCCTGCCCTTCGGGGGAGTACAGGTGCCCGGGATAGAGCGTGGTGTCGTCTGGGAGTGTCTTCAAAGTCTCGAGGCTCTCGTACATCGCACGGGGATCGCTGCCCGGAAGGTCGACTCGTCCACAACCGTTCAAGAACAGCGTATCGCCGGCGACGAGATGGCCGGACTGATCGGCTTCCTCGACCAGGAAGCATTGGCTTCCGGGAGTATGACCGGGTGTGTGAATCAATCGAACTCCGATGCCGCCGATTTGGAGGAGATCGCCACCGTCGTGTCCGCGAATGTCGCTGTTCGAGACCCCGGTGACCTTGATGAGGCCATCGACCTCGAGTTTGTTGGCGTGGATCGGCACTGGATGTCGTTCGAGCAATGCGGCGAGGCCTTCGATCTGATGTCCGAAGATTTCACCGCCGACATGATCCTGGTGATAATGGGTGACGAGCGCGCCGATGATCTCGATCTCGTCTTTTGCCGCCTGGTCGAGGAGGCCCTGCACGTTCCAAGCGGGGTCGACGAGATAGGCCTTTCGCTCGCTCAGGCTGCCGATCATGTAGGCGAGGTTCGCCATCTCTCCGACCGGTTGTTGTGCAAAATAGAGGTCGCTGGATTGGGGCATGAGACGGTCAATTCCTTAGCGCAGCTGGCGAGATAACCACGTCGAAAGAACGTTGTAGACCTCGGCATGAATCTGTTCGGTGCTGCGTCCTGATTTCTTGGGGATACGAAACGCCGAGTCGGCTTCGTCAACGTCGTAGAGCTCGATGGGGGCACCGACCCGCCGAAGTGAGGCACGGAGTGCCACACCGTTGCATCGACGGTCCCGGGTTCCCTGGACGAACAACATAGGCGCCGTTGTTCGGAAGAGCACATTCGGATCGCTCTGTTCCGGCTTGTCCTGCGGGTGGAGTGGGAAGCCGAGGAGGAAGAGTCCGTCGGCATGCAGTCGATCGGCGACGAGGCCGGCGGCGACGCGTCCACCGAGGCCAATGCCGCCCACGAAGAGCTTTGCCGGGAGCGCTGTGGGGTCTCGGCCCAGAGCGTTGAGGGCTGCTCGAAATCCGCGTTCGAGATTTTCGGTCGAGTCGGCGCTGCTCCGTTTACGGGCCTCGGCGAACGGAAAATTGAATCGCACGGTGAGATAGTCGAGTCCCGTCAATTTTTTCGACAGCATTGCGAGGAGGGGATCTTCGTAATCGCCGGTCCCGCCATGGGCCAGCACGACAGCGACACGCCCGCCGGTTGGCCACCACTCGGGGATGCCGAGAACACCGTGAACCTCTGAACGTCCGTGGATCGGCGCTGCGAGAGGAATCATCAATTCTTCGAGCTGGACCTTCGATTCGTCGGTCGGGGCCCCAGTCTTTTCAGAGTTCGATTTGTTACCCACTTCGTTCCGGACAATAAGCGATCTGTCGGGCGGGATCCTCTTGGTGTCGACCTAAGTAACTGATTTTAATCACGAAATTTTTACATTTGGAGATGATTCGTCAACGCAATGGCCACCTCGCGCGGCCGTGAGGGCGCAACTGGCCATCGATGCTCGGAATCCAAGAGTGTGTCATGGTCTTCGTGGACCGGTGCTTGGACGTTCAGCGGCGATCGCTCGAAGTCCATTCAGATCGATTGAAAGCGGGAACCTGCAATTGAGAGCCATACTCTTTATAGGCTGCGTGCTGATCGCGCTTGGCTGCGCGACTCCGACACTCAGGGATCAGCGCTCGCTGACCGCGGACATGATCCCCGACGATGGTGGAGCGGCCATGCGAGACTCGGGTCCGCCTCGTCGCGTCATCCTGATTACGGTGGCCGGACTCGAATCCGCAGATTTCTTGAACGGGTGGGGTCGTACGGCGAGCGAAGGGGACGCGGTGCGGATGCCCAATCTGGCGCGCCTTGGGCGACAAGGCACGATCGGAATTCAGGTTCACCCGCCCTCGCCGAGCTCCACCTACGCCTCTCATGCGACCATTGCCACAGGAAGACTCCCGAGCAGTCATGGGGTCATCGCCGACTCGACGCTGGATCGCGAAGGCGCCCGCGATCTGCCCTTTTGGGACAGCCGCTTGCTTCAGGGTGATGCGATCTGGGATGCGGCGATTGGCGGGGGTGTCCTCGCTCTGGGCTGGCCCTCGACCTTGGGTGCGCGAATCGAATGGATCGTTCCCGATGGCAGTCCCGACGCTTCGAGTCAGACCTGGCTCGAGTTCATCAATCGGCAGACGAGTCCTTCCCTTATGCAAGCGCTCGAAGAGATGGCCGCCTTGGCGATGCAAGTGCCAAACGATGATGGGGAAGAGAAGGGTGCCCGAGACCCGGCAACGTGGCCCACGCCGAGTGAGAAAGATACGGCGTTTGTCGACCTCGCCTGTCGACTAAGTGAGACCGAGCGAGACCCTCGGCTGTGGCTGATTCGCTTGAGTCAAACGGCTTATGTTAAGGCCATTTCCGGGTCCGGGAGTTTGGACGCCGGGGCTGCGCTTGCGAGAGTCGACTCCGAAATCGGACGCTTGATCGGATGCCTGGACTTGGCCGGGCGGCTCGCTGACACAGCGATTTTCGTCACCGGTGACGTGGTGTATCGCGCCGTTCATACTCAGGTCGATCCGAACGTGACGCTCGTGAACCATGACTTGATCGGCCGGGACCCGCGGTCTTCGTTGGGCGTTCGTAGCTGGCGAGCGCTGCTTCGGTCGAATGGGCGCTCTGCCTATCTCTATGCTCGGGATGGCGAGAGTGCGCTCGAGGCGCGGAAATGGCTGGAAGAGGCGGCGGACGCGACGGATGCCTTCGAGGTCGTGTCAGCGTTAGAACTGGCAGAGTCCGATTCCGACCCCCAGGCATGGTTTGGGCTTGCTGCCAATCCGGGTTTCGTCTTCGGAAATGGCTTGTCGAAGCCCATGCTTCGTCCCTCAAGGCTTCGCGCCAGTGCGGGTGCGCTTCCCTTTCGGGATCCAATCGATTCGAGTGTAGGGTTCGTCGCTTGGGGTCGCGGAATTCGCCCGCAGATTCGCGTCCCGAGTATGGACCTCGCCGACATCGCTCCGACCATCGCGACACTTCTTGGATTGCGATTCGATTCTGAATTCGATGGCAAACCGGTGATCGGCATTCTTCGAGCCGCGGTGGCGCCCCAGCCACGCACCGGCCCGAAGAGGCTCGGCGCGGGCACGGATGGCGATGCTGATCGCGTGCTTCGCGAAATGCGCGGTGGTCGTGAATTGGGACAGGACTAATGAGCGAAGTCGCCGTCACGATTGAACTGAACCCGAGGGAAAGGCGGCTCTACGACCGGTTGCGTGACCGAATCGTTCCCATGCCAGACGCTGGCTCGGATGGCGGGAGCGTGAGTCGCAGCGGTGCTCGTGACTGGTTGCTGCTCTTGCCGGATCTCACGATTCTCCTCATGCGATTGCTGCGCGACTCCCACGTTCCGATCCTGCAAAAGGCCGTCGCCGTTGCCGGGGTGGCCTATGTGGTTTCGCCGATTGATCTGATTCCTGTACTCGTCTTTGGCCCGGTCGGTCTACTCGACGATCTATTGATCGTCTCGGCGTGTCTTTCTCGGCTGCTGAACCATGTGCATCCCGATGTTGTTCGGGAACATTGGTCCGGGCAGGGCGATGCCCTCGAAGTCATCCAGAATGTGACGGGGTGGTTTGAAAAGGGAGTTAGTCGACGGGTTTCGGATCTCGGCGACATTCTTCGTGGCCGTCGCTCGTCTTAGAACCCCGGCCCAGGCCGCGTTTCGGACCGCGTTCCAGCCGTTGACGTTTTCCGATATTACGTGCGCTCGTTGATCGGTAGAGCCGATCGACCGAGTCGCTCGCGGTCCGGCTTTGGAATCCTTCGAACCCTGCCATCGCCATTGATCGTTGCGTGTTTGGTTCGCCCGGTCACGAGTAAGCGGGAATCACAGACGATTGTGTACGCCATCGCGAGAGAGGCTCCGCGCACCCATTCGAGCCAGGTTTTGATTTCGATCACGTCGTCGAAACGAGCGGGCTGTCGATAGTCGAGTTCCGCATGCGTGACAACGAAATGCAGATCCATCGCAATCCAATCGGGATAGCTCTTGTCGTGCTCTTCGAGCCAGATGACCCGTGCATTCTCGAAGAAACGCAGATAATTAGAATGGTGGACGATCTCCATCGCGTCGGTTTCGTAGAAGGCCACGCGATGTTCGACCGTCGACGTCGTCGCCCCATCGGGAATCATTATTTGCATGGGTGCTCGCAATAGCGCCTGCAGCCGGAAAGGAGACTGAAGCTCAAATCTAGAACGAATCCTTGAGCGTACGGATTCTCCCCAATTCCGCAGCACTTTCGGCGCGCATGAACGGGTTCGTTGCTTTTTCGGTGCGGATCGTCGAGGGAATCGTCATTTCGGCCGGCGTTGCGTCGTGCCAGTCCGCAGCCGCCTTTGCTCGAATGTCACGAACCGCGGCATGGCGTTTCTTGATCTCGGCATTGTCCGGCTCGACGGTCAGTGCAAAACGCAGATTGCCTTCGGTGTACTCATGTCCGCAGTAGACAAGTGTGTCGTCGGGCAGCGCAGCAAGCTTGATGCAGAGCGCGTCGTACATCATCTGTGCGGTGCCTTCGAAGAGTCGGCCACAACCCGCCGCAAAGAGCATGTCGCCAGTAAAGACAGCCTTGGCCTCGTCGAATACATACGCAACGTGGCCGGAGGTATGTGAGGGGATGAACAGCACACGTGCACTCTGGTTGCCGACCTGGATTTTGTCGCCCTCGTCGATGCCATGGGTCATGCCGGGGAGTCTCTCAGAATCCGAAACATGACCATAGACGGGAGCGCCATAACGTCTCGCCAATTCCGGGTTGGCCTTCGAGTGGTCAAAATGATGATGCGTCGAAAGAATCAGTTTGACTTCCGCACCGGTCGCTTCGACGCGCCGAATGACCGGTTCGTCCTCAGGTGCGTCAATGATCGCGGCTTGCTTCGTTTCATCGCAGATCACGAGATAGGTGTAGTTGTCGCCGAAAGTCGGAATGCGCTCGATTTGTAGACCCATGCGAAGACGCTAGCAGAATCAGTCTGCTGGCCAGAATCGACGGCTTCCACTACATCGGATTCACAGCGGGGCCGCAGTATCAGTTCTAGCTCGGTAGAAGCACGAGGAAAGTGGCGGGGCGTAGCCAGGCATTCTCGATCCTCGGGTCCAAACACGTGAACCGGTGGCCTCGATATGGAAATCATTCGAGAGTACGGAAAAGCACCGGACCCGCACGCGCGGTTGATCGGTTGCGTCTGAGTCGTCGCATCGCCATGGCGACTTCGGCATGTCGCTTGCTATGTCTGGAAGAGCCGTTTCTCCCAGGGTCCCGGTGGACTGCTTGCCGCCATCCGATACGAACACCACGAACCCGAGAAGACTCTTCTGTATCAAGTCATTCGCGAACAACTCGAGACCTTCCTGACTCGAGCGCAAGGGCAGGGTGCGCCTGTTGCTCGCTTTGTCAAGCGAGAGATCCGTGCCTATCTTAAGTGCGGGGTCCTCGCGCATGGATTTTTGCGCGTCCATTGCGACTCGTGCGGGCACGATCGCCTGGTTGCTTTCTCGTGCAAGAGTCGAGGGTTCTGCCCGTCCTGCGGCGGTCGGAAAATGGCGGACAAAGCCGCTTGGCTCGTCGATCGCGTACTCGGAGCCTGCCGGCTCCTCCCCCCACGTTCCTGTCCGTCAGTGGGTGCTCACGCTTCCTTAATCCGCTGCGATACCGATGCGCCTGGGATGCAAGGCTGACCACGGAGGTCCTTCGCGCCTTCTTACGTTCCCTCTTTGCCGACCAGCGTCGACGCGCTCGCCGACGTTTCGGGATCCCGCGCGGTCAATGTGGCTCGGTCACTTTCATTCAGCGCTTCGGGTCGGCGCTGAACCTGACGCCGCATTTCCATGTGCTCGTGCTGGATGGGGTCTATCCCGGTCCCGCCCACGATCTCGGATCGTTCGTTCCGCTCCCGCCTCCAGAGACCGAAGACGTGGCCCGTGTACTGGCCGGTACCGCTCGTCGAATTCTCCGCATCGTCGAACGTCGGGGTCTCGATTCGAGTGAGGACACGTTGGCCTCGGACGAGCCGCTGCTAGCTCTGCTCACGGGCGCTTCCATTATGTTTTGACGACGTACAGGTTGGGGGTTAGGGGGCGAGGAGAGTGCTCACAGCGGGTGCAGCTGGCACAGGTTCAAACAAAAGTGGCGGCTAAAAAGCCACCACTTAAGACTTGCTTATTTATCTTGCTTACTAACCAAGCCTACTTACTGCAGGGAGAAACCATTTCACTGATCGAAATTACACCTAGCAGGTAATCATTGGTGCAAACTTTTTCGTTGCCAATCATTCCCCTCGTGCCTGCACAAGCGCTGACTGCGAACAAAACCGCCACGACAGTCAAGATCTTGATAGTTTTCATTTCGGTATTCCTTTCGAATAAGATTTGCCAACAGTACGATGTACGCAAACTAGCATATATCAAAGAGATGACTTTGTCCGACGCCTGGCAATGTCTCTGGATTTCCTACTCGTCGTCACTTTGGGTCTGAGCGGATAGGCAAAATAAGCAGCGTTTTCTGCACCGCCGATACTAGGCAATATGACAACCAGGCCGCGGACTGAGGCCTACGCCCCGTTCCCGGGAGCAACAGTGCGACCGACAAGGCACGCTAGTCTTGTCCTTATTAATCTTCTATTCACATTCCGGCTGCTTTGTATCTGCCACTAGAGTTTGAGTCGGCTTTAGCAACATCGGCACTAGCCAGAACCATCCCATTACCGGAATCGGCAGAATCCACAGCACTGAGTACCAGCCACTCCTGCCAACGTCATGCAGACGACGCACCGTCACCGACAAGGTTGGTACTGCAGTCAACGGCCTGAAGAGCAGGGTCAGCAGACCGACCTGAGGATCCAGGTAGGCATAGGGCAGATATTCGCTGCCAGGAAGCTCCCTTAAATCAATCACCGGTGAAAGAGCAGCCTCGTCAGCCACTGCAACAATCACATACGCCATGACCCAGAACAGGAAGAAGTACCAGAACTCTGGCCTTGTTGCCCGGCCACGAAAATCAAAATAATGCCTCAATCCTGAAACAACAGCTGCGATGAACGGCTTCAAGTCTCCTCCTGACAGATGAGATAACTGCGGATAGGAATTTCAAGCTGCGTTTTCCGCACCACCGATAGGTAGTGTTCTGACAACTACGCTTCGGATTAGGCATATTCGCCCCGTTCCGGGCGGCGTGTTCTCGGGGCCAGGACGAGAGCCGTTAGCAGTGCGCCGATTCCCCATGGCCCCAGTGCGGGTACTGCAGGGGGTTGGGCGGGAGCCACGAAGGCGTCGATCCAGGCGAGGTGGCTCGAGACGCGAGTGGACCCCGAGA
>LWDU01032017.1_pt1 | contig 59862 bp, 35 predicted proteins | sample 727161 | NCBI WGS metagenome assembly LWDU01 (sample SAMN04566230, study PRJNA314399) | hydrothermal vent metagenome | isolation source: deep sea hydrothermal plume seawater | place: Mexico: Gulf of California, Guaymas Basin | collected 2004-07-11
GGCCATGCAAACTCAGTGTTCTTTTCAGCAGATGATGGTAGTGGAATCGGAGCAGAACCATACAGCCTTGATAGCAACACGTTAGAAGCATCACTGCTAGGTGATATTTGCCCTGATTCCTGTTCCTCTCAAGCAGGCAATAATGGCTGGGCCAGCCTTGGCGGAGAATTATTCTTCAGTGCCTTTGACGGCGACTCAACCGAATTATTCGCTTATGATGATAGTTTACGAGCGCTAACTGACTTTGGAGATGAAGTTTCCAAAACTCATTCCTTGACAATTTATGAAAATGAGTTATGGTTCGATGCTGACGACCAAGTTAATGGCCGTGAATTATGGCATAGCGATGGAGTCAATCTAACATTATTGAATCTTGATGGCGACTCAGGGGATTCTTTGGTGGCTGATGATTTTGGTGTACAGATTCTCAATGGTCTAATGCTTCTACAATCCGAAGGGACGCTGATTTCAATCGATTCGGAATATGTTGTCAATAATCTCAATTCTTCATTAGGTGATATCGGAGGTAATGCGGCCCCAGCAATTGCTGATGGTGCCATATGGTTCGCTTGTCAAGGCCCTTCGACTGGAGTTGAATTATGTTGGAGTGATGGCCTAACAGCAGAGTTGGTTCACGAGTTTATGACTGGGATTCAAAACTCTGATATTTCTTCTATGGTTGAGTTGGGAGGTTATGTCTATGTAGTTGCAAACGGTATCAATAATTCTGCTGAAACTGGAAATGAGTTGTGGCGCACATCAGCGAGTAGTTCTCCGCAATTGATTTTTGAAGGTCAGGTTGGAAGTGGAAGTGGTGAAGTTGGCTACTATGGTGGCTTGACTGCGGTTGGAAATACCCTCTTCTTTTCCTTCGATGATGGTAGCCGTGGCCATGAATTACAAGCCCTTGGCTGGCTACCTGATGATGCCTCTCACCTGTTGATGAGTGATTTGGGCGCCTAAGTTCGCTTTGAGGCAAGTGGTTGTCTCCAACCTTGGCCAAAGGCTCGTGAGCTGACTCTTGGGGCCGGTGGCATCTGCCAACGCTTATGCTCATTATTGATTAAACGAGAGATTACTTCATCGACTATTTCACTGTCAAAACCTGCTTCTTGGAGTTGACTGATGGTTTTTCCTTCTTCGATATAGGCTTTGAGAATTTCATCGAGTAATTCGTATGGCGGTAAGGTGTCCTCGTCTTTTTGGTCGGGTGCTAATTCTGCACTTGGGGGTTTTGTGATGCTATTATTGGGGATGATTTCTTGTTCTTTGTTGATTAGTGCTGCGAGTTGGTAGACTTCGGTTTTGTAGAGGTCTCCTAGTGGGGCATAGCCTCCTACCATATCTCCGTAAAGGGTGCAGTAGCCTTGGGCCAATTCACTCTTATTTCCGGTTGCTAATGCCATCGCTCCTCTGGAGTTTGCTACTGCCATGACGATTAAACCGCGTAGTCTTGCTTGCAAGTTTTCTGCTGCCACAGGGTGTCCTGATTGCAATTCATCTGCCAAGTTTTGGTCTGCTGTTTGGTGTAATTCTTCGATACTTCGAGTCTGGTATTCAATGCCTAAGTTTTCTGCTAATTGCTTAGCATCATCGACGCTATGTTGAGAAGAGATTCGTGATGGCATTGAAATTCCAATAACATTTTCTGGGCCGAGGGCTATTGAGGCGATTGCAGCAGTAACTGCAGAATCAATCCCTCCTGAAAGGCCGAGAACTACTTTCTCAAGGCCAGATTTTCGGCAATAATCTGAAAGACCCATAGTGATTGAATTTAGGAGGTCGTCGTTATCTTCGAGGCTTATGCCTTCTGGCCATGTTATCCAAGAGGAACGTTGTGGGGTGTCGAGGTCTACTAGCAGCACTCCTTCTTGCCATGCAGGTGCTTCAATGGTCTCTCCATTTGGCCATGCTGCTATCGAGCGGCCATCGAAAAGTAGGTCGTCATTCCCTCCAACTTGATTTACCAATAGGAATGGATGGTTGAGAGTTTTTGCTGCTTTTTGGACTACTTCTTTTCTAATGTCAGATTTTGCTATATGGAATGGCGAGGCTGAAAGATTGACGCTGGCATCGAGTTCTTTTCCGAAGCCAGTTAGTTGTTGGATTGGATCAGATTCATAATCTATCGGCGTCTTTCCTGCATGTTGCCAAGCATCTTCACAAATTGTTACTCCAAGGCATAGGCTTCCTACATCTCTGGCGATTCCTGGGCTATTTCCTGGGCTGAAATAACGGGCTTCGTCGAATACTTCATAGGTGGGCAGAAGTTGTTTTCTTGCCACTTCCCTAGCGCTTCCATCTGCTAATACTTTGACTACACCATTTGCAGGTCTTTCTCGTTCACTTCGGGCCGGTAGCGGGCAACCTAAGAGCAATGGCAGTTTTGTTTCGATACCTGCGCAGGCTGAAAGTGAACGTGTTGGCAAGTCGCTGTTGAGTAGGAGGTCTCTTGGCGGATAGCCAGATATTGCCAACTCTGTTGCTATCGCTACATCGGCCCCTGCTGCATCGGCAATGGCTACGAGCGCCTCGATTCTGCTACGATTTCCATCAAGATCGCCAACCGTAGGGTCGAGTTGAAGGAGAGCGATACGGCGTGCCATTGGTCTGCCTCATTATTGCGGAGTTCATTGCCAGCCATATTCATTCTGCTCAGGCGGATACCAACCACCATCCTCGCCTAAGCGATACCAGTAGCCCTCTGCATTCTGTTTCCACCAGCGGCTCATTCCATCTTGCATCCAGCCAGGTCCGACTCCAGGGTTGTGTGATATTTGGGCGGCTGTCAAACCAACTGCTGCTGGTGGTGCTACTGTAACTGAGGCTACCGCTGGTGCAGCGATTGCAGGTTGGTCGTAGGGGTTGACGTATTGAGGTTGAGTTGCCAAGCCGCCGGTCACTTGTGGGGTTCCTTGAATTGCAGGGGCTGCTGCTGCTTGAACATTGGATTGTTGAGATTTGTATTGTTGTTTGTCGACTGACTCTGCTTCATCCCAGTATTCCTCTTCCTCCCAAGGATCTTCGCGTTTACTGATGACATCCTTCATGAAGAGAAGGATGACTGCTAACATGGCTATAACGAGGATTCCAAATACCACTAAAATGGTATCATCTACTCCTTCAACACCAAGGAATGAACTCTCACTTTCTTGAGGGCGCACATCTACTTGGCCACTAGATGCCAACGACTTCTCGTCGACATAAATTTCCAACCAGTACAGGCCAACTTGTTCTGGTTTCCAATCGATTGTCAAAAGGGTACTGCTTCCCGCAGCGACTTCTACATCTTGTCTGAATAAGTCGGTGCGGGCTCCAGAAAGGTCGAGACCTACAACCCTGACATCAGCGCTGCCATTGCTCTTGCCTTCATTCCTCAATGTAATAGAAATTGAAGTGATTTGGCCAATTTCAATTCGGGTTGACGGCATATCGATATCATCTTCTGTTACTTTCCAAATTGCTTTGTACTGTTCAATATTCCAACTTTGCATTGGAGTAGTTTCGGAATTGAAAGAAGCGCTGCTTTGGAAGGGGTTTCCTGCTACATCACTTCCACTCAACCAAATATGCAGGGATGTTTGCTCAAGAAAATAATCCACTTCTACTAAACTTGCAAGGTCGAATTGGGCCATGGCGCGAATTTGTTGACTTGCAAGGACCCCATCTGGCAGAGTCATTTCCTCCCCACCTGAAGCAAGAATGCTACCATCCGGACTGGTTCCTGAAACTAATTTCCAATTTAGAAGAAGGCCTTCTGGATTAAGTTCCTCGAGTTCTCTGATTCTTATATCAAAAGTCAATTCTCCTAATTCCTCCACCGGCAATTCTCCACCAACTCTGGGGGCAACAACATCAGCAGCAACAGGCCCAGTACCATCAACCACCACCCAAAATAAAGCAGCAACCGAATCCGTCACATCTCTTGCCTGTGCAGGTAGGTAATCCAAAGACCAAGTCAATGGGTGATTTCCAGTTTCAATAGGAGCCAACAAGTCGATGTAAAATGAGCCGCTAACATAAGCAACATGCTTTGACTGTCCTGCCAAGGAAACTTTCACTTCGTAGGATTCTTGAGGGCTTTCCCCGCTTTCTGCGAAAATGACATTACCGGATAGACTCATTTCAGCCTGCGGAGTAACCCATGCTCCTTCGGAAGTTTGCTCTCCTGATTCCACCTCTAAAACCACGCTATTGCTGTCAATCATCAAGTCGGTGCTCCAACGCCAACGCAATTCTGGGTATACTGAAAAAGTGGATTGTCCGGCTCTATCCGATATAGAAATGGCTGGCTCTCTACGTAAATCTCCTTCATCCGGAAGGGTCCACATAGGAGTGAATTGTATCGATAGAACGAGGTCTTTGGTGTATGGATTTAATTCTCCGGACTGGGCTCTTATTTCGCACCACTCGATAATGATGTGAGTGTTTTGACTGATACATTGACGGTTATTTGCATTCCAGATAACTTGTAGTTGGTCTTGTTGGGCATTACTTGCTAGGTCGATGCTCAGAGTTTCAACATCAGAGAGGCCATTTTGTTCCGAGAAGGGGATTATTACCTCGTAAGTATTTCCGGGATGAATCCAATTTTTCCACTCATCACCAAAAGATACGTTATTCGATAATAGTGGGGTTGTGTCTTCAGCTAGTTGGAACATGAAGAGATATTCATCTGCGCCTTGCGCTCCACCTCCAACCACTGGGTTTCCTGCTGCATCTGTGCCGGTGATGTAACCAGCAACAATATCTCCATGAATCTGTTGTGAAATATCAATCTCAAAGGTGTAATTGCCTCTCGATGCAGTCAAATTATATGGGATTTGAAGGGATTGTGGTGAGTATTCTCCTTCATTTGGCCAACCATCAAAGTTCCAATCATCAATCCATGAGCGCCATAACATCAGGGTTAATTCACTCGGTAAAGATGGTCTGTCATGAACTTCAAAACGAAGTTGGTGTGTTGTACCCAATGGTAGATGGTCATTGTGTCGAATGTTGCTATTTACCAAATATGGTGCTAGAGAATCTGATTGGAAAGTTCGGTTCAGAGTTATTGTACTAACATCAATACCTCCGAAGAGATGTTCGACCTGAAGACTGTAGACTAAGTTATTTGCACCCAGTGGGATATTTACATTGAATAATGCCTTACCCATGGAAAGGGATGTAGTGTTGGCGATTTCAATGTCATTTTCGAATAAGTGGACTCGAACAACATTGCTGCGCGGAAGATAATCAAGCGACAAGGAATCATATCCCACCTGAACTTCAATCGAGACATTATGGCCGGCTCTGAGTTGACTTTGGTCCAATGGAATCAAACCTCCTGCTTCATTATAGACATCCCATGATTCGATAAATACATCATTTTCAACTCCGAGATATTGCCCTGCTCCAAATGATTCTACGGCTGGGGCACTACGGATACCATTACTGAGAATAAGGCGGCAACGGACATCTAGCCATTCTTCATCATCCCAATCGGGTTGTAATCGGAATTTCATCAAGGAAGTGACTCGGCTACCATTTTCAACATACTCGAAAGGTGAATCAGGGTGCCATTCAATCAGACCAAAGGCCCCACTCTCAACCGCAGCGCCTCCATCGAGAGGCCATTCAACGCGTAATTGTTGGTTTGCTCCAACTAAGTCAATTTGTACTGCCTCAGGTTGACCGGCTTCACCTAAATGTAATGCCTGAACTTCAATCCAATCTTCTGCTGCAACCAAAGTTTGAGTTGCATTGCGGATAATCATGACCTCGGTCATAGCACCTGAGGTACTCTGCACATCTGTTATTGTCGCCTTCATCGCTCCTGCTGCTGACATCACCAATGGCAAAGGCAGGTGATGTTTACCACTGGCAACCGAAGCACTTGAAATCTCGTCATTCAAAGCCTGCACGATATTGTCCATTGGTGAAAAGGAAAAGGATGCACTGGAATGATATGGAACTCTGACCCCGTGTAAGTTCAAGTTGCCATTACTGGCGCTGATGCTGATTACAATTTCAGAAAATTCAATTCCTAAAGTGCTCCAAACCGGAGTAGAAGTACTGAGGTTTTCTGATAAGAATTCCAATTGAGTATTGTTCAGTTCAATGAATTGCTCAGACAAAGTTCCTGCCAAGCCTTCAGCGACTAGTACGCTTCCTATTTTTGCTTGCCAAGAAACATTAGTTGCATCTCCAGTTAACCAGAATCCAAATTCTTCAACCCCTTGCTTTGGCAACCAAATATTGACTTGGCGTGTGGCATTGGTAGTCCAAGTCATGGCATGTGATAATGCCCCATTCGAAAGTCGGTCCTGCCATCCCCATGGGCCGATGGCGGTGTTGGCAAATGACCATTCTTCAACACCATCTCTCCCTACATCCAAACGTGGTTCAAAGGGTAGCCCACCGGTGTCCAAGTCGACCTTGAACTCACCCATATTCCATGAGCCAGACCCAATCCAGCGGAATTGCACTGAGGAAACTGCGCTAGTAAAGGGGGTTACTCCTTGTTCAGCAATAGCCGTCCAAGAACCGCCATCGAGGCTAACCTGCAATTGGCCACTGCCAGTTACTGAGACATCGGTAATTAATCGAGAGATTGGGCGCATCGATTTAAACATCGGGCTAGTCAAGTTCCCTGTTCCAGAAACCGCTCCATCACTCCATAAACTATTCTCCATTTGCCAGCCCGAGTCGCTCGGGTCAGAATGGAATCCATCGAGCACACGGCCATTGATGTGGATGCCATAAACTTCGGGAATTCCACCGCTTCCTGCTAACATATGGACTTTCAATCTCAAATCGGGATGTGATTGCCAATCGATTGAACCAAGGTCCGCCATCAAGCCGGCTCGCTTTTCAAAACCAGGGATAACCAAACCGCTCACATTATCCAATAAACTCCATTCCAATAATCCACCATTTGGTACTTTGGCGTCTATGGAAAGGAAACCATGTGGGCCTTTCAAAGCAGAATAAACTGCATTTGGAGACCAGCCAAATGCTGGTGAAGTCCAATTCCCTTCACCCCCAGGGCGGGTTAGAGATACATCGTCGAAGAACCAATAATCGCAACAGGAGCCTGACCCACTATTCTGATAAAATCGCATTTTGAAATTGGAATGGAAAGCCGCTGAAGGAAGATTATGAGTGTAGGTTGAAGAAGTACCACCGGCTGTTGAACCAGACATGGTCCTCAAGGTCACATAACTACCACTACTTGTGCGATATTGGATGTAGAGGTTTTCATTGCTATCAGGCTCTTCCCCACAGCCAGAATTTCCCTGTTTAATCCAAAATGAAACATCGCCGTTACTCATTCCAGATAAATCAACGGCAGGAGAATCCCACCATGTATAGCCACCAAAAGTGAGCAAAGAGTACCCTGTTGAGCCATTTCGGCCACAAGATCGTTGATTAACTTGGGAATAAGTAGAAGATGAGCGGGTCCAGCCAGTCGGTACACTGCCGCCATTATTGAGATCCCAATTGACGTCGACTCCCATCAAAGAAAGGCCGCTGCCATTGTAATCGACCATCTCGGGCGAGGATTGACTATGGTTGAAATGTAATTCATTGGTCCAAGATATTGCTTCAGAGCGACCAAGTATCGAAGGCTCTAACTCTAGTGAAAGACCGGTCAGTGCCTCATTCAATGGCACTTCAACAATCATAGAGGCAGCACCTCCTGCACTACTAACAATCAAAGTTTGTTCAACTCCAACAGCCGTGAATAAGCGCTCCTGTGCGGCAGGTTGCAGGGTTGATGTCCATGGCACAAGTAGCATTGAAACGATGATGAATAACACACCGTAGGTGTGACTCCGCATCCTCGCCATGACTAACCGTTTGCAAGGAAGCATGTAAATCCATCCACGGCAGAAAGAACGCGAAAACTCAGATATTCCATACATTGGTTTGATAGTCACAGTACTACTGCCAAGCGCCATGGTTGTTCCAAAGTCCGTGCCCGACCTCGATGTGGTAGCCATGGAAGAAGGCCTGATGCAGACTTGGGAGGAAGAAAATACCTTTCAACAAAGCATCGAACAAAGGCGTGGAAAGAAACCTTTCATTTTCCTTGAAGGGCCTCCAACTGCTAATGGAAAGCCAGGGATTCATCACGTCGTTGCTCGAACCTACAAGGACTTAGTATGTCGATGGAAAGCGATGGAAGGGTTCCTCGTGGAGCGCAAAGGTGGATGGGATACTCATGGCTTACCGGTAGAAATCGAAGTTCAGAAGCGCCTTGATTTGATGAGCAACCCTGATATTATCGAATTTGGTATGGAAAAGTTCAACGATGAATGCCGTAAAAGTGTTTGGACATATGAGGATGCATGGAGAAAAATGACCGAGAGAATGGCCTTTTGGGTCGACCTTGATAATCCATACATCACTCTTCAGGATAACTACATTGAATCCAGTTGGTGGGCACTTGGTGAGATGTTCAACAAGGGATTATTATTCAAAGGACACAAGGTATTACCATTTTGCCCTCAGACTGGAACCAGTTATTCTTCACACGAAGTAGCCCTCGGCTACAAAGAAGTGGAAGAGCCCTCGGTCTATGTCAAATTCAAATTGAAAGGTGATGCTGCGAGTATTCTTGCTTGGACCACAACACCTTGGACATTGCCTGGAAATGTTGGCCTAGCAGTTGGTCCAGATGTAGATTATATCAGAATCAAAGTGAATGCCGGTTCCGAGAATTGGGATGGTCGCGGTGGTGCTGAAATTGGCGAAGAAATGATTCTTGCAAAAGACCTCTTCAAAGAAGTTGTTCGCCACCATTGTGATATCGTCTCAGAGTACAAAGGCTCAGAATTAGTAGGGATGGAATATGAGCCTTTATTCCCCGATGCAGTCGAAAGAGGTGATTCAACCACAGCATGGACTATTATCGAAGCCGACTGGGTGACAACTACCGATGGAACCGGTGTCGTACATACCGCTGTCATGTATGGTGAAGATGATTATATTCTTGGAATGGAAGTTGGGCTACCCGCTCAACACACTGTTGGTATGGATGGAAATTTCCTTTCAGGAACCCACTCTGAACTTGATGGGAAATATGTCAAAGATTGTGATGATGTCATCATCAACCTACTCTCAACTGAGGGGAAATTATACCGCGAGAAAATGTATGTTCACGACTATCCACACTGCTGGAGAACTGGGCAGCCTCTTCTCTACTACGCCATGGATTCATGGTTCGTAAAGATGACCGCAGTCAAAGAAAAACTGTTGGAATTCAATGAAAGTGTTGAATGGGCCCCCGATTGGGTCGGTGAAGGCCGCTTTGGCGAATGGCTTCGCAACGTCAAAGATTGGGCAATTAGTCGAGAGAGATTCTGGGGCACACCCCTTCCAGTTTGGGTCTGTGTGGATTGCGAACATCAACATTGTATTTCATCTAAAGAAGAATTGCAGGCTATGATGACACCTGATAGTGAAATGCCTAAGGAATTGCATCGACCCTATGTCGATAATGTCAAACTAAACTGTCCTCAATGCGGAGAAAACATGCAGAGAGAACCCTTCGTCATGGATTGTTGGTTCGATTCAGGCTGCGCTCCTTTTGCACAATGGCATCATCCATTTGATGGCGGTGAAGCATTAGCAAATTCATTCCCTGTGGATTACATCTGCGAAGGTGTGGACCAAACTCGCGGTTGGTTTTACACTTTACTCGCAGTTAGTACAACCGTCTTTGATTCCCCTGCCTACAAGCGCTGCCTTTCACTAGGTCTTATCCTCGACAAAGAAGGTAAGAAAATGTCGAAATCGAAAGGAAATGTTGTTGATCCTTGGGACCATTTCAACCGTGAAGGTGCTGACGCTAGCCGTTGGTACATGGTTAGTGCTGGAGCCCCATGGAGTCCAATGAAGTTCGACCCCAATGGCGTACGGGAAACTTATGCAAGGTTCTTTTTGACGATGTGGAATATATACAGATTTCATGCTGATTATGCCTCTCTCGATAGTTTTGACCCTGAACAAAGTTCTGTTGAGGAGCGCTCGCTACTCGACCGCTGGATTCTCTCAAAGACCAATGCTGTTGCCCATGAATTTCATGAATTATTAGTCACATGGGATATTCACAAAGCAGCACGAGCACTGGAAGACTTCGTTGTTGATGACCTATCAAATTGGTACGTTCGCCGCAGCAGAAGAAGGCTGTGGGATGAGAATGATTCTAGCGACAAGGCATCATGTCAACACACATTGCACGAGGTCTTGACCGTGATTTCACGCCTAGTTGCTCCAATTTCACCCTTCATGGTTGACGAAATCCACAGGAATTTGAATGGCACCTCTGTTCATTTGGCTGAATGGCCACTCAACGATGACGGGGCTTCACTTCCAAAGAGAGACGAAGTCCTCGAGGCTCGCATGAGCCTTGTTAGACAATTAGCAGAGATGGGGCGCAAAATCCGCGTCGATGCCAAGCGCCGTCAAAGGCTTCCTTGTGCAGAAGGCTGGATAGTTGGCGGGCCTGACCTTTCAGAGATGCATGACCTGCTATCCGAAGAATTGAATGTCGAGAAGATCTCACTTGAAGAAGACCTTGACCGTTTCCAAAAAGTTGAGATTCAACCCAATAGAAAAGCCCTCGGAAAGAAGGCACGCCAAGAGTTACCACAAGTTCTCCAAGCATTGGACGAATTAGATGACCACGAGGCTACTCTTGCCGATATCCAAGCAGGTCGAATGAGTATTGCTGGCTTCACTATAACCGAAGATGATGTCATAGTTAGGAGAGTTGAGAGAATGGGATATTCGGCAATGACCATCGAAGTTGGAGAAAACGAGGTAACGATAGATGTCTCTATTGTCCTTGACATGAGTATAGATGATGCCCTCTTGTCGAAAGGTTTGGCAAGAGAAATAATCCGCAGAATCCAATCCAAGCGAAAAGAACTAGACTTGGAGATGGAATCAACAATCGAGTTGGAGATTTGGTTGAGCGAAGAATGTCCCGAGTTAGTAGAGTATGACTGGGAGCATGTCAAAGCGGAAACTAGAGCCAGAACAGCAAGCCTTCATGAGGGTGAAGGGCCGAGTAATGTAGACTTCTTTGAAGTAGATGGGGCGAATATTTCCTTCAAAGTAAACTGAAAAAGTGCACTATTCTGCTTCTTCTGGAATCACTCTATCTATTCCAGCCATATCTTGTAAACGGTTCCAGAATGATATTCTGTCCTCTTCAGCCCTGAAAATCATTTCCTGAGGTTCTCCTGCCTTGTCGAATTGCTTTCGGAATCTACCTTCTCCAGCCGCAAAATGTCTGAACTTGACGTCTTGCCATTCTCCGTTCTCATCTTTTTTGCGGTGCCAATCTCGCTTTGGGCTTGGGTTTCCACGTAAATCCCATCTGTCTTGAAAACGGGGGCCTTTGCTTGGGTCATAGATGAAGATAGGCCAAGCTCGGCTAGCAAGAGCCATGTTGGAACGCTCGTAAGATGAATTGTCAGCAACTCCATGCTCTGGTTGACAAGTTGTATAGACACTAATAACGGCTGGACCTTTGTGGGCATTGGCTTCTCTAATAGCGCGGTAAAAGTGGTTAGGAAGGCTGGTAACAGTTTGTGCAACATAGACTCCTGGGTGCATTGCTGCAATTGCTCCAAGTTCCTTCCTTCTCTCCATCTTTCCATGAACTACTTTCCCATGAGAGTAGAATTTAGCATCTTGACCAGTGAATGAAGCAGTTGAAGTTTGGCCTCCGGTGTTGGAATATACTTGAGTATCTAAGACTAGGATTTTGATGTCCATTCCACTTGCAAGAAGTCGTGATAATGCACCAAATCCAATGTCATACATGGCGCCATCCCCGCCGATAACCCAGAGTTTCTTATCTTCCCAACCAATTTGGTCCCAACGTGTCCTTACGCCCATTGCGTCGGTTGGTCCATTCTCAAACAGAGAATTTGTCCAAGGAATCTTCCAAGGATTGTATGGGTAAGTACTGCCATAAACTGTTGAGCATCCGGTTGAATTAACGATAGCAGCATTTTCTGCCCCGTGGTCATAACCAAGAACTGCAGCCATCATTCTCAATGCTGTAGCTTCACCACAACCAGCACACGAACCTGCACCACCCGCATAGAGTAAACTCTTTTCTCTTAGCATAATATCCATGACCGATTTTTCATTGACATAATCTTGGTCAGTATCTCCCATGCTCTGATAAAAGTCCCAGAGGTTTTGATGCACTTCTTCGCCCATCTTTGCTTTTGGAATCATTCCCAAGGCATTCTTTGAGCCACAAACGTCCACACATTCTGCACAGCCTTTACACTTGCTCGGATCGATGAAAATTCCGAAGCGGCCAGGCTTCTGACCTTTCTTCTCACGGTTATCCCAGTACTTGCGTACCTTTGGCCATAACTTTTCCATATCATCAGAATTATTGCTGTCAAGACCTAACAGTCCTTCCTGAAGAGTATCTTCACTGATTACTTTACCAAGAATTGCAGTATCTGGGCACATGGTAACACAATCCATGCAACCTACACAATTATCGGGGAGGAATTCGGGGATTTCATCTGCGATGTATGAGAAGTCACGCAGTTTTCCTGTGCCAGCGGGGATTATCGAGCGAGCATGGACTTTGTCTGCTTCTAGACTTGTAGAGGCGTGTCCTTCATTGTAGGAGCCTACAATTCGGCTTTCAAAATCCTCTATATCGAAGAAATCTTTGTCATGGGCGCTTAAGTTTCTTGCTGGCTTAATGGTCATGCGCTCACCTCCATGCTTGGTGCATCTTCCGGTTGGATGATGTTGACTTCTGCATAGCCTCGCTTAACGCAAGTTAAGTTCTCTTGAACTACCTTCTCACCGCGCTTTCCGAAGTATTTTCGCAGGCTATCTTCTATTGAAGAGTATAGTTCTACTTCAGGAGTTTGACTGGCGAATGGAGTTGACCTAAGGAAAATTCCCAATAAGATAATTCCTTGCATTCGGACAATTAAATCAACGCTGCTGCTTACTTCTCTGGCAATTTTTGCGGTGTCTAGATAGAGTATTCGGATGTTGTTTTCAAGGATAGTTTGTCGAGCAGCCACGGGTAATCCTTGCCATACTTCCTCGTCAGTCTTGGCTGTTGATTGAAGGAAAATTGTGCCACCTTCACGTAATCCTTTCAATGGATTACTGGTTTCAAAAGCATGAACATCTTGCACTGCGATAAAGTCGAGGATATCCAGTTCATGGTGAATCTTGATTCTCTCATCGGCTATTGTTAGGAAGAAATTGGTAGGAAGGCCTTTCTTTTCAGAGCCATACTTTGGGAATGCTTGCACTGTTTTTCCAAACAAATCTGCAGATACAGTGGCAATGATTTTGTTTGTTGTTACTGAACCGAAACCACCTACGCTGTGGCCACGCATGCTGAATGAGCCCTCCGGTCGGCCATCGAGTCCAGATACAGGTGCTAGGGCTGTTGGGTGGTTTATGCCGATACAGAAATAGCGCGGTGCGGCATCTGATTCAAGGAGGTCGTAGATTGCAGCAATATCTCCACTGGTAATATCACGGCTTCCCAAACCATAGGACCCACTGTGGATTGTAGGCATCTTTTCGAGTGCGGGGAAGCCTGGCATTCCTTGCATTGCATCGGCCAATCCAGCCTTGAATTCTGCAGTTAGTGGATTCGATTCTGCCATCGGGTCATCCATTCTCTCAAGCACTGCTACCGCCTTACAATTGGCAACTGCTGCTGCTAATTCTGCTCCGGGAAAGGGGCGGTAGCAAGTGACATGAATGCAGCCAACTTTGCGTCCTTCTGCCCTCAAGTCATCGATTACAGTGGTTGTTGTTTCGATCATCGAGCCAATTCCTATGATGCAAACTTCAGCGTCCTCCATCTGATAACAGTCGATTAATCCATAGGGTCTGCCTGTTGCTTCAGTAAATTGTGCCATCGAATCAAGCAGTGCTGGCTTGACGGTATCAGTGAAATAGCGCTGAGCGATTTTACCCTTCATGTAAGAATCTTGATTTTGAACGACACCGGTCATTACAGGATTGTATGGGTCCATCATATTACGAAGATGGTCGGCTGGGTCGCCGATATATTCCTTCATAAATTCAGGTTCGCAAAGCAAAGTATTCTCGATAGTATGAGTAGTTAGGAAACCATCCTGTACATTGAAAAAGGGAGTGCTTGTTACCTCTGCAGTTTTACGAGCGATTAAAGCAAGGTCGCCTGCCTCTTGGGCATTTCTAGCGAAAAGAATTCCCCAGCCGACGTCTGAGACTCCCATGATATCATCGTGTCCAGCATGAACATTCAACGATTGGCTGGTCATCGCTCGTGAACCAATGTGGAAAACAATCGGCAGCCTTTTGCCGCTAATAACATAGAGAACTTCCTTCATTAAAATGAGTCCTTGGCCAGAAGTAAAATTGGTAACCCTTCCTCCTGCCACAGCAAAACCTTCGGCTGCTGAAGCGCTTGAATGCTCAGATTCTGGTTCAAGAAAAGCCAACTTTGTTCCCCAGAGATTTTTCACACCATTGGAATATGCATTGCCATAGCCAACCCCCATGCTAGTAGAAGGAGTAATTGGATAAGCCGCAGAGCCCTCGGTAATATGGGTCTCAACATGGACTACTTGTCCAGAGCCATCAGTGGTCGTCGGAATCCCAGGATATCTTACTGCCATCATCATCACCTGTGTTAACTGCCCTACGGGCAGAATGGGGGGGTTGAAGCGTATATATCACCGTTCGCTGTCTATCCGGCAACATTTTGAAGGAGTATGCTGGGTTTGGAGTTGCGTGGACGGTCGAAAAGCGGGCTTCTCATTACTTTCTAGTGCTGCCACTTATGGTGCCACTTGGTGGCTTAGTAACTCTCATTCAATCAGTACTACTGCAACCGTTATTCAGATTCTTGCAGCGATGATTTATCTCGATTTATTGGAGAAGAAGAATCAAGATTCTTCAGGGCCATAATCAGGCATCTCTTGCTCAACAGCAAATAGTGGGTCAGGGTCGCTTGAATCGTGGTAGGCAATAACTGCACCTCCATCATTTAGAATTGTGATGCTGGCAAAATCAAAACGGATATCATTCCCTGCTCCGCTGGTAGAATCAAGGTCTCCAAGTCCTACAAATGTCATGCTATCAGGGGCCAAACTTTCACTATATCCGCGTATATGGAAGACGGTGTCGATATCAGGCCCTGCAGCACTTTGGTAGCGCACATTCAAAATTGCCAAATCATTCTCGCCACTGATGTGGAATTCCCATTCTTCAATAGACTCTGCGAGGCCTGTGAAATTGTAGCTTTGATTTTGCCAAGTATAACCACCATCCCAAGATAGCATATGAGTGATTATTCTGTCTTCTTTAGTGAAACAATGTAAGCCACCTTGGGATGCAATATTGCAATAATCAGAGGGTAATCCTACGCCATTGATTTGGTGTCTATACCATTCACCAATCCATATTCCGCCTTCGATTAAATCAGGGTCTGCAACCCACGTCAAAGTTGTTCCAAGATAAGCATCATCACCATTTGAGAAGTAATTAGGGAATAGCAAACCACCGCCATTCGATTCAGGTACGGGGAATGCCCTCATTTCTTTATGTGGCTTGGTAAAATCCCATTCCACTCCCAAGGCACTGGCATTTAGTTCCAATTCAACAATATCGATATCATCGTTTCTTCCAGGGAATGAAATTGGATAATAATTGAGTCCATCGATTGAGACTTGGCCTCCAACATTTTGAGTCTGGTGCCAGAAATTGGAGATGACGAATGAACCCCAATCATTACTGCCAATATTGGATTGAATTGGCCCAACTATTTCGACTTGCCAAGAGCGGTCATAGAAGGGCTCGGTTATACGATTGTAGCACCAACTCCAACTGCCAGCATTTTCATCATAAAGGAAGGCATAGAATTTGTCTACTTTTAAATCCAGTCCGATATATGGAAACCAACCCATCGAGATTAAATCTCCATTGACTGCTTGTACGATACTGCCTTCTCCAAGGCCTTCTTGACCGGGAGCGGTTGGTGCTGGTGTTCGACAACTTGTATCGGGGATTATTGTTGGCAGATAGGTGTCCCATTCATGCCCTCGGTCATGCGACCAAACAGGGTATTCTCCGCCGAAATTTAAGATGCTGCCTTCCTTAGTTGCCGCAATATAATGCTCACAACAATTGCCGCCATATGTTGCATCATATACTGCCCATGAAAAATTCGCCGCATGACCTGAATCGATAAGTTGCTGAATAAATGTATCATTGGATAAACTAGGCCAATTCTCCACAAATGCCAAATCAATGGAAAGGAATTCTCGCAAATTAGAGTGGGTGTCCATCTCAGTATCTACCTGCTGATATTCGGAAAAGGCATCACTTTCATCTTCAACAGGAACAATTGCTTCATTTCCACCAAGACAACCACTTGCCAGCATCGAAAGCACCACGAAAGTGGCGAAGAACACCTGACTTGGCATCTCCATGAATCTAAGCCCGTCTGCGGCTGTATATGTTGATTGGCATTCAGCGTCGAGAACGTTTTGAGATTGGTCCAAGCCCCAATGTGAACATCATTCGACCAACTGTTGAGTTATGAGCTTTGAATAAATCAACATGATGCATTCCTACCCTGCAAAGCCGCAGTCCCTTTTCCTCAAAGGCTTTGGACCAGCGCAGGCGGTCTTCTTTAGGGAATACATCCCGAAAGCGTTCTTTCCAAGCGATGGCCTTGCAATTCCAACCATGTTCATCACGCGCACTTGCCACCATGTCGATGAAATTTTGCCGCCCAGCGTCTGAATGCAAATCCTTGATTTCAATCCTTAGTGGTTTTGTGCTATCCGCTAGGGATTCCAAAACATCTGATAGTAGAGGGATATCTAACTCGGAATCTTCTTTGGCCTTTATCAACAAATCCTTTGAGGACCATTCGCGAATTGGCTTTCCCTGAAATGAATCATCATGATAGACGATTAATTCTCCGTCTTTGGTTTCATTTACATCGAATTCCCAATAGCGGAATTTCTTGTGAACTTGAAGACCTTTTGCCGAGTTTAGACATTGTAAGGTGTTCTCGGGATGGGGGAGAATATCGCCTCCCAGCCTGTGGCCCATGTTCCCCATGAAAACATGCTATGAAGGTAATTACACTTCAATGCGTCGGCTATTCATCATGTGGACAGGTGCGTAATGCCAGTTCATCTACATCCAAATCCCGAACCACTTGAATCAGATCCAACAGAGTTTCTTCCCCTAAAGGCCCAATCTTTTGTAAGATATCCATGCGCTTCTTGACAACCATTAATGTAGGGGTTTTAGCAATCCCCAAGGCCTCAGCTAATTCCGGTTCTTCTATGGTATTGATTCTAGCAAATACCACATCTTTGTTTGCAACTGCCGCCTTGTCAAATGCTGGTTGCCATTCCTTTAGATTTGGCTCTTCAGGATTCCAGCAATCGATGAAAACCGTCTCATTACTACCTAATGTTGATTCTATATTGTTCCAATTCATCTCCATCGCATTACTCACTGGCTGCACCCCACCTGTGGGCTTAGTGACTACCTACTTGAAAGACTAGGCGAAAAGTACCAGCGACACGCAATGGTAGGATTCTTGAAGTGAATTGGGTTGGGCGGTCCATGAAGCCCTACCTATTGTGCATTGGATTGGTCTCGTTGATGCTGCTATCTTCCCTGCCAATTACCGTAGAAGGGGAAGAATCCACCCTACCCGATGTCATCATTTCAGAGATTTTAGTTTCGGCTAGTAGTGAAGATTACAATGGCACCGACTGGAATAATGATGGTTACATCGGTTCTTCTTCCGACCAATTCATCGAATTATGGAACCGCGGTGATGAGATAGTAAATATCTCAAATTGGTGGCTTGATGATAACCTAGCAGCAGGCTCCGCTCAATGTTCAATCGGCTGGAATACCTCATTACAACCCGATGAAAGAATCGTATTCTTTAGAGCCGACACCGGAATCGAATTGGATTACTTCGATGCAGATAGTGCGAATTTATTGATGCCGGATGGAACCCTTGTAGATTCCTTGGCTTATCCTGGTGAAGATTCATATTGGGATAATTCCTACATTCCTGATGGTGATGGAATAACCAAGATAACGCCTCCAACTCCTGGCTGGATTGGCGAAGATTCCAGCGATGCCCGCACTGGCCGTTGTTATACCCCCAGAGACCACATCCAACAAGGCTCCTACATCTTGACAGGCAGAGTTGTCACTATGGAAGACTACACATCTGTTCTTCCAAATGGTTCAATCAAAGTGACCGATGGGGAAATTGAGGCGGTTTGGAATACCGGTGAAGAACCACCACTTGGAGTTACAACCGAAGGTGTTCCAGTTCACCACACTGGTGCAACAATTTATCCTGGACTCATCGACATGCATCAACATCTGACCTACAATGTGGCTCCACTATGGGCTTTGGAAACTCATCTTTCAAGTTCAAGTCAAAATGAATGGGGTGGCTATCAAAACCGCTATCAATGGACCAAACACCAAGATTACGGCAGTGAAGTTTCCAAAGTCAAAATTGCCATTCAATCACAACCGTATTGGAATATGGAAAGTCAAGCGATGAAATATGTAGAAATGAAAGAAATCGTTGGTGGAACTACCGCAATTCAGGGAGACGGCCATAATTACGCAGCCAATTCCTACGATAAGATTTTGACTCGGAATATTGAGCACGACAACTGGGGTCGTGATGAAGTCCACAAGAAGATTCTTCAACTTGACACCGATTACTCTGGTAACCACGTCAAGCGAGGTAATGAATCTGGTGAATTAGATGCATGGTTCCTACATTTAGCAGAGGGCGTTGACCAGTCAAGCCTTGATGAGTTTGATATCATCGAGAATAATGACTTGGTAGTTGGTGAACTGATAATCATTCACGGTACAGCCTTGACAAGCGTGGAATTTGAGAAAATGGCTGCAGTTGGTGCTAGCCTAGTTTGGTCGCCAACTTCCAATCTGCTGCTTTATGGAGATACTACCGATGTTAAAGCAGCAAAAGAAGCAGGAGTGGTAATTTCACTGGCTCCTGATTGGTCACCATCGGGTACTAAATCACCATTGCATGAATTGAAGACTGCAGACTTGTGGAATAAACAAATTCTCGGCAATACCTTCAATGATTACGAATTGGTACAAATGGTTACTGCCAATCCTGCCTATCAAATGAAATGGCAAGACAAAGTTGGAAAAATCAAACCTGGATTAGCAGCAGACTTTGCTATCATCGATTCCTTTGATGAAGACCCTTACCGAAACCTCATCGACGCAGTAGACCCAGATGTGCGCTTGACCATCGTCGGCGGATTGGCTCAATTCGGCGACCTCGACTTGATGCAAGCGATGAAAGGAGATGACCTAGAAGTTGTGCAAATTGATGGGGAATTCGACAAGGCACTCGATGTAACATATCTTGGAATTGATGACGGTTCCCAAACTTGGGAGAAAATCGTAGAAGATTTGGAAATGGCAATGCGCTTTGACCGTGATGAGATGTATGATTACTTTGGCAGTAGTTTTGACAGCCGAAGTGATTTTGATGAGATGTGGACAACCGGCTCTTACAGTGTCATGCATTCAATTCCATTAGATGGAATATTCACATGGGGAGATGACCGCTACTTCAATATCCTGAATAATTCATTCTCAGCCAATCAGCAGATTTCGTTCTCTCAAATCTACGATGATTACTACTCTGTGGCGATGGATGATAATGGAAATAGAGCAATTAATTTGGATTGGCAACCTGGAACTACCTTTGATGGAAAGGCTCCTGCTTCTGAAATCCTCGTTGAAATGACCCTTGATTGGACCGATAATGATGGAACAGAAAAATCCAGTGAAATACACTTGGAGTTGTACCCTGATAAGGCTCCAATTCATGTTGATAACTTCGTTTCTCATATTGAAAATGGGACCTATGATGGAACTATCTTCCATCGTGTCATAGATGATTTCATGATGCAAGGAGGAGATTTTACTGATTTTTCAGGAACTGGGGGGCATGCAGCAAACTGGTACGGCTATTGCAAAGGTGAAGAAAGCACTGAAGAGCGCTGTGCAAAAGAAGACTGGACCATTCCCGATGAGGCCGATAATGGTTTGAATCATCTGCCATTCGTCATCTCAATGGCAAAAACTCAGAACCCCAATACGGGAGGAAGTCAATTCTTCATTACAGAAGTAAGTTCTCCACACCTTGATGGCGTTCATACTGTTTTTGGGAAAGTTGTAGCGGGAAGTGAATTAATCACTGCAATCCAATCAGTTGAAACCAATAATATGGGCAAACCCCTGAAGGATGTCACTTTGACCGAAATTAAAATTGTAGATTCATTTACAACTGATGAAGAAGAGCCTGTTGTCTCTGACCCAGGAAAAGATGATTCTATCATAGAAGGCGGCACATGCAATGCTGGTGAAACAAAACCTCCTGATAATGCCGATTGCCGCTATTGTGTTTGTCTAGGCGACAATACATGGAAGTGTGATTCTGGGGCATGTAAGGAAGATAATGAAGACCAAACTGCAACTGAAAGTGCAAAGTCAGGTGGGCTCTCAAATTCATCTCTGGCCATTGGTGGTGTTGCAATCCTTTTATTCATTCTAACTATTGTCTTTACAGCCACTAATTCCTCAAAAGACAAGGATAATCCATGGGATAATCCACCAGAAGATATCCTTTTAGAGCAAGTTCCTGAGATGCCCCCTCTTGAAGGTGGGCCTCCTAAAGCCTGAAAGCATCTATCCTCCAAGGCTGCTTCATGGCACCGATGCCCAATGTCGATGCGCCCTCGCCGACTACAAGGATGGTATTCATCGGCGCATTTATTTCAGCAGTTTCTGCCACATCATTTCTGATAGTCGCAGATTTATTCCGCAGCACTAATTCTGATGGTGAAACAGCGGTTGTTTCTGTGTCAAATCTATTGGCAATGGATGCTTCTCAAGGAGGCTGGGTTGGCCTTATTCTTGCCTTGGTATTGCTTTATCCTGCCTATCTTGCCCTGATGAGTTCAGTTGGAATGTGGTTGCGTAGAGAAAGGCTTCAGGTTGCAGGTATATGTGCAGCAGCAGTCTTGATGGTTCTATTCATTTCTGTATTCAAGTGGTCACGAGAAGAAGCACAGGCTGGAAATGAGTGGATGATTGGCACCGGAATGTATGGTGCAGCAGTTTCAATCATAGTCTTATTGATGCTTTGGAGAGCTGGAATGTGGCTATTAGACGACCCATATCGAGACTGATAATAATTACTGCTGAGGCGGTGGGTGTGAATAACCAGTTGGAGAAGTTGGGTCATACGCTGGCATCGCTGCAGGTGGTGGATGCGCTGCTGGAATTACCGCAGGTGTCCAATTATCTGCTGGATTTGCCGCAGGTGGAGGATAATGATCTGCTGGATTTGCCGCAAGCAATGGAGCAGGAGCTGCTGCTACTGGTTGAGTAGGGGGAGCAACTGGAAGGGGGTCATTAAATCCACTTCCACTCCATTCCTCCTCTTTCTTCCTGCCGCCCTTGAGAAGTAAGCCTAGACAAACAAATACCATAATCAATGCCAAAGTGGAAACCCATCCAGATGCTGAATCAAGAGAATCTCCAACCGCACTAAATGTCCCACCAACTCCTGATGCATCATCATTCGAGCGAACATCGATAACAAGATGAGTTGATTGCCCTTCAAAGATAAATGTGAATAAATATGAACCACTTTCAAGATTACTTGGTAATGTATATTCTATCGAACCACTTGCGCTGTTAACAAGGCCTGTCATGGCAGAATCAGCAACTCCTGAAACCATTACAGTCCACTGAACTGGGTATTCAACTGGAACAGTTGAATCCATAGCTGTTATTACATAAGGGAAGGTGATTTTCTCACCAGCGATAATAACTTCATTTGGTGGGGAAATCATCAAACTGAAGCCATCTAATCTATACAAGGAATGATAATCACTATCAGTATCTCCATTATCATCAATCGCAACTACCGAAATTTGGAGATAGGAAAAAGAGCTTCTATCTGGTACTTGAAAAGAAAAACTACCTTGAGAATTTGCTGCAAATGTCAACGTTCCTTCAATCCCCAACTCTGCAACACTCCAAAATACTGCAACTTGTCCTGACATATCATCAACGTTAATTCTCATCTCAACTTCATCGCCAGGCAACCAATTCACGGTGCTTGGGTTGAGAGTGACTTTTGGCTCAATCAATCTGATTTGATGGTAATCTGAATCTGAAACTCCTGTAGCATTCTTTGCTATTGCATATAGTAGAATAGAACCGGACCCCGGATTCAAGTCTAATGGAATAGACACTAACACAGTCAATTTACCTTGGCTATCGCTTTGTTGCATAGTCCATTTACTTCGGTCATCCTCGCTAGTAGTTGTAGACCTTGAAGTGAGATGATGTACCCATATCCCTGCCAGTGGATTGCCAGCCATATCAAGTGTATTTACTGTCAAAATAATTTCTTCACCTGGTGCGCTACTGGTTAGAGGCCCATCGATAACAACTTGAAGCCCTACTCCAATGAGAGATTCAGAATTATCAGCACTAAGATGAACCATGATACTTGTATTGACCTCTTCACTAGAATATGGGTCTGCCCAATAAACTACAAGTTCAGCAGAGCCAATTTCCAATACTGAATTATCGGCTGCTATGAGTAATGAAACGATTCCATCACTATCGCTAATGATACTATTTGGCTGGCCTGAAAGAGTAGATGAAATAGAAACTGGGGCTTTGATATTTCCTTGCTCTAATTTTACTGTCAATGCTAGGTTTTTCTCGGGCATCCAGGCGCCCCAACCTCCATTTTCAGTTCTTTTACAGTTAAGTTGGAAGACGAAATCCGAGCCTAATGGAATTACTTGTCCATACGATGGTTGAGATATTGATGTTTCCAATTGTCCTACTGGTACATTAATTGAAACCTCTGAAAGTTGCGTACCAGAAGAATCATTTGCATAAAATGTGATGTCAAGGTCATAATCTGAATGCAGATTGGACGGCATTAAAACGGCGAATTCATTGGCTGAGGACGGGGTTAGAATTCCACTCTTTACCTGAGAGTCAGCATCCCATGAATTTTCTCCTTGAGTAGTGTATGTCATTTTCCAACCGGCAGTTTCTGGAGATTCTGGGCTCCCAGTTATTGGGCTACTGACTGTGGTCCAAACTCTAATTGTTTCACCGGGAAGGAGAATTTCATTATTGACTTCCATCTCGATATGGTAGCGAATAATACTGATAGTATCACAATAAACTGAAAATTGGCTCATCGCACCACTATCGGATTCTTCAACACAAATTGAATAATAACCAGTTGGAATAGATTCTGGAACCAACCAAGAATAAGTTATCATCCCCTCAATTTCATCTTGATTTTGAGCGATGGTATAGGTCTCCTCAGTGCTCGATTCAGCCCAAATATTGTAGCGAGTAGTTTCATCATCATCTAAGGATTGAGTGCCAGTTACCAAGGCCTCAATTTCAACAGTTCCACCCGTGCCAACTTCATAGGGAGAGGCTGAAACATCAGTGGCATAGCGGCCAGATTCTTCGGCATTCACCGAAATGGGCATTAGGCTAATACCCAAGAGCAAAATCAGGAAAATAGACTTTCGGCAATTCTTCATGGAAGGGGCTGGAGGGTGCTAACTTTAGTTATTTGTGGGAATCATAATTCCCAAACTGGCCCATCAGCAGTATCAACAACTGTAACTCCCAATGCAACTAATTTGTCTCTAATGGCGTCTGCTGCTGGCCAATCCTTGTTGGCACGAGCCTCAGTTCTCTGCTTGAGTAAATCTTCGACTTCGGAGCGGATTTCATCTCTTTTTGGGTCCACCTTTTCTGTCATGATTTCATCTCTTGAAGGCAGTATACCAAGCACTAGGCCAGCATATTCCTCCATCCATTCTACAGCGAAGTTTGCAAATGAAGACTTGTCTTTTACTTCTAAATCTGAATCCAATAACTTTCCAATTTCCCTAACCCCACCCAATACTTTAGCAACTGCTTCTCTTGAATTGAAGTCGTCATCCATGGCCTTGGCAAGAGCCTCTGCCATCTTTTCCATCAGACCAAGTGACTTGATTAGTGGAACACCAGAAGCCACATCTCCCTTTGGTAGTGGAAGCGGATTTTCACATTGGTTTTCCAGTGCTTGTTTGTAGACAGTCAATATCCTTGAATGGTTTCGGCCTGCGTCATGGAGTAATTGTTCATTCATGTCGATAGGGGAGCGGTAATGGGCATTAATCAAAGCAAAACGTAAAACCAGCGGGTCGATTTTCTCACAGATATCGCGTATGGTCCAAAAGTTTCCAAGGCTCTTCGACATCTTCTCACCGTCCATGTTGACAAAGCCATTGTGCAACCAATGATTTACCACTGGCTTACAGCCAGTATGGCATTCTCCTTGGAATATCTCCGCTTCATGATGAGGGAATAACAAATCTTGGCCACCGCCGTGTATATCGAATTGTTCGCCAAGGTGGTCCATGCTCATTGCAGTACATTCAATGTGCCAACCGGGTCTACCGTCTCCCCAAGGACTTGGCCAAGTTGGCTCGCCCGGTTTTGCCGATTTCCAAAGGGCGAAATCCTTGTGATCCCGCTTGCCTGATTCTGAAACTCTACCTCCTGCACCACCCAATACCCCATCGATATTTTGTCCCGTTAACATTCCATACTTTTCAGGGGCTGATGCAATCGAAAAGTAGACTCCATCTTTTGCAACATATGCATGCTCTTTGTCGATTAGAGATTCAGTTATTGAAATCATTTCTTCAACATATTCTGTGCAACGAGGATATTCATCAGCCCGCAAGATATTGAGCAGGTCCATATCCTCATAATAGGCTTCGATATTATCATCGACTATCTTCTTCCAGTCGATTCCGCTTTCATTTGAACGCTTGATTATCTTGTCATCTATATCAGTGAAGTTCTGAATGTAGAGAACATCATAGCCAGAATATTCCAACCAGCGATGGATGAGGTCAAAGGCAATATAGCAACGGGCATGACCTAAATGACAGAAATCATAGACTGTTACTCCACAAACATACATCTTGACCTTGCCGGGCTCGATGGTGGAGAAAACCACCTTTTCACGGCGTCGGGTATCATGCAAGCGCAGTGCCATCAAGCCATGCGGGGAGTGAATCCGACTTCAATCCCGCGCCTCAAACACTTGCAGAGATATCGCTCCCTCATCTTCAAGGGCTACAATACCACGAATACGATGTTCACGCTTCAATGAATCAGGTGGATGTGCAACCTTTATTCTCGTATTGATACTTACGGTATGGCGAGAAGCATCAATGGCTTCGATATCTGAATCGGGAAGCCAAATTCCAATATTGCCAATTTCAGAATTATAGCAAATCAAGAGTAGGGAATCATCCTGTTTCACACCTCGTAATACCTCCATCGTGGCATCTGGAATCAAGGCTGAAGAATCTTGCCAATCCGACCATACATCTGCTAAGGGCTCTTCTTGCCAAGAGCGTCGTTCTTCAATTGCAGAAACTTCAGCGGCGAAACTTATCGCTGCCTGCCCACCTATATTGTTGACCTTGTCCAATAGGCTTCGCATCCGTTTAAGTTGAGCAGCATCATCACCTGTTATTGCCGCATCACATCGTGCAATACTCTCTGTCAAACGCATCGCTACATCGGTGTCAGTAGATTCGGTAGCGCATTCAAGTGCCTCATCAAATACTTCCAAGGCCAACACTGGACGCCCAACTGCCAACAGAGAATTGCCAAGGTTTTCAAGTTCAATTGCCGCAACGGATTCATTGCCTTCAACCAATGTCTGACAATGCGCAACATGATTTGCAGCCGCTTCATCATCACCATTCAACTGCCGAGCGATTGCTGAAGCAAGAACCATCTGCACTTGCTTTGATTTGATTCTCGAGGCTTCTACGGAAGAGGCCTCAAATAATTCAGCAGACTTTTGGGTATCACCCGAAACCAATTCAACCAACCCAAGATGAAACATCGCATTCATCTCTGCATCATCATCATCGACGAGGGTCGCATGGTGTAATCCACGGATTAAGTGCTCGCGGGCTCGGGCATGATTCCCATCTTCCTTAGCCATCAAACCAAGGGCAGTTTCAACTCTACTGAAGGTCGGAGCAACCGCGCGATGAGCAATTGATGACAACTGGGCATTTACAGGAGCAAGCCCCATTCCCATCTTAATCTGGGCCTCATTCAAAGCCGATGATAATTCATCTCTATTAGTCTGTAAAAGTGCAGATACTGGAGCACAAATATCCGGCAAGTGTGCCAGAGCCTTCAAGCGGGATTTCTTCACTGTCTCTCCTGCTAAATGACGCTGTAAAGCGATAACCAAGGCGGTATCATCAGTAGCGTCTGTTTTAGCAGCACTTGGGGCAGGCTTGCTCTGCAATAAACTATCAATCATCCAAGTCAATTTGGATTGGATATCGTATTGGCCGGCCCGAGAAATCGCATAACGCATCTCCTCAGCCCTGACTTTACGCGATAATCCTCGCAAGCGCGGACGTGCCGCTTTTGGGCCAAGTTCAGATAGGCGCTGAAAAAAGGTTGATGGTGGACAGGTTCGAAATGGGAGATGTACTCTCTCACCTGTTGTAGTCATTTTATAATCATCAGAAACCAGAACAACATCCTCACCTTGGCCGGCTAAACGACTTGCTAAGACCATCAGTGAAAGGTCAACATCTTGGGGGCTGGCTCGTTCTCCAATACGTTGCGCAAGGCCACGAATTTGATCATCTGAAACTGGAGTGGTTGTCAGGATTTCCGCTATGACATCGAGTAATCGAGGTTTGTTATTCCATTTTTTCATACGAACAGTTGCTACTTCTTTGTGAACACCGGGAGTAACATGTAAGGCGGCTCCCATTTGTTTGCAGGCTGCAGAAATATCCTTGATGGCTTTATCATCACCATGGCTGCCAAGATGGATGAAACAGTTGGAGTCAACGACCCAGACGGTGGGGAGCATAGTTGCCACAAGCCGCATCAAGCATTGAGCGTTTTGCCGAGTCATGCTGCCATCGGTGTGCATTTCCACACTCAACCTTTCATGTAGCAATGGCCGCTGCGCCTAACATGGAGATGAAGGTCAATCACCTTTGGCGCCTCGCCCTCATCCTACCAATTATCGGCTTTTCACTTTCATTTATCTTGCATCATGCAACAGGCCATGCAAGAGTTTGGCTACCATTCATTTCCGAAACCGACCACGCTGGACCAGAAGCCTGGCCATTCAAAATAGGCCTTGTATCTGCAGGAATTGTCAACATCTTACTTTCATGGAGAATGTGGCAAATGATGAAATTACAAAGCCAAGAAATTCATTGGTCAACAAATGCCTCTCTATACGCTGGAATTACCTGTGGAGTTGGCGCTATTGGGGTAGCCTCTCTACGCTGGACCCTATATCAGGAAGGGCATATTGCGGCCGCATTATTGGTATTCATTGGAGGCCTAACTTGGGGAATTTTCATGGATATTTCTTCAAAGAAATTAGGAATGGATGAACGAGGCGTTAAAATCAGAAAAATTGCTATCCCTTTGACAGCCATCAGCCTAGTTTCAATGACAACAGCATTCCGACTTGGAATGTACAAATCTCCTGATATTCACAAAACCCTAGATCTCGATTTAGCGCGCACAGAAATGCTCTTTTCTGCTGCATTCGAATGGATACTGTTTGCTGCTTTCATGATGGTCCTTTATTCATTCAAATGGGATGTTACTCCTCTTCCTTTGGTTCCTTCAGAGACTGAATCTTAGCGTCATTGGCTTTGATTGTCTGCCAGACGATTTCAGCAACATCCAGAACTTCCATCTCATTGCCTGTTGACTTGAGTCCATCGCTGACCATGGTACTACAGAATGGACAACCTACTGCTACCACGTCTGCTCCTGTATCTGCCAATTCCTTGGCGCGAATTTCATTTACCCGCTTGTCTGCATCTTCTTCCATCCACATCTGAGCACCTCCGGCTCCGCAGCAGAATGACTCTCGGCCATGGCGCTCGGCCTCGACATCAACTCCCCCGATTGCTGAACGAGGGGCTTCGGTTTCGCCACCTATTCTACCGAGATAACAAGGGTCGTGGAATGTAACCTTCTTGCCTTCTAATTCGCCGACTGGGATTTTTCCCTCTCCTTGCAATTGTGATATTATTTGGGAATGATGGATGACTTCGAGTTCATCTCCGCCGTAGGCTTTGTATTCCTTACCAAGAGTATGGAAACAATGTGGGCATGAGGCAATAATCTTCTTGACACCTAATTCTTGGAAGGTTGCAAGGTTGGTTTCTGCTAGCATTTGAAAGAGGAAATCATTGCCGGCACGGCGGGCTGGGTCTCCTGAACAGCCCTCCTCCATTCCCAATATTCCTACATCTAAGCCGGCCCTTTGTAGAGTTTGGATTGTTGCTCTTGCAACCTTCTTATTACGTTCATCAAATGATGCTGCACAGCCTGTGAAGTAGATGTATTCGGCAGGTTCTGCTATTTTCACATCAAGGTCACTTGCCCAGTCAGCACGCTCGTGTGGGCCGAATCCATAGGGGTTGGAGTTGACTTCTAGATTGCCTAATGCGACTTCCAATTCCTCTGGATATTCCATTGCTTCCATCATTAGGTGACGACGTGCATCGGTTAACTTTGGAACATGTTCGATATACACTGGGCACACATCAACACAGGCATGGCAAGTCGTACAAGCCCAAATCGCCTCTGGTTTGAAACGGGCAACCATGTTTTCTTCTGGTAATTCCCCAGATAGTAGAATTGGTGCATGCTCGTTGGCATAGTCTCGCACATCAGTGACTATTGTCATCGGATTGAGTTCCTTACCCGAAAGATATGCTGGGCAGACATCTTGGCAGCGAGCGCAATGGGTACAAGCCCATCCATCGATGAGTTGTCTCCAACTAAAATCAGTATAATTTATGGCCCCGAAATTCTCGATATCAAGTTCCTCAATCAAGACGGCCTTTCCATCTTCTGTAGTTGCCATAGGCTTCATCACAGCCATGCCTTCTCGGTCATGGAATAGGACATTTGGAAATGCCATCACAAGGTGCATGTGTTTAGAGGCTGGAATTGCAATAAGGAATCCAGCTAAACAAGCCATATGCAGCCAATAGGAATAGATGACGAGGATGTCGTTGTATGCGAAATCTGCGATCCAACCTGATACCATGTAACCAATTGGCTCCCAAACTGAAGATGGATTCTCTCCAGCCTCAACAATAAATGCAGTTGCACAAATTGTTAGGATAGTAGCAAGTATAGCATTACCCTCAAATTGTGATTCATGCTTCAACTTCTCAGGCTTGATTACTACTCTGCGGAAAAGGGCGGCGCTAGCACCTAGCATTGCTGATACATAACCAAGTTCAACCATCCCATTCCACAAATCTGCAATGATTGGGCTCATCCAAACCAAAACTGCCTCAAAGCGTCCTCCTGTAGATAAATCAAAAACATCTGAGCCAATCATTAGGAATCCCCAGAATATCATGACATGCATAATGCCGATGACTCTGTCTTCGAGAACCTTTTTCTGTCCAAGCCAGACCTTGATAATCTCGAAGAATCTTTCTTTCATACTCTCCTTTCTATTTTCAGGCCTTCCAAGACTGATTAATTTGACTGCATGGGATGTTTGCTTCCAAAAGAAGAAGCCTCCAGATGCCCACAATACCGAGAGAACAAACCATCCTGGAATGCCGAGGTAAGTCAGATTCATTGGGTGCTCCATGCCTTGGCCTCAAAGTGGTGAGATGTAGTCGCTCCTTCAATGCAACGGTTATCACATGACTGCAATAAGAAGGATGATGTGTAAGTATCTCGACCTCGCTGCATGGTGGTGGCAAGCGCACCGGGAAAGTGTATCCTTTTCGGGGAGCATGCTGTTGTTTATGGCCAACCTGCAGTGGCAATCGCCATCGACCAAAGAGTTCAGATTGAAATTCAACCAACTGGAAAACCTGGCGATGTTTGGAAATTAGATGGAATGAAATTTCTGCCCGAAAAACATCCTCACTTAGAGGGATTGAGAGCGAGAATTTGGCACCTCTCTGAAGAAACTCCATCGTTGAGTATCAAAATAAATAGCAAAATCCCAAGTTCTGCAGGATTAGGTTCCTCGGCTGCTCTATCCGTAGCATTCACTGCTGCACTACGAGCCGCTCGTGGTCGGCGAGTAGATGAGAATGGTTGGTGTGAAGGATTTTCTTCTGAAACTAAAACTAATCCTTATCCGAGACCAACAAAAGGAAAAGACCCTGGATTTGAGAGAAATGGTGGCAAGCGTTTGCTTGGGCAATCTTCTGTTGATGAGGATGAGTGTGCTATAATGGGCCATGCCATTGAAGCAGAGGCTCAGCAAGGTCGTGCTAGTCCAATCGACAGCAGCACTGTATCTCATGGTGGTTGCATTTTATTATCAAATGATGTCAAAGCCGGCTTAGATTGGAAATATAGTCGCTCTTTAGAAACTCCAGAAGGTATTAGGAATTGGGAGATTCATGAAATTGTAATTCCAACCGATGATGTGTGGTTGGTCATTGGTAATACCGGATGTTATTCATCAACCTCGGAATTAGTTTCACAAGTGGCCGATTTAATCGAGGCCGAACCTCAGAAGATGCAAGTCATCGAAACTATCGGCGCCATCACTCGTAGAGGCGTTTCTGCCCTCATTAAAGGCGACATGGAAAAGGTGGGAAGGTGCATGACCGAAAATCATCTTCTACTGAGAAATTTGGGTGTCTCTTCACCAGAACTAGAGAACTTGGTGAGAGCTGCTGCACATTCAAGCCTTGGAGTAAAATTAACCGGCGCCGGTGGGGGTGGTTGTATGATTGCTTTGACTCGAAATCCGAAAGAAACTGGTGAAGCAATTGAATTAGCTGGCGGTTATTCATTCAAAACTTCGCTAAATGCAATTGGAGTCAGGCTAGATTCTGACCAAGGTGCTCCATTCTGGACCCCCGGTGTGGCAGATTCATAGTGAGTGATGACGGCCTTTTGTTTAAATAGGGGTTATAAGGCGGCTATAAAGCATGACCGAGGATGAAGAACGCCTAACTGTAGTAAATGTAGTTGCATCGACCCGTGTCGCGGAGGAACTAGACCTCCCCGATATCGCAATTCAATTGAATTGTGAATATGAGCCTGAACAATTCCCTGGAGTAGTTTACAGAGTCACCGACCCAAAGTTAGCAATTCTAATGTTCCGCAGTGGCCGTGCAGTTTGCACCGGCGGTAAGAACGAAGACAATATCCACACTGGAATTGAGCGCATGATTGCAGATCTACGTAAAGCTGGTATCGAAACTTGGGATTTGAAGGACGTCGAAATCGAAGTTCAAAACATGGTAGCAACCTATGCTCTCCACTACCCAGAAGACTACGACGGAACAGCCAAGAGAGACACTCTTGAAATGAAGCAAGGAACTCCATTGGCTGGACTACCTCGTAAGTTGAACCTGAACAACCTAACCTTCCACCTACCATTCGACAAAGTTGAGTACGAACCAGAGCAATTTCCAGGACTAATCTACCGCCTCGACTTCCCTAAGGTTGTCTGTCTGATTTTCGGCAGTGGTAAAATGGTGATTACAGGTGCTCGCCACAAAGATGAGATTCTTGAGGCTGTACAAATCATCAAGGATGAGTTGGCTGACCTACTCTGAACTTTGTTGCAGATATCCACCCCTTGTAGGGGTGGCCTTCATGAAGAAGCAGTATTCTGCTCATATTGATGAAGAGGGCGCCATTGCTGTTAGTCGCCCTGCTGCTGCTTGGCATTGTGCCAATTCAAGAACTTGAATTAGTGTCTAAATCATCCTCTACCAATAGTAATTCCGGATTTAGCGAAGTTCCAACTTGGAGGGTTGGAGATAAATGGCTATATTCAGGTCTATTCGATGCTGAAACACTAATCAGGGAAAACGGTGTTTCAGCATCAGTTGGTGAGATTCAAGGCGATGCTGAAATGGTGGTCCTTGAAATCCTAACAATGCAAATTGAGAATCAGTCAACTCTAGTTTACAAAACTAGGATGACTGCTGAATTTGACAAAAATGGAGTGGACCTTGATGGTTATAGCGGTGATTTATTCATTGATTATGAATTTACAGAATTCACAAGAGTGAGTGATTTAGCCACCATAAAAAGCGATTTGGCGCTACAGATTCAATTCAAAGCCCTTGGTTTTATCAATATTGATGTTGCTGATATTGTCCTGCATAATACCTATGCCCCACCAAAAGAAGTCTATGATTTTCCTATGCGTTTAGGCGAACGTTGGTTTGATAATTATTCTCAAGAAACAACATGGACTGGCTCTTCGGATTATATTTCTCCTTTGCCTGCTGATGAATCAGGTTCTGAACAATCCTACTTCGGCGTAACACAAATCGGAGCCCCAATCAATGATAGGGGACAGACAATAACATACGGAGGTTGCTCGAATTCCTTTGAGGTGACTGGTTGGGATGATGCTGGGGCTGAGGCTTCTTACCGCTGGTGGTGTCCTGATATTCGCAACCATGCTTGGCTGCATGAGGAAAGTGAAGGTCTGACTTTGGATTTTCGCATTAGGACTTATTCACCTGTTGCTTCAACCGGAGTTGATGCATATTCAAACCCTGGAATTAGAAATGAAGGAATCCAAGTTGATTTGGAATTCCCATTATTTTCTCTGGATACAAATATGAGCGTATGGGCAAATACCTCTACCTCATTTGCCGGTCAAAATATGGAGTTCCGCCATGAGCGGACTGGTTTTTCGAGTACGGTTCCAATTGATGGAAATGGTTCTGCACATCTGATTATTGATAGCGGCAATGCCTTGGATGCATCTTGGACTTCAACCGACCATTCAAGTCATGGCATTATTGCTTGGATTTCATCTGCTGGGATAATTGGAGATAGTACTTTGACTCTAGATGAAAATGTAGTGGCTCTTGATTTGATGGCTGTTGCTGACCGCGCCCTAATCGAAAGAAATCGCTCGGGAAGTGTTACCGAATTGAATGACTTGACTGGGTGGAATGTCATCCCTAGTGATATTCTAAGAATGGAATTACCAATAATGAATAGAGGAATTACAAGTAGTGCTGCAGCGACTGTCGAAACAACCGACCCTTCAGGTAATGTACTGTCCCATCTAATACCATCTCTGTCTTCCTTGGAACAAACAACTGTTGAAATTTTCTGGACTGTTCCAGAATCCGCAGATATTGGTAACTCAACTGTTTCTTGGAAGGTTATTCCGGGTGCACTCAACTCAAATGATGCGGATTCAGGAAATGATGATGCCAGTCTAATCATCTTCATCGGTAGAACCCCAGAAGTAGTTTTGAGAAATCATTCGGCCGTCTTGACTCAGGATAATTTATTGATAGATGCAAGTGCTAGTTTCGATGCCGATGGAGGACAAGTATGGTGCTCATTCTACATCGAATATGACGATGGTGTGAAACAGAAAAATGTATGGAGTGAGGTATGGACTTCTGATTGTATCCTCAATTGGACTTGGATTGATGATGGAGACTATTCTGTTCTGATAACCGTAGTTGATGAAGAACGTGATTTTTCTCAATTAGAAGATACTGCGTCCATTATTAATCGTCCACCTCAAGTAAAAATTATTGCCAGTAGAACAACTGCATCATCGTTTGGAACAATCTCATTATTGGCAGTTGCCAATGATAGTGATTCTGAAGACCCATGGCCCGGAGTTGTAGATATTCATTGGCCTGATGCACAATGTGAAGAAGGCTGGTATACCCACCAATGTACTGTAACATGGGATGAAGAAGGATTACGCCGGTACACTGCAGTAGCAACAGATGATGACGGCGCTAGCAATGAAACAATCATCGACTTATTTTACAGTAATATCGCCCCATTTGACCTTGAAATCGGAATTTGGACCGATGATGAAATATTGCAAACTGACCAGCAAGGAGTTTACCATGTGATGGAGGATTCTGAATTCTGGTTGGTTGGAGAAGCAGATGATTCTTTGAATGATTTAGAAACATTAGAACATTCTTGGTCCTTGACTGATAATGCTGATTTCATATCTTCGACTTCAGGTCAACGATCTTTGATGAAGACATCTTGGAGTCAATCCGGGGAGCACAATATCACCTTGAGAGTTGTCGATGATGATGGCCTATTTACAGAGGCAAAAATATTGGTGGAAGTTCAGAACGTTGCTCCTACAATAACTAGACTTTCAGACCCACTTCCAATTGCAGAAGGGCAATTACTGAAATTAGATGCGGAGGTAAATGATACCTCCTCTGATAGAGAATCTCTTGTTTCATGTTGGGACCTCGACCCAGGTATTGACAAAGATGGAGTTGGCGGTGCTGATGATGACTGTGATATTATCGGAGTAGAATTAGAATGGAGTTGGCAGGATGAAGGAGTTCATTCAGTAGTCCTTCATGTCATGGATAATGATGGCGCAAGAAGCAACCAAGTAATCAATATCACGGTCCTAAATCAAGCTCCTAAAATTAGAGTCTCGATACCTGAGCAAATACTGACCAGTCAATTAATCGAATTAGATGCCTCTGCAACTAGTGATTCCCAAAATGACCTACCAGGATTAGTTTTCATGTGGGATTTGGATGCTGATGTCGACAGCAATGGAGATGGTGATGCTGGAAATGATGTTGATGAGATGGGCATGAAAATTAACAAACGGTGGAGGACTGCAGGTGAATATCATATCGTCCTCAGAGTTGCAGATGAAGATAAGAAGAATCCTGCAATTAAAGAAATGACAATATTCGTTGTCGATGATGATGGTGGATTACTAGATGCCGTTTCAAGCCAAGTAGTTGGACCTGATGCTTCAATTTTAGTACAGATTCTTGCAGCCATTGTTGGCTTGTTAATAATCGCATTTACCGTTAGTCGCTTCCGTCCAAAACAAGATATTCAACAATGGGTTGATGATGACCAAACCGCCATCTCCGGAGGGATGGCTCCAGAGTTATTACAATCAAATCCTTCCCATTCCCCTCCCGAATATGCTTTCCCAGAAAAACAGGTCGTCCAACAAGAAGTCGAACAACCAACTTCATTGGCTAACTTATTGGATGGTTTGGACATTTGACAGAGAATCCACATCTTCTTCAACTGTCGACTCTACGCAAGTCTGATGCGCACACGTGGTATTATCCTCCTATTGCTCATTCTGGCTCCTTTTTCACCAATGTTGGAAAATCAACTACGGGCTGGAGATACTGCTGCTTTCACTAGTTATCAAGGGAAAAACACCAATGATGTGCCATCTTGGATGATTGGCGATAAGTGGATTTTTGACACTGATTTCGATGTTGCAGGGCTGCTCTCCCAAACCAATACCTCTGCAAGTGTGAATACTCTTACCGGTGATACCACAGAAGAAGTAGATGATATCACATTCATGGAAATCAACGGAGTGCAGCAACTAGTCTACGAAATCAAGGCAAGTGGGGATTATACCTCAGGAAATAATGGCGCAACTCTTGAAGGTACCAATGGAAGGCTGGATATCGAATACGATGGCGTTGATATCATTAGAGTTTCTGATTTGGCTGTCATTTCAAGCACCTTCACCATCGATGTCACCTTTGCACCTTTCAATTGGGCATGGTTGGCTCAAGACCTTGCTGACATAACAATAGCCAATTCTTATGACCCCCCAGTTGAGAAATATGATTTCCCTCTAAATCTCGGCGAAAATTGGTATGGTGAAACTCACCAATCTACTGATGGCAGTGGTACTTCAGATTATTTTGAACCTGATGATATAGACAGAGAAGAAGATCAAAATAACTCCTATCAAGTAAGTGACGAAGGAGCGGTCAGTGAAAATGGGCAATCCATATCTTACAGTGGTTGTAGCCAATCCTACAAAGTCAATGAATGGAATGACAGCGGAGTGAATACAGGCTTCAGTTGGTATTGCCCAGCTGCTCGTGGAAAAGCATGGTATAATTTCCAAGATCCACTGGGTTTAGAAATCGATTGGAAATTGAAGCAATATCTTCCAGCAAATAGTAACGGCGTGAGTGCAACAAGCAATCCAGGAAACCGCCATACCTACATCGATGTTAACCCGCAGTTCCCTGCAGTTCTTCCAGATGCTGATGAAAAAATATGGGGAAATTATACTTGGATAAGTGGTCCTTCTGCTAATACAAACCTACAAGCAAGATATGAAATTGAAGATAATATTTGGAATATTAACACCGATGTAAGTGGTTATTCTTCAGTTGACATTAATTCAGGAAATAATGATGATGAGTCGATTGGCAATGACGATGTTGGCAGTCATGGTATTATTATTTGGGACCCCGTAGAGAAAGTCATTGGAGTACGAACCGTCATTCTTGATCCAAATGTTGTGGGAATAGATTTGGCTGCAAGAGTCGACCACATTATCGTTTCACGCACTCGCGGAGAAGATTCTACTTACCTTTCTGAGGCGACAGGTTGGAATGCTGTGCCGGGAGATTTCCTTGAGTTTAGTTTACCTGCTCAAAACTTAGGGATTTTAACAAGTCCGGAAACAGAATTGGAGATCAGTACTCCTGATGGTCAGACCTCCCGTTCCGTAGTACCAGAATTAGGTCCTTACCAAGAAAATAGAGTTATCATAAACTGGACTGTACCCCTAGACCAAGATATTGGAACAGTTAGTATAAGTTTTGAAGTTGATCCAGATGAAGAAATTGCAGAAGATGCGAATAGAAGTAATAACGCAGGTCAATTTGACCTCTATATTGGTAGGCTGCCATTCATCGTGACTGATATTGCAGATGATGTGTTCACCTTCGAGAATGTCACCTTTGATGCGACGAACAGTTTTGATCCAGATGGTGGTACATTCCGCTGTGAATTTAGGGCTGAAGTAGATGGTGCGGAATGGAATGCATGGGAAGAAGATTGTATTTGGGAGTTTAATTGGTCCGATGACGGCGAATGGCCCGTTGATATCTGGGTCATTGATGATGAAAATGATAAGGCCCATACACAAGTAACAGCCACTGTTCTAAATCGTGCACCTTACCTCAATCTAAGTGCTCCAGAAAGTATTCTTGTGGGTGAGAAAATAACCGTAGATGCAACCGATCATGGAGATATTGACACAATAACACCGAATGCTGACGTCTCCATTTCTTGGCCAGGAACCCTCTGTGAAGAAGGCGCAGCGGCTCATATCTGTACTTTTACTCCTTCAATGGAAGGCTCGGTTATTATCGAAGCCATCGCCACTGATGATGATAATGATACGACAAGTGTTGAAATCCTTATTCGTGTTCTGAACCGTGCTCCTTCATTGGCAAACCTCAGTGTCTGGAATGAAAGCGGTGAATTGACAACTCTTGATGGCACATATGATGTTCTTGAAAATGAAATACTTATCCTCACAGGAGATGCAGATGACTCTTTGAATGACCTAAATAGCCTCATTTTCAACTGGTGGCTGGATGCAAATGTCGATGAAAATCTCACACAAACAACGAATGGTTGGGAATCATCCATCACCACTAGTTTCCAAACTAGCGGTTTGCATAGCGTGATGGTCGAAGTGTGGGATGATGACGGGGAGAAGAGTGAGAAACTAGAATTAGAATTCATGGTTGAGAATGTAGCTCCTTCAATGGAACCACTTGCACAGATATTGCCAATTTGGGAAGACCAAATGACTTGGATAAATGCCACAGGTACTGACTCCCCTTCAGATATGGAAACATGGATATGGTGCTGGGATATTCTTCCCGAAGTCAATACCGATGGAAATGGCAGCGCTGCTGATGATTGCGACATTGAAGGCTCAGACCTTGAAATGTCTTGGAATCAATCTGGCCTTCATGAAATCGTTGTTTGGGTGATGGATGATGACGGTGCATTCGTATCACAAAGTACCATTATAGATGTTCGAAACAAGCCTCCGGTTGCAGAAATTACAGTGCTCAACCAAAGCGGCCCTGAATCACTAATAATTACAATAGGAGATAGTCTAGACTTTTCTGCAACCAATAGTTCTGATTCAAACTCAGACTTACCTTCTTTGCGCTACTTGTGGGACCATGATGGCCTTGATGGAAATGGAGATGGTGACTTATCGAATGATATCGACCACGAAGGCATAGATTATTCTCCAGAATTCAACAGACTTGGAACCTTTACAGTAACCTTGACAGTTGTTGATGATGATGGTGAAAGAGATGTTGTTTTCATCGAGGTATTAGTTGAAGCACAACCTGAAGAAGGCCTTCTTGGTGGATTCCTTAGTGGAGATGGAGGTAGTACAAATATCGCCATCGGTAGTTTAGTTTTGATAGTCATTGCCTTATTGATTGTCGTTCTTCTAAGAAGAGATGATTCAGAACCTGTAGGTCCCGTAGATTGGAATTTACCTGAAGCGGGTGGATTATTAGCGACTGCTGAAAAAATGCTGCCAGTCTTAGATACTCCCGCCCCATTGTATGAAGCACCAGTTGCCATACCAGAGCCTGAACCAATTTTCACACCAGAGCCTACTGCTGTTACTTCAGGACCACCACTTCCTGCTGGAGGTCTTCCTGCTGGTTGGACTATGGAACAATGGGGGCATTATGGTGAACAATGGTTGTCCCAGAACATGGTCGCCTCAGCCCCAGAGCCAGTACAATACCAACCTGCACCCACACCGCAACCGACGCAATCAAACGTGGATGCTGGGCTGGGCAATCTGCTCGATGACCTTGATTTCTGAGCAGGAATGATTTCTGATGGCAAATCTTTGGCAATTCTTTGGCTTACCAGACCCTGATATTCAGACCAAGCCGGTGAAAAAAGAAGTAAAGCCAGTCGACACAGAAAGTAAAGCCCCAATTCCAAAACAAGAAGTAAAAGAAACTGCAATCACTTGGCGTGGTGCGATAACACCTGATGGTGATAAGTTTCATGATTTAGCGGAATCTACTTGGGGAAAACGGACTGAAGTGGGGGAAAATCTTCGTGGGCTTCGCTATATTACTCCGGATGAAAAGTATAGGCTTCCAATTGATGGTATGGAACAGAGACTTTCAGAAGGCGATATTTTGATAGTTGATTTACGTAATTTGGTGCATATGGATGCTCATCAAAATGCCTGCCGAAGAATGTTGAGAGAACTTTCTGATTCCCTTGCTTTGCCAGCATTTACGTTGGATGAAGAAGAGAAGATTTTGCTATTACCAGGGGCTGGAATAACTATTGATATCAGCAATCATTCACTCGGATTAACTCCAGTGATCTCGTAAAGGGTTTGAATTGCCCCCGTGGCTAGGCCGAGGACTACCATTTCATTTCCATCAACCAGTTGAGAATATTCCGAAATTGCTCCAGCCATATCGTAACCACCTGCTTTTCCCCTCCAAGAACCACTGCTAACTAGGTCATCCAAAGCGTGAGCGCCTAAATCTTCAATTTCAACAAGGGCACGTTCTAACCAAATTTTTGCATACCACCCTGGAGAAATTAAAAGTTCTTCACCATCTCCTTCAATGATAGTTTTTGAAATCAAGGCAGTTGCTGACCAAACTGCATGTCTTCTACCTGAAAGGCGAGATAATACCGCGACTGCTGAATATTCATCCTCTGGTTGGCCCAAGGCGAGATGTGCATCATCAGGGTCTTGAACAAGGGTATCTGCAACGATAGCAATGCCATCAAAGGTAGAAGGCCATTCCTTAATCGCTGAATCAACTTTCGAAGTGCAAATTGATTTCACCATTTGAGAAACTGTGAATCCACATTTTCTAATCTCTTGGTGTTCATGAAGTGCTTCGGCTTTTACTTGGAACCCAAATTCCTTCAGAAGTTGGGCCCGACGTTCGGACGCCGATGCTAGCCATACCTGCATGCATCTTGCAGCAGTTCCACCTCAATTTATTTTCCCATCAGACCAAAAGGGTATAGCGTGGGATTTATGTTCTGATGGGGTATGCACCGAACGGTGAAAAGATGAGCGAAAGAGGACGAATCCCCACACACGTCATCGGACTAGATGAAAACATGCAGGGAGGAATCCCCAAAGGACACATCTGTTTGGTTGCAGGTTCAAGCGGTTCAATGAAGTCCAGTCTAGCATTCTCAATGCTCTACAATGATGTATTGCATGGAGATTCATCTGGTATTTACGTCACATTAGAGCAGGGTAAAGAGAGCCTACGCTCTCATATGTCTGGAATGGGAATGAACGTAGATGACCCTCGTGTTCGAAATCGTATCGCTATTATCGATCTTGCAGATTTGAGAGTTCAATTGGATGAACAAGGAATGTCTGGAAAAGTAGATTGGATGGGTCAACTAATCAAACAATTAGCAAATTACCGCCAGAGCATTGGTTTTGAGACTTTGATTTTTGACAGCCTTGGTGCTTTCTTCGCCCTTACAAAAATGGAAAATCCCAGAGATGAAATATTTAGGTTGTTTGAAGCAGTTCGCCGACTTCACTTGACCTCTTTCTTCATCTGTGAAATGATGGGAGATGACCATAAGCAATTTGGAGACTACGGAGTTGAAGACTATCTTTCAGATGGTGTTATGCACCTTATTATGGAGAGGAATGGGGACCAAATCAACAGAAAAATGGCTGTCGTAAAAATGCGCCACACAAACCATATTCTTGGATATAGAAATATAAATTGGGTTCCAGACCAACAGCGCTTCAAAATCGGAGACTGATTATTCAGGCGACGGGTTCTGTAAAGAATCACTCTACGGTTACTGACTTAGCCAAATTACGTGGCCTGTCTACATTACAATCGCGGTCTCTTGCAACATGGTACGATAATAATTGACAAACTACGTTATGCATCAAAGGTTGCAATAATTTGTGTGTCTTGGGCACATAGATGACCACATCAGCATGGGCAGCTGCCTCTTGGTCTCCTTCAATTGCAATCATTATTACACGCGCTCCACGTGCGGCAACTTCACGAGCATTTCCGAATAATTTCTGTTGAATAATTCCATCTGAAGATACCACGACGACTGGAGTGCCTTCTTCAATCAGGGCTAATGGGCCGTGTTTTAATTCTCCGCCAGCATATCCTTCAGCATGAATATAGGAGATTTCCTTTAACTTTAGGGCCCCTTCTAGAGCAATAGGATATGATGAATTTCTTCCTAAATAAAAGGCATGTTCTTTTCCTTTGAATAGTCGACGCGCTCTTTTCAAACCCTGTTCCAATTGATTTGATGCTAGCAACCTCTCCATTGCATTTGGTAATCTGCGAGCAGCATTATTCAGATTAGAGAGGTCTTCAGTATGAACTTTATTTGCTAGTCTGCCTAAGCGAAGAGCAACTAACAAACCTCCTAAAACTTGACCTGTGAAAGCTTTGGTTGAAGCAACACCAATTTCTGGTCCTGCCCTAATTCCAAGAATTGCATCACTTTGACGAGCGATAGTTGAAGTTTCAACATTGACAATAGAGAGAGTCGGGTAGCCTCTTTCTTGAGCAGCTATCAATCCTGCCAATGTATCTGCAGTTTCTCCAGATTGACTTATTCCAAGAACCAGTGCTTTGGGGCCGGAGGGTGTACCATAGCGGAACTCATGAGCATGGTCTACGATACAAGGGATTCCTGATAATTCTTCGATATAGTGTCGAGCCATCATGCCAGCATGAAATGCTGTGCCACAGGCGATGATTCGAACTAAATCAGGTTTGAATGAAATTTTCACTCCTCGTACCGCATCGCGACTAAGGCGTCCATGCAAACAAGCACGTATTACTGCTGGTTGCTCATTGATTTCCTTTAACATGAAAGTGCTCCAACCACCCAATTCTGAATCTTCTTCGGCCCATGGGAGTTTTTTCATTTCTCGAATCTGTGCCTCCCCGTCCTTATCGTAGAGTTCAATCCTACCGGGGTGCAATAAGCCCCAGTCACCATCTTCTATGTATGATATTTTGTCAACCATTCCGGCCAAGCAAGAGATATCGCTAGCCAGATATCCTGCTTCATTAAGGGCTAAGATTAGAGGGGAAAATACCCTTGCAAATAGAATGACATCATCTCTTCCATTAACCAAGGCACCAAGACTGAAACTTCCATCTAGTCGGTCAAGAGTACGCCTCCATGCCGCCAATAATTGCTCATCGGTTGGAACTTCATTTCCACATTCGGCGTCTAACTCCTCGGCGAGGACATGAGCCACTAATTCGCTATCGGTATCAGATGAAAAACAAACTTCCGGACCAGATTCAATCAGGATTTGGCGTAGTTGGACTTCATTCTCGATGATTCCATTGTGGACAACTGCTACCCGATTTTGTGGGTCACAATGCGGGTGAGCATTCATTTCAGTTGGAGGTCCATGGGTTGCCCACCGCGTATGTGCAATACCACTCCTACCCTCTTGCAGTCCTGAAAGGTTTTGTTTGAGGTTATCGAGCATGCCCTCCTTTCTTTTTAATGATAGCCCTGTTGGGGTAGAAATACAGATTCCTGAAGAATCATAGCCCCGATATTCCACCTTGGTTAAACCCTTCAGTAGAATTTGAATAGTGTCTCCATCTCTACCAGTGATGCCAAAAATTCCACACATTTAGATTCCTCCTGATTGGATTTCAGAGCCACTTGCATGTTCTCCAGAAATCCTAACTCTTCTTTGAACAACAACTCTTGAACCCAAAATAGTACCGGGTGCTGAAACGACTCCATGTTCAAGCGTGCAAGCCTCTCCGGTTACTAAACCTAGTCTTCTCACATGTATATCTCCAACCTTACCGGTTTTGTGTGTTTCCCCGACATCAACATGAACATGGCTTCTAAGCACACTTGCTGGGCCTATCACTGAGCGTTGTAACCATGTTCCTGAATCAACCTGAACATCCTCCATTAGAAAACTTGAGCGTATTCGGGAAAATGGACCAATCCTTGTACCAGATGCGATTGTTGTTGAACCAGTAATCACTGCCATTGGGCCAATATCACAATTATTGCCAATATGAACTGGGCCTTCGATAACAGTTCCAGGTCGAATAATACAACCATCTCCAATATGAACTCTGCCGGTAATAACTGCAGTTGGGTGAATATCTGCATCCTCGGAGAGTGAAGGTTGAACCCTATTGAGAAGGATTGCATTCATTTTTATCAAGTCCCAAGGATGGTCGACATCAACCCAAGTATCCGTCCTGATAGATTCGATTGGAACGTCGTTATCTAGCAGATTCCTTAATGCATCCGGTAGTCCAATCATGCCTGCATTAACTGTCCTTTCAAATTCCTCTCTCCAAATAACCGGAAATTTCAGTGCTCCAGTACTTACTACTCGACCTACTACCTCATGTGGAGATGGTTTCTCAAGAATTGCCTCAACCATATTTCCATTTAATGCTACAACTCCAAATTCTTCGGGATGGTCATGTTCTGACACAAGAAGACTAGGTTTTTCTGATAAAATTAAGCGGCCAATGGCAGAAGATGAAACGATATTATCTCCATTCAATAGGAGTACATCCTCATCAAGCGGTAAATCACGCAAGGCGTCCATCGCCGCCCCAAGAGTTCCGTGAGGTGATTTTTGTTTAACAAAAGATAATTTCATCCCCAAGGATCTGCCACTACCCAAGTAAGACAAAATCCGAGAACCAGCATATCCATGGACGATTATTACTTCCTTCACTCCCGCTTCAAATAATTCCATCAAGACCCATTCTATAATCGGCCTTCCCGCAACCGGAAGCATGACCTTACATCGACTATCAGTTAGACCTCCGAGTCGAGAACCTCTGCCAGCAGCCAGAACGATTGCTTTCATGATTTAGCCTCACATCTCTATTGATTTATTACAAATAGGACATTTTACCCTCTTACGCATTAAATCTTTGACTGTGAAAGACGCTTCACAATCTTCGCAATGTGCTTGCCTTTCTAATGTTGGTAAACTTGCAGCACCAGGAGGAGGAGGGAGTCCTCCAAGAACGGGCAAATGAGGTGCATCCATTGCCCCTGGAGGAGGAGGTAGGGCTATTCCAAGTCCATCGATAAGTGGGACATCTTTTGAATCCAATGCCCCTTCAAGGTCAGTTGTTGCCTCCATTCCAATACTCATAGGAGGTGGAGGTAAAGGTAATCCTGAGAGAACAGGAGGTAAGGGGAGTCCCTTCTCTGCATATTCTGCTTCCTTGACACGTTGCATCCTTCTGCGTAGTCTTTCACTCGCTTCGTCTGCTTCCACTGCCTCTTCAAGGCTATCCTGCAACGTTGATTCTTCCTCAACTTCAAGTGGCGATTCTAAGGATACTTCCAGTTCAACATCTTCTTCCAAATCACTTTCACTGAGCATTATTTCAATAGACTCAGACTTTGATTTCTTAGCAGGCGTTGTTGATACTGTAATGACCTTTCTCTTGGCTCTGCGGATGACCATTGATACCATTACTAACATGATGACGAAAGCGGAAATAATACCGATTGCAACCTTCTGTTTCATAGCATCATTTCCGGGTAATGGCTTCAACAGTTGTTCCCAAAGGGATGGTTCTTCAATTCCATCGTTGTCAGGGTCAGTATCTGCCAGCACCACTAAGTCAAATTCACCGGTATTGTCAATGATTATTATTTGTGAGCCTTCATTGGATATTCCGGCCAAAGCAAGGCGTCCATCTAGTAATGTAGAGGAAAGTGAAGCACCGGAGCCTACCTTAAAATCAGTGAAAATTCCATATGAAATAGCATCTCCATAAACATCTACAATATCGAGTAAGATTTGTACCTTTTCCCCTTGATCGACTAGAATCACATTACTCAATCCTGATGCTGATAATAGGTATGGTTCTTCAATAGACCAAGAGCCATCGTTGACAATATTAGCCAATTTAGCATCAAGACCCAAACCTTGTTTCCAAGTAGCGATTAGTACATCCTCACCATCAACTTGCTTCACTACCAAGGATTGTGAACTGGCTTCATCCCCTACTGCAAGATGGAAACTCCATGCAGATTCACCGAGTCTTCCATGCGAATAAAATAACCCCATTCTTTGGATTCCAGTGATATCATCTCTCTTTGCTTGGTAGAGAATATGTATTTTTTCTTCACCAATTGCGATGGCGGGCGGGTTCGAAATATGCTTAGCAGTATCCACATCTGTGAGCACATTTCTAGTGATTACCCACGAATCCGGGTCAGCAGGACTACTCGATGAAATCAAGAATAAGTTTGTCATATCTTGATATGTTCCACCAGTGGCAATATCGCGATGATATCCTCCAATAACTACCAGAGGTCCGTCAGTGGCAATTGTCAAACCCCAATATTCCCCCTCATTATGCTTGAGTTGGGTCATATTCAAGTTTTGAATCATAGATGATTGACCTTTTTCATCAACAGTGGTGAAAGCAATTTCAGACATTGTATAGCCATCGCTACTTGTGAATTTTCTTGTCCATACTATGTAGGATAATCCACCGCCTGCAGATGAAATATCTGCACTACCTGAAAAACCAGTATCGAGGGTGACATCGCCGGGCATACTCAATCGATTTGTGATTGTTCTAACATGTAATTCTCCATTTCTGGAAGTAAGCAGGTGTGCACCTTCATCATGACCAGAATGACCTATTGGGACCTCATCTTCTTCCTCATCAAGGTCGAGGTCCATGCCATCTCCCAATAACTCTACATCATCTATCACAAGTGCGAAATCCTTACTATTGTCACTGATATTGAAATCATCGGATAATAATTCAACACGATACTCCAACAGAGGGCCATCATCAGCCATCATCGCGAATGAGTGAACTAAGTAGCCCGCAGAATCGACACTTCCTGGTACAAGTAATCCATTTTTTTCTGCATGCGCTTGCCAACCACTATCTGATAATACCTTCAAGGTTATTCCAATTCCAATAGCATCCCTCTTGCCGAGATTATCTATTCTACAAATCAATTCAAATGCCTTGTTTGGCTGTGGTATTCTTGGATCTGCGACACAAGCACCCTCAAACATCGTCAAATCGATTGCATCTGGTCTTTCAAGTACGGTGAATGTGAAATCAAATTCATTGTTACTGATGTTTTCCTCGCCTTGCTTTTGACCTGGGTCAATTTCAAGTGATAGAATCCGCTGACCTGCTAGCAATGGTTTCCAAATGAATTGAACAGTTTTAACTTGGCCTGGTCCTAAATGTGATATTGTCTGATCTATCGATTGAGATTGTGAACCAGTATGAAGGCGGATTTCCAAATCCCTGGCCGCAGAATCGCCATTATTGATGATGTCTGCTTCGACGATTAAATGTGTTAAAGTTAGAGCCTGCGAAACATCGACTCCATGTTGAAGGACCTTGACTCCACCAAGAATTGAAAGTTCAGGAGCTGGAGGTTCATTATCAACGGTGAATGAACGGCGTAATTCGTCAGAGAAATATCCACTTTGGTTTTCCAATCTCACTGTGAAACGATGTGTTCCATCATCAACTGTTTCTGAATCCCAGTCGATATTCCAAGTGCCATCGCCATAATCCACAGTAGTTAGGCTATCGCCATTTGACCAATCTCCTGCATCAACCCTATACTGGATCATACTGGGTTCAATTCCTTCCCATGTCCCTCCAAAGGTGGCATCTCCAACCAATGAATCATGTCCACTGGGTGAAGTAAAGGATACTTTGTGTTCTCCAATTTTGACATTCGCGAATACTGATTCAGACCAATCTCCAAGGCTGTCTATGGCTTTTGCTTCAACCCAAGCAATTTCACCATCACCCCAATTGGATTCTGGCTTGAAATCTATTAACCAATTTCCTGCACTTCCGCCTGCTTTGGTCCAAGCCATCAATTCCTCGCCATCGCGGGTTATTCTAACATGAACTTCAACGAAGTCTCTGCCATTGAGGCTTTCATCAAAAGCGCCCTTGATTCTGGTCATTTTTTCCGTAATCATCCAACTATCATTTCTTGGAATAGTTATGTTCACAACCTGTCCAGTTCCATTTTCATTGGGTGGTGATGGTGGTCCATCCCCGCCCCCACTGATACCATCGCATTCAAGTCCACGAGCCGCATTTACCAAACAAGATGCATCAATCATCCCAAATCCCCAATGGTCATCCCATTTATCAGATATAGAAGGTAAATCTGCTGAACCCCTAACTTGGCTATAATTGCGAATTAAATCTTTCACCTCATATGGGTCAAGGCCTGGATTTGCCTCAAGAACAAGGGCGATTACACCCGAAACTAATGGCGTAGACATACTTGTGCCGTCTTTTGATTCATAATCATTATCTGCCACCGGTCGTGGTTGTCCAGGAATTGAGGAACCTGTTGCAGCACTGACAGACATTATTCCAGAGCCAGGAGAAGAAACATCGGGTTTCAATTCATCCCAATCATCATTATCTTCGTCGCTATCTCTTGGACCATAATTTGAGTAGGAAGCAATCGTATCATCGCTGCGATTGACAGTATTCCGGTTATTGATTGCCGCCACAGTGATTGCTGAGTCAGCAGCGGCTGGAGATGGAACTCTTCGGGAGCCATCATTACCCATTGCTGCCACCATAACAACACCATTTGCACTGGCATTATTGACTAAGCGGTTTTCTGCATTAGATTCAGTGCCATTATTCCCAGTATCGTCTTGGTCAGTAGGATTGCTAACACTGCCAAAAGACATCGAAGCGATTTGGATACCAATGCTGCTTCCATTATTTCCCCAATTGGTATCCTTGTTATCGATTACCCATTGAATTCCATTTACTGAACTCTGAGAATTGGTGCCTCCGAAATCTGTCAAGACTTTTACATCCACAAGATAAGCGCCAGGGGCTGCCCCCATATTCACACCTCTTGCATCACCTGTGCCAAGTGCAATACCTGCGCAATGTGAACCATGACCTGCTCCATCGTCAGGGTCAGCAGTTCCATCTCGTTGAGATGTACTTGAAGTAGCATCGTACCCTGCTACCCACTTTGGGTCATCGTACGAAGTGGCTGATAGGTCTGGTTCATCGTTCTGGTCATCAAAATCATTTAGAGAACGGTGCTCATTATCCACACCGGTATCGAGAATTGCAATTACAACTCCACTTCCTGTGTAGCCTTGTTCGAAAGCGGTGTCGGAATAAATATTACTTGGTCGGGCTAATACTGCTGGGGTTGCTGTATCAAGGAAAGGAACCATCACGCTTTGTTGTTCGATGACTACTACTCCTTCAAGGGACCAAATATCGACTAGGGCTGAAAGTGGGACCTTATCGACTGTTATACTATCAATAGAATTGAGAACTTGCCACCATGCGCCATTTTCCTGACCAATCCAGCCATGTGAGAATAGCGTTTCTTTCAACTGTGATTGTTCTACCTCGCTTGGATGCCATGCCCAATCAACGATTATTGCAACCGTTTTTTGACCATCAGGACCAATAATTGCAGTTGGGCTTTGAGATTCGAAACGTCCATCTAAGATTCTCTGCAAGCGGTCATCCATTCCATTTGCATCTTCATCAGGTCCGTAGGAAAACCACCAACCCCATTGTTCTGAGGCAGCGCGTCCATCTCTCTGATACATTCGGTCAGGAACAGAACATAGAATGTCGCCACAAATCAAGGGAGGGGCCGAATCCACAATCAAAGGTTCAGAATAAGAAATCCCGTTGTTATCATTATTGAACTCAGTTGGAGAAACTAATCCAGAAAGAGGTAGCATCAGAAGTGCCAAAAGGACTGGTATCAAAGTTTTCAGAACCTTAGTTGTCACTGTTTCCACCCTTCCTCAAGCCATGACCAGAGGCACACCTGCTTTGAGCATTACCCGTTTAGGCCCTACGGGCCTCGCTTTATTCATGGCCAAGAAATATGAGAATTGTGTTCTTTGCAACTAAGATAATGATGTCCAGCCTCTCCTTTCAGTTCCAAATCAGACTCGCAAATTGGACACGTTGCTTGTTCGGATAATTTGTCTAACCAGGCTTCTCTTGTCTCCAATTCATCACCTTCTTTTCTCAACTTTTCAAGAGTATTTGCTGCCTTCTTTGAAAGAGGAAATTCAGAATTTCCCCACGGATTAGAGTCAACATCCCCCATGCCTTTTTTCTTATAGGAACGACCAGCATCGGAAAGGCCTGATGCTGTTGGTCCACCATCATCCACATCTGGTTGGATTAATCCACCTTTGGCTAATGGACGGGCGATTGCATAACAGGCAAGGAAACCAGCAAGGTGAGCTACATGAGCGACATCAGATGGTTGTGATAAACCGTAAACTGAATATGCTCTGGCAATTTCCATGCCGAAGTAAAGCAGAGCGATTAATTGAACTGGCCAGCGACGAATAAGGATTAGTGGGAATTCTATTTCATCACGCGGCCAGCAGGCAAGGTAAATCCCCAGCAATCCAAAAGCCGCACCTGATGCACCTAAGCCAAATACCATATCTCCAAGGTTAGCAAGACACCAAGCAAGATTACCAGCGAAAGCGCCTAAAATATAGGCAATCATGAAGCGTTTTCCACCCAATCTCTGTTCCAAAGGAACTCCAACCAAAGCAATAATCAGGGCGTTTCCAAGAACATGCGTAATGTCTCGCTGACTATGTATCCAAGCAGCACTGATGAAGCGGTGCCAGTCTCCTGCATGGAAGACTTGGCCGGGATATGCGACGAGTACAATCAAAGGGTCATGCCAGCCAAAGCCCATCCACCAAATCAGCCAAGTTAGAGTTTGTACGACATAAACCAATAAGATGGAGATTGTTGTTGCCAATGCAAGACTAGTTTTATGGCGGTAAGATGCAATATAGGGAGAAATTGCAGCGATGAGCATTAGAATCAGTAGCACCCATTGGCCAGTGCTGAGACTTTGCCAAAGAGGTGAGATGAAGTGGCTCATCGAATTGGCTACGGATGCAACTCTTCCTTGAGTCTTTTCAGTGAACGCTAAGATTCATCCCTAAAGCACATCTCGAGGACTTGATGGCATCTGATAATGTGCTGATGTCCATTGAAGGAATCAGTGTCAATCGTGGTCTTAACAGGGTACTAGATAAGTTGGATTTCAAGTTATTTCAGGGAGAGATTGTTGCCTTGAACGGTGAAAATGGTTGTGGAAAATCTACCCTAATCGAAGCATCATGTGGACTTCTTCTTTTGAGGGAGGGTAGAATATTGCACCAATCTCAAAAGAGTTTGCAAACTTTAGTTAGTTGGGATGGGAAAAGACAACAATTGAGACCATTCGGATTATGTCTTCAAGAAAATTCTACAACCGGAGAAGAAACTGTCCTTGAACATCTTTCAACTGCTTGTGAGTTATCATCAAAGGTAGTCTTGGTTGAAGACCTTTTGTCAATTCTTGATATTTGGCAATTAAAACACCGAGCCAATGACCGTGTTGGAATGCTTTCAGGAGGAATGCAAAGAAAAGTCTCAGTTATTGCAGCCCTTCTTCCGGCGATGGTTTCCGATGAGCCGACGATTGTATTTCTCGATGAGCCGGATGATGGCCTAGATATTCAGTCAAGGCAAACTCTACTGATGCAAATGAAATCCATAACCGCAATTGGTCATTCTATTATCGTCTCAACTCATGATGTATCTATCTTAGAGCATGCTGATAGAAGCATAGAATGGGGGGCTAAAGATGTATCATCAAAAGGGAAAATACCTTTGTCAAATTTCACGTGCAAAGCACTTCTTTCCAGTATTGATTCTAACTCTTCATCGATTTACAAAAAGTGGATATCAACCCAAGAAAATAGAATCAAAAGCAGCATCTTGAATGGTGCAATGGCAGCGGCATTAACAATCCTAACTTTGATCGCTCTAAATCCCCCTGGAATCGAAGGTGTTGCTGGCTGGAGAATGTGGACCGGAATGATACTCCTTCCATGTTTTATTATCGCTTTAATCCCTGGGCCTGAAAGAATCCTAGAACGCAGCGCAGTCGGCCATTGGTGGGCTGCCCATAGTGCTGGGAAATACCCTAATTCAGTGGTCATCCACATCCCAATTTTAGGTATGCTTTCCACATTACTTGCAGTACTAATGATACCCCATGCTAACCTACCAAACATTACCGCTACACATACCATTTTACTAATTTTTATTGGTGGATTACTATGTTGGCTTGTGGCTAGAGTAAACCTCTATCTTTGGGTAGTTCATCGCTGGCTACATAGGCCAAGACAAGGCGCGCAATTATTGCTCGTCATGATGGTTTTCCCATGGCTCTTGATAGTTGATGGAATGGGCCTTATCGCAACTGAAGGGAGTGGCTCAGAATCAACTCTAATGCTCGCCGGTGGTTTTGGTTTATTGGTAGCAATTAATGCAATTCTTCAGTTACTTAGACGTGCATGATGATTGGACATATTCAAACGCAATCGCATGGCCCAAGATATTGGGAATAGAATGTCTAGGCGACTTGCAATTAGCGGGCTTAGCCTCTGGTTGCTTGGTCTTGTGCTTGCCTGTATCACCCTTATCCTTGGATTAGTATGGACACCAAGCGTCGATACTGAAACTATGAATGCTCCCGCAGCACAACGAATATTCTACTGGCATGTACCCTCAGCGTGGGCTTCAATGCTTGCCTTTACTTGCCTATTTGCTGGCAGTATCGCATGGTTTTGGAAGCGCAGTGATTGGGGTTGGAAACTTCATGTCGCTGCAGCAGAAGCAGGCATGGTATTCGGTTTGATGGCGATAACCAGTGGCCCAATTTGGGGGCATGCTGAATGGGGTGTTGCTTGGGATTGGACCGATGTACGCATCAATACATTTGGAATCCTAACTGCGCTATCAGCATATTTGGTCATCGCTAGAAGGTCCCAGCCTGATGGTGATGATACAAGGGATACATTTTCTGCGATTGGCCTATTTGGATTTGCCTTAGTTCCACTAACCTACATGGCTACTCGCTGGTGGCAGCGAAGGCACCCTGGACCGGTGGTTGGGCCTGGAGGGGGAGGTTTGGAGCCATCCATGGCTACTACAATGTGGTTTGGAGTTCTCGCCTTCGTAGTATTGTTCGTGGGTTTACTGCTTATCGAATGGAGTATTTTGAATGCCGAGCAGAGAATCTCAAAAATTCAAAACAAAATGGATGGTGATGTATAATGGGAGATATGGTAAATCTGGTTGTAGCCTATACTGTGATGATTGGCTTGCTTGCGGCATGGAGTTGGATGCTGGGCAAGAGATTGCTGGAACTGCTATCGAGGCTTGAGGTCATCGAAGGCAATGAAGACGAATGAATTACATGCGCAGGTTGAAGGCACAAAGGCTCGACCACACAATAGGTGAAGAGATGGACTTGGGGGGTGGATTCTGTGTTATTTGTGGGGCAGGGCCTCCATTGGTTCACGACCGGATGTGCGAAAAGTGCCTGAGAAAGAGGATCACAGTGGTCAAACTATCCGATACAGTACAACATTTTCGTTGCTATCGCTGTGGGCTTGTAGAGGTTCAAGGAAGATGGATTGAAATCCCCGATGATGACCTTTGGGAGGAATTAATTCAAAGGTCATTAGAAGTGCACAAAGAAGCAGAACAATTCTCCTTTTCCTTGGCCCCTCAAAGAATTGATGACCGAAATACACGCCTCCACTTGCAAGTAGATGCAATAGTTCATGGCCTTCAATTCACAGAAAATCATAGCCTGCTTGCACGGATGTCTAATGGTGTCTGCCTGACTTGCACAAGAAGGGCCGGTAATTATTTTGAGGCTACCGTGCAATTACGTTCCGCAGGTAGAAGGTTGGAAGAACATGAATTAACAGAAATGCGCGCCAGCCTAGATGAAATGTTATCTGGAATGAATCCCGACCCGATGTTTTTCGTTACTAGTGAAGGCACAGTTCAGGGAGGGTACGACCTAGTAGTCGGTTCAAAGTCAATGGCGAGAACATGGGGTCGCCACCTGATTAATCGTTGGGGTGGCCACCTGAAAGAGACAAAGTCAGTTGTCGGTAGAAAAGATGGTATCGATTTAACTCGCTTGACTTTACTTTACAGACGACCTGCCTTTGATGTTGGAGATGTAATTAGGTTCAGGCAAACTCTTTGGAGAGTAGGCTCATGGTCAAGCGATGGAGCGTTAATCCACAAAGTGGAAAGAGCGGAAAGAATCGGCGTATCTTGGAGGGATTTAGAGAAGTCGGTAGTGATATCTAGGCAGCGCGACCATACGGTTGTTGACTTACTGAGATTCGATACTTCAGCAGGAGAATTCCTAAACCCGAGAAACTGGAAAATGGAAACAATTAGGCTCCCTTATGCCCATCAAGGAGAGATGACTTTACGACTTGCCGACATCGAAGGAGATTGGTTAGCATTACCCCAAATGGCCGTTGACATACCAAAGGAGGAAGAAGAATGAGTGAATCTACCATCGCCGATATTGCTAAATTTTTAGACACCGAGGATATGCTTGGACATTTGAGGAATTTCGTCAAGGATTTACTTGCATCATTTGAGAGGCTTGGGGATGCAGGCCCTGCTTGGGTTCCCGGCCTAAGGGAGAGAAAATGGAAGGGCCTTCTCTGTTTAGGGATGGGTGGTTCTGCTGCCGGTGGTGCAGCACTTTCTGCACTTTCTGACCATCAAGGAGTACTTCCAGTCTTAACTCATAGCGATTATGGAATCCCATCATGGTGGCAACCAGAACACCTTGTCATTGCCACTTCATACAGTGGAAATACAGAGGAGACGCTTGATGCAACTCGTAAAATTATCGCTGCTGGAGGGTGTGTTATTGCTATCTGCTCAGGTGGGGAATTGGCTGGCCTGAGTGAGTTACATGATGATGTGCACCTTGTCTTGGTGCCTTCTGGTCAACCTCCTCGTTCGGCCTTTGGGCACCTGTTTGGGGCTCAATTATCCTTGGCGTGGAGCCTTGGTTTGATGCGCAAACCCAATGCTCTTGACCTATCGATGATGTTAGAAAATCTTCAGAAACACTTGGATGCAAGTGATTTCATCGCCAATCCTGAAAACGACTTGGCTCACTTGGCTGCTGCGATGGTTGAGCGGCCGATTGCTGTCATCGGTTGTACAGAATTAGCGCCGATGGTTAATCGTTTCACTTGCCAAATAAACGAAAATTCTGCTCGTTTTGCAAGAGGCGCTAGCCTTCCTGAGATGAATCACAATGAAATTATCGCATGGGGCGGAGTTGGAGATGATTGCGATCCAAAGGCCGCTGAACAAGCCTTGGTATTGCTAACATGGGGAGGGATGAATGCGAGAGTGAAACAACGCTTCGATTGGTTCTCAAATCATCTCTCTACTGAACATGGGTGGAGAATTATCTGCGAAGGGAGAACTCTTTTGGAGGCAATGCTTTACTCCTGCATAACAATGGATTGGCTCAGTTGTGCATTAGCACTTCTGCACGGTAAAGACCCAACAGCAATCGGTCCCATAACCAGTCTAAAGGAACATCTTTCCAGCATTGAGGCAAATTAATAGTAGAAGCCAATCAATAATTGTGGGTCTGGATGGCTCCTCAATGCTTCCTTTCGTTGTTCGATTGTGAATATCCCTTTGACGGAGTTTTCGATTGGCGCAAGCCAAGTTAATTGTAGGTGTAAATGAGGAACCCACCCTCCATTTTCCTGTTCATCGCCAAGCCATGCAATCAGTTGCCCTGCCTTCACATGTCCTCCAGCGGTAGTGTGTTTGATGCTATGAGAGCATAAATGGCCGTATAGAATCCACAAAGTTCTTTCTCCAACTTGGTGCTTGGTAATGATGGTGTTACCATAATCTCCATCTTCATGGTGATATCCGGAGAATACAACTTCACCATCTAAGCAAGAATGGACGGGAGATGCCAGCGGTCCACCTATATCCAAACCCATATGTAACACTCTATTAGATTCGAAATGTTCCTGCAAATACATTCCATTTCGAACTTCATCATACTTGCCAATTGAATATTCCATAGGGCAAATCCAATCTGCCGCAGGTGGGTTTGAAAAATCGTGAATGTAGATGTCGTTCGGAAGATGAATCGGAGGAATCCCTTGTAGACTTGAGAGAAGGCTAATCTCCTCTTGGTTGGACATCAAGAAACTCCAGACCCGCCTTACATATGATGATTGGCCGGCAGCGTTGATAGGGGGTAAGCAATCGTCGAAGTGCTGATTTAGATGCTCTCTCATCCTCTGGTGATTTTCTCACAGAGCATAATGGGCTTAGCATTACTACTTGTTCTGGGTCTTCCGATAGGGTTGGCATTGCTTCGTTGCTTGGAGCCTGAACAAAAATTCTCAAGCACTATCTTGTTAGCTCCGATGGCTGGGCTTCTTTGTCTAATGTTGCTAATCGCTTCATCAGTCTTGATTTTCGGCGGGTTTACAATATCGGCATGCTTTTTTTTGATTCTTATTGCTGAAATTATTTCTATCAGATTCTTGCTAAAAGTTCCATTTGAAGTCGAGATAGATGATTCATTTCTCAAACAAAAAATGACTCGAATCTCCATCGCATTGGTTATCATTCTCTCATTATTGCCGATTTATCTCTTCAAAGTTCCAAATGGCGTTGATTGGATTGGATTTTCATCCCTGACAAACCTATACGCTACTACTGGAAGTACCCAGATTCCCTCCCCCAATATTGGCTATTGGACATATCCTCCGGCGTTTCCGGCTACTGCTGCCTTGTTACAAGTGGCTCTAAGTTTGCCTGCTTCTGATGCAGTTCACCTCTTAGGCCGTATTTCTCTGATGTTCTTGTTGCTTGCATTGATGGGGCTTGCACAGCGCTGGAATGCTGGAGTTGAAACCCTAATCGCCATGGCATTAGGATTCGGATTATTCGTCAAGGTTCATGATTCGGGATATCCAACTTTAGTGAGCCAATTTATTGTCATCATAGGTTTATTGATCTTAACATCGAAAAAGCAAAATAAAATCATCCTTGGTTTGTTGATTCTCTTTGGAGGACTGATTCATCCAAGCGGTTCGCTAATACTAGTAGCATTAGTTTTATCCGAAATAATATTGAATAAATACAATAATGGAGCTTTTCGCCACGAAGACAAAGTTTTTTTGGTTTTTTTTATTGTTGCAGTTTTGTTTGCCTCCATCCTTTCTCCAGAAGGGGTTGCGATTCAATCTGAATATGGGTGGCAAGGCGGAAGTCCGCTCATCTTGTTTGCCGGTCCACTCTTACTTGCTCTGGCTGCTTGGTCTAGTTGGCAATTCAAAGAACAAGAAATCTCCCGCCAATTATCGACCTGGATATTGATACTTTGGCTGATGACTTTCATTCATTTTCTTGCTGGCTTTGAATCATTTTCTCTTTTGAGTCTAATCTCATTGAGCCTTTACAGCATGGGAGTATATGCTTTCCACATACCATTTGCATTGGCTGCAGGTATTCTTTTGGCTCAGATTCCAGAAAAAAAGACATTGCCTCAATACCTACCTCGCACTGCAACTATCCTTGCATTCACATTCCTTCTAATCGGTCAATCCGCCTTACTTTTACTTTCCAGCCATCAAGAAATGTTGCTAAAAAACAACGGCGATGATGCTATCCTTGAGCACCTTGAATCTCTTCCTGAAGGAACAATAATCTACACCGAACAGGCTCATTGGGGTTTTATTATTGAGGCACCCAAAAATGTTCATCTAACATCTTATCCAAACCTTGGATTGCTAACTGAAGAATATAGTATTCAAGATGGGGCAACTTCTGCAATTCGGGCTGATGATGGCATCGCTCTGAAAAATATGGGAATTCGATATGCTCTATCTAGTCCGATGGGCCTACTCGGTGCTAATCTCATCGAATCAAAATGGTGGCAAATCCTTGCCGAGGAAAATGGGGCTAAATTATGGCAGTTATCCAACAACTCCAATCAGGAACAACGTGGATTTGCCATCGCTCCACAACAAAATGATTGCATCGATGAATGCACTTGGAGACCTGACCCATGGGAAGACCACAGATGGTGGGGGCATCAGCAACTTAGTGATAATCGTGCTTTTTTGTCAGAAGGAGGAGTTAGTTGGGATACCCCACTCTTGGAAAATATGCAATCAAAGGCTGGGAGTATTGAATTATTTTTTGATGCGCCTCAAGGACTAGAACTTACATTCCATGTGAATGAGCAATTCGTTAAACAAAATACAAATGGTGGTTTTGAAACTATCAGAATGGATATCGATGCTTTTGAGAATCACCTTATTTTTACAATTGAAATCGAAAATGGGGGAAGTCGTTGGCTAAACCCAAGAGGGTTAACTGAACGGGGAGCTCCCTTGTTTGACATAGACGGAGTGACAATTCACTATGTCGAAGTACGCCAAGCCGGCATGATGCAGACCATCAATTGATGTAGGCAATCAAACCTGAGGGATTTGGATGAAGGTATTGGTATTGCTTCCAACCCTCGATGAAGAGGAGGCTTTGCCCCAAGTTCTTGCGGCCATGCCAAATGGGGACCTAAGTTCAAAAGGTGTGGAAATAGGCATCATGATTGTTGATGGTGGAAGCATAGATTCAACCCTCGATATAGCAAGAGAAGCAGGTTGTACCATCGTTGAACAAAAGACAACAGGAAAAGGCTTGGGTTTACGATTAGGCTTCGAGGTCTTCCTAGCCAGCGATTATGATAGATTAGTAATGCTTGATGCGGATGCAACTTACGACCCTTCTGACATAACAAAGATGTTAGAAAAACTAGACCAAGGGGCTGATATCGTAATTGGTTCAAGGTTGCGTGGGAAAATGGATCCTGATGCGATGAGTCAATTGAATTATTTGGGCAATAATATTCTAACTTGGATTGCAGTCTGCCTATACGGTGCTGAAGTCTCGGACATATGTTCCGGATTCTGGGCCTTTGAGAAGAAAGCCATCGCAACTCTGGACCTCAATTCAATCTCCTTTGAAATTGAAGCCGAAATGTACGCAAGTGCTGCCCTCACAGGCTTAGTAATCGGTCACGTTCCAATCAGTTATGGAATCCGCGTGGGGGAGCCAAAACTGGGTTCCCTCCACGACGGCACACGTATTCTACGCAAATTAGTCACTCGTCGCTTCTTACAGCGAGTTGTCAAGTAATCTGTCAATAATAAGACTCGATTCACTCTTCTTGTTCTCTGCGCATCATAACAAGTACTGCACCAAGGAAGGCAGCGATTGTAAAGACTCCTGTGAATCCTGGAACGAAACTGGCAGAACTGGTGCTGTCAGACTCTTCGTTTTCATCATCTCCTTCATCTTCAGCAGATTCAATGATGATGTCGAAGTCAAACTCTCCACCAGTTGCGCCATCAGACCATTCAGCCCCGAATGCGAACTTTCCAGCAAAACCAGTCGGTACGGTCAACTGAATGAATTCACTAACGCTGGTTCCTGTGAAAGATGCATCTGAGCCAAATGGTGGTGTAATGCTGAGTGTCATCTCATCTCCATCATCATCCCAACAATATATGTAAATTGTGAATGAATCTCCTTCTGTAACGGTGATCTCATCAATTGAATCACCAGCAGTTAACAGAGCCATTCCCTCATCTGCCAAGTTATCCCCATCACGGTACCAGTGAATAAAGCAACTTGGTGGAGTATTGGTGATGTTGGTGGTGTTGTTTTCTTCGCCGCCTTCGCCGCCATCGTCTTCTTCACCAAAGGTGATGGTTAATTCTCCTGGCATTGAATCTCCACAACCTAGTTCCATAATCGAAACACCATTTGCATTCTCTGTGAAGTCTGAGCCGGTTCCTTCGATGCTGATTATCTCATATGGAGATGTGGCTGCTGCAACATAAGTGAGTGACATGTCTCCTTCATCAGACATATCACATGGGTCCATGCCAGCGGATTCCTCTTCCCAATATGTGAATGTTCCACCATCCTCTCCGAGGTTAACAGAGAACACAAAGAAATCTCTAAAGATTATATCGTCTCCTTCTACCAATCCCATTATTTCATAACTTGAGATGATTAAGTCGGCTGCAGTCAATTCAATACCATTCCATTGAAACTTCTCCAAATGGTCTTCTTTCACTTCCATACTAAGCATATACTGAAGCATGTTGTTTTCTTCAGCGCTTATCTGGCCATCTCCATCTCCTTCTTCTGAATCGATATCCACAATGATTGTTGCATCTAGAGACATATCCATCGAGACCACTAATTCAGGGCCATTATCACCATCTCTTAGGAAAACACGGTAGGTGTAATCACCAGTTGAGTATTGGTCCATGAAGTCGTGTATATTATCGTCTTCATTTCCATCGTCTATACTTGTTTCCAAATCAATTTCCACAGTGGTAGTTGTACCATTGGTAAATGTATGAATCCCTATAGTCCCATGATTGGTACCTTGGAAATATGTTGATTCTGATTGATAATTACCGTCAACCACTACCTCTACAATATCTTCGCATGAAACTACGACGATAACTGCATAAGCCCCGGATGGGATTTCATCGAATGAGAAATTCTGAGTTGGTCCAACTGGTGGACCCCCTTCACTATGCCACCAATCTGGATATGCCCCATAGGTTGCATCTCCATTCTGGTCGTCAATCCAACGCTGTTCTGGTACAAGCATTACCCTCATTTCATCGCAATCAAGATACCCGGCTACCTCAGGTATGTCATCCCAGTTAAGTACCAAATGCATTGTTGAATTACCATATGCTTGTTCATCTGAAGGGCATCCGTCTCCAACACAGACACGGCGATGATCGCTACTGATTGAATACTCCGCATCATTTGTGTCGAATAACTGTGCATC